>Ga0209187_1001556_pt1 | contig 25721 bp, 27 predicted proteins | sample BantaG_FD_187430 | JGI IMG/M metagenome (GOLD analysis project Ga0209187, IMG submission 187430) | Marine algal microbial communities from Bantry Bay, Ireland - BantryBay_4 metaG (SPAdes) (version 2) | ecosystem: Host-associated > Algae > Red algae > Unclassified | place: Bantry Bay, Ireland...
TTTGTATTTTTGAACTATACAAAGAACGCACGGAAACTGATAGCAGGGCTACCAAGTTGAGTACGAGATGCAGTATAGTACAAAAAGACATGTTCAAAAAGTATAGTTATTTATTTTACAGTGTACTAAGGTCCCTGAGTTTATCGAAGGGTCAGGCAGGCTTCCGATTCCCAACCCAAACAAAACGTCTATTGACAAATAAGGGATCTGCAAAAGAAGCATTTCCTGCTGGATTGCCTCCTGTACCGTGAAAATCTGAAAAGGCGGCGTGTTGATTTACAAAACTAAATCCTGTGAAATTTAAGGAGACAGGCGCAAATACTTCGTTCATTTCTTCAGTGATAAATGCTGCTTTATCTTCGTCGCTTGTATAGACCGCACAAGTCAAAGCACCTTTTTCAGCGACCAATTTTTTAGCCAATTCCACCGAATGATCCGTGTCTTTTGTTTTGACAATAACTAAAATAGGTCCAAATAATTCCTGATTGTAAACGGCTGTATTTGTAGCATCAACTTCTATTATCGTAGGTGCTGCTATTCTAGCATTTGCAAATTCAGGATTGACAACTTTGGGAGATTCTAAGACAATATTTCCACCCAAATCACTTACACTTTTAACTCTCTCTAATGTTTTTTCACTGTTTAATGCTCCAAGAATACCAGACATTTTTGTATTCAATGCCAAAGATGCTACTTCATTTCTCAACAAATCAACAACTTGTTCATAAGTCATTTTTTCAAGCTCAGTTTCTACACCAGATGCTGGAATGAAAAAGTTTTGCGGTGCAGTACACATCTGACCTGAATACAATGAGACAGAAAAAGCAAGGTTGCGCATGACCTCTCGCATATCTTTTGCCGAATCAATGATTACAGAATTTACTCCTGCTTTCTCAGTAAAGATTGTTTTACCTTCCAGAGATTCAATATAACTACCAAAACTGCTACTTCCTGTAAAGTCAATCAGTTTAACATCAGGATGCTCTGCTAGTTTTTTTGTGATTAAATTTTCAGAATCATCCGCAGCCATTTGAACAATGTGTGGATCTAATCCATTTTCTTCTAACACTGATTGTAACACAGAAATATAAATAGCAATAGGGTAGACCGATGCAGGATGTGGTTTTACGATACTTGGATTTCCCGTAATCAAATTTGCATACAATCCAGGTACAGAGTTCCAAGTTGGAAAGGTCGAGCAACCAATTATTAAACCAATTCCTTTCGGAATGGCACGATAGGTTTTATTTTGGCTTATTGTAATTCTGCCCATTGGTTTGTCCCATTGAACTTGGTCTGGAAACCTTTTCATCTCCATAAAACCCAATGTCAAAGCTTCTAAAGCTCTGTCTGCCGAATGTGGTCCTGATGCTTGGAAAGACATTGCTGGTGATTGTCCTGTTGTATTATTGGTTGCCCAAGCTATTTCGTGAAAACGATTCACAGCTCTTTCAAGTGATTCAACCAAAATGCCAGCTCTTTCCTCAATACTAACCTTAGACCATTGTTTTTTTACAGCATTCCCACGTTCTATCAATGATTCTATAGAGAAAGTTGGATATTTAATTCCCAACAATTCATTTGTAAAAGGAGATTTTTCTTCTCCCACAACTCCAATGCTATCCGTTTGGAGCAAAGCAGTAAAAGGCTTGTTTAATTGTTCAGAATAGGCATTTTTACCCAGTTTAGGTGCTTCTGTTCCATAAGCTTTTGGATGTTCTGGATATTGGGCGAAAAAGGTTCTTTCTCCAATAGCATTTATAGCTTTATTAATGGTTTCGATGTGTTTTTTATATAAGGACATAGAAGTGCTTTACAAATAGAATAGTGAGAGAATTGGCATTTAATCAGAGAGATAGAAAAAATATTTTTTAAAAAAAATCGTAATCTCCATCTTTATTTATATGTACAAATGGAGGACGTTTGTGATTTTCAAAATAATAATATCCTCCTTCAAGATTGGTCCAAAATTTATCCATTTTCGGATCATACTCTCTGGCGTTTGATGCTGATCGAGGATAACTTTTATCAAATTTGTAGGGAAATACATGGACAGGGATGGAATGCTGACCATTGTTTTTTGCTTTAACTGCAAATAAGTAAACTTCTTTTATTTTATCATCAGTTATGGGAATACAACCGATTGTTTGACAATCTCCGTGGATGAAAATATCTCCTCCTAAATTAGAATAAGGCGACAACTCACGATCAGAAGGGTTGGGATAATTGATCCCTAAAGACAGATGGTAATTGCTATTGGGATTGAAGCGTTCTATAAAATAAAAACCTTCTGGTATTTGTCGATCACCCTGTTTGCGTTTAGGACCTAAATATCCAGATCGTTCACAGAAAACATATTCTTTTACTTTTTCATAAGAGGAGTCAAAGTCTCCCTGAACCCAAAGTTCAACAACTTGTTCACTTTTGAAAGCTCTTAGATAGATATTTACGATAGAATGGTAATCAATTCCTTTCCGAGCGCACAAATCTTTTAGCAAACGTTCTTTTTCAGCTTTAGCATTTCTTACCCTTGAATTTTCTAATTGACCTGATTCAAAAGATTGAGCAGAGGTAATCTCGGGTAAACAAGCCAAATAGAAAAGGATAAAACAGATAAACAGTTTTTTCATAGCCCAAAGTTAAGTTATTCTTTCATTACTTAAATAATTCGGTCTAGACTTATGGAAAATTATTTCATAGATGTTTCACTTATGCAATTTGTCTATTCTTCTTATCAAATTCTACAATTCTGTAAGATGGCGCACTATTTATCATAGGTGTTGGCGTACTTGATATAGGTGGTAAAGCCTCCTGAACCTTTGAATCAAAAATACCACGTAAAAAATCGACCAATTGTTGCATAGAGTTGTGCAAATAGGCGATGCTAGATTGCATCGGATCAGCAATAGCTACTTGGAACAGCCGGCTTAATTCTAGGGCATCTAAGACAGGCTTTTCGACAATAGTACTCATTTGTGGTAAAATGATTTTAGAATCAGAGTTGTAAGGATTTTGATTAAAATCATTGTGTTGATACAACATATTAAAAGCCATTAAAGCAATAGATTGATAATCGTAGATTGGATTATTAGAGTCATAATAGCAGGAACTAGTTACGAAGCGATCTAAAGGAACCAAGCGATAAATTAACTTATCAGGTTGGTTTTTTACTACGTATTTGCTACCAGTTTCATCTTCTCCAACAATAATGGCAATCGACAGTTGTTTTTCGCATTTCCAGATTACTCCACCTAACTTTGCAGTTTCATTTAGGCAAAATTTCTGTTGATGCTTTTCAATTGAAAGCAGTTGTTTTTTCATTTTCATAAAGTGAGAACTTCGTTATTTAAACAGGTAGCTATATCGTTATGAATTTTCTATAATATATCGCTGAAAATGAGTGCTTTCTATCTTTCTACGATTATTAGAAAAAACTGTTTGAAAAAAACAAAATTCTTTGTAACGAACTGAAATAAATAGGTTGCCCAAAATTTGATAAAATTGGAGCAACCCGCACGGTAGCGCGGCATTTATTTCGTTTCACATAATTAATTAAAATCTACTTCACGGATATTTTTATCAGTTCGGAGCTGTTCAACTTTGATCCGAACTTGATTTCTCACCATATCACCAGAAGGTATAGCGTAAAAATTCAATTTTGAAACAGTACTGTCAGAAGTTACCATAACTAGGTTGGAAAGATTGAAAAGTCGGTAAAACCAAGGCTTGAGTAAAGTATAATCTTTTATACGATACAATTCAACTTCGTCAATCTTTTTATTAAATATACCTGTTTTGATAAACACCCTTTGTGAAGATATCTTGTATTCAGTTGTATCTGTAATCCAATACCTCCATGCTGCAATAAAAACAGGGAAAATCATCCAACTACTCAAAAAACACAGACCATAAAGTCCCATGTTTGAAATCTGAGAGGGCTTCCCCATCCATATTAATTCTTCTGAACTTCCCATTTTCAATTGTTTGAAAATACATGTAAAAGTAATGGATAAATGCAATTTTTTTAATAAAAAATTAAAAAAATGCTAAAAATCAGGGCATAACGATCTATTTGTACTTGTAAACGACTAATCCACTGCGCAATTTAGGTTCAAACCAAGTAGATTTAGGTGGCATTACATTACCTGAGTCTGCAACATCAAATAATTGCTTAATGCTTACTGGAAATATGGAAAAAGCAACTTTTACATCACCACTATCTACTCGTTTTTCCAATTCTTTCATTCCTCTTATACCACCCACAAAATCAATGCGTTCGTCTGTTCTCTGATCTTTAATTCCAAGTAAAGGACCAAACAAGTGATCCTGCAATAATGAAGTATCTAAGGATTCAACTGGATCTTTAGTTTCACCATATACACTTTTTAATTGCAGATTATACCAACTTCCTGAAAGGTACATTCCAAACTCCTTCACTTTTTTTGGTTTGAAAATCTCTTTACCTGTACTTTTTACTTCAAATCTTTCTGAAAGTTTTGAAAGAAATTCTTTTTCAGACATTCCATTTAAATCTTTCACAACCCTGTTATAATCAATAATATTCACTTGATTATCTGGAAATAAAACGGATAGAAAGCTATTATATTCTTCTTTGCCAGTATGATTTGGATTTTCTTCACTCAACATTTTTCCCACTTTTGAGGTTGAAGCCGCTCTGTGGTGTCCATCTGCGATGTAGGTCGCTGGTATTTCTTTATTAAAAATATGAATTATTTCATTTATGGTCTCAGGATCATCTAATACCCAAAGGCTGTGTTGAATGCCATCAGTTGCAGTAAAATTTACATCTGCCTTATTATTTTTTAAATAATCAGTTGCAATTTGATCTATATTTTTATTTGCTTTGTAGGTAAGAAAGACAGGACCAGCGTGAATTTCACTGGTTTTAATGTGTTTGATTCTATCTTTTTCTTTTTTTGGTCTAGTATATTCGTGTTTTTTAATAACACCATTAAAATAGTCATCAATACTTGAACCACAGACCAAACCAATTTGGCTAATATCATCCATGACCAATTTGTAGAAATACAAGCAAGGAACTTGATCTTGGACCAAAACGCCAGTTTTTACGAATTTTTCAAAATTGTCTTTTGCTTTTTGATAAATTTTGTCGCTGTAAACATCCACATCATCTTCAAAATCAATCTCAGATTTTATTATTCTTAGAAATGAGTGCGGATTGCTTCCAGCTTCTAGCTTTGCCTCTTTGCTATTTAATACATCATAAGGTTGTGATGCAACATCTTTTTCTTTTCCTTTTGCAGGGCGGAAAGCCTGAATTGCTTTTATCTTTGCCATAAATCTTAAATTTGGTGCAAATTTAGTGATGATTCATAAATTAGTGAAATAATAAGGTCTAATGAATTTATGTATTGACATAGGAAACACAAGAATCAAAGTCTTTCAAGTAGATTTAGATGAAACAAAGCTGATTTTAGTGAAGGAAGAATGGGATGAAAATTTTGAAGAATTAAAACATCTTCTCAAAACACATCGTTTTCAAAATGGCATTCTGTCAACGACTCGGACTGATAACCAAAGTTTGATTGATATTTTATCCAAAGAACTTGAAAGTTTTTTGTTTTTGGATTATTTGACACCCTTGCCAATTAAGCTTTTATACGAAACACCAAGTACGCTTGGCAAGGATAGAATAGCTGTTACTGTTGCTGGGAAACACTTATTTCCAAAAAACAATGTATTCATTATCAACATGGGTACGTGTATAACCTATGATTTTATTACTTTTGATAAAAAATATCTAGGAGGAAGCATCGCACCAGGCATGAAAATGCGTTTCAAAGCCATGAACACTTTTACCGATAAGTTACCGTTGGTAGAAGCTAGAGAACTTGATAGTTTTATCGGAACCACCACTGAAAAATCCCTCATCACTGGAGTTGTTGAAGGTTGTGTTGCTGAATTGGACGGTCGAATTGACCAATACAATGAAAAATTTGGAAATATTATTACAATTTTAACGGGTGGTGATGCCTCTTTTTTTGAAAAAAAATTAAAAAATGAGATATTTGCTCATCCTAATCTCTTACCAACTGGACTTAATGAAATTCTTACATACAACCAATCTATTTAAAACGACATTTTTAGTTGCATTATGTACTGTTTTCAGTTTTAATGCGGAAGCTCAAATTGAAAACCTAAACGATATTTATTCCTTTTATGGTGAGGGAACAATATACAACAATTATTTTGCACCAAATCGGTCGTTAGGGCATTTTACAACAGCTTATCGCTCCCCCTTGAATGCCAATCCATCCAATCCTGCAAGCTATACATCACTCAATTTAACTTCATTTGAAGTGGCAATTGATTTTGATGGATATCAGATAAATGGTGCCAATTCTAGTGGCAATACCTCAGATTTTGGAATAAGTTATCTTAATATAGCCTTCCCTCTAAATGAAAATTGGGGTGCAGGTTTTGGTCTCAATCCATATTCTAAAGTAAATTACGCAGTCAATTCCTATAAAAACACCAATGAGTCAATAGGATTAGAAAGGTCGCTGCATATAGGAAGAGGAGGTCTGAGCCAAATGAGATTTGGAACAGCATACCGTTACAAAAATCTATCTATTGGAGCCAATTTCGGATATTTATTTGGAACGATTGAAAAAGAATTATTAGAAATATACGAAGATCTTGAAAGTATTCCGATTAGTACAGTTGGCGCATTTAGTATTGGTGATCCTGATCCAAGACCTGCTGTTCAAAGGCTTTCTAGTGATTTATTAAAAGGTTTTAGTTGGGATATTGGTACTCAATTTCAAAAACAAATAGGAAAATCTAAAAATATGTTGACCATTGGTGCTAAAGCATCATTAGTAACCAACTTAACTTCAGATGAAGATTTGACTTGGGAAAGAGGGGTTTATCAGGAAACAGAATCAGCCACTCAATTCAGCCCAGTTGAATTAGAGCCTTTGGTTAGCATTGATGATGTAAGTACTGATATTACACATCCAGGTAATTATTCACTTGGATTTGCCATTGCAGATAGTAACGAAGTGAAATGGATGGTGGGTATTGATTTGAGATATGCTGACTGGAGTAATTATAAAAAATATGATGTTTCTATTCCAGAATATCAAGATTCTTACGGAATTTCGATAGGAGCTTCCGTAACGCCTGATAGATTTAAGCTTAAAAGCCTATGGAGTAGAATAGAATATCGTTTTGGCTTGTATTATGATAGTGGCAACCTCAAAATAGCAGATAACAGTATTCCACAATATGGATTGACTTTCGGAATGGGAGTTCCATTATCATTTAAATCATTTAACAAATTAAACCTTTCGTTTGATGCTGGTCAAAAAGGTAGTACAAAGAACGGATTGGTTTCACAGAACTATTTAAAAATGACAATGGGTTTTACATTTAATAGCAAATGGTTCCAGAAACGACGATACGATTAAAGCCTTAACTCTTTGAAAATTACAATTCTAGGAGTTACGAATTAAGGTATTGAGAATCATAAGTATAAGTATAAAGAAAACAGAAATCAAATAACTTAAACAAATAATCAATGAATTTTCTAAAAAACACCAGTGTTTTTGCCATCATACTAATGCTTTGTATGGTGACACTCGACTCAGATGTGTACGCTCAAAAAGTGAGAAAAAAAACATCCACTAAAAAAAGCAAAAAAGATAAAAAGAAAAAGGATGCTGAACCTGCTGAACCCGAAGAAGACCCAGCTTGGAAAACCAAAGAAAATGAATTTGGTTGCTTGGTTTACGGTGAAGATTCTATAAAGACTTTACAAAGTTTTTCTCTTTATCGTGAAGATTTCAAAAACAAAAACTATCAAGGAGCTTTTCCTAACTGGGAGTATATGTACAAAAACTCACCAGGTTTTAGAGAGCAAACTTTTAAAGATGGAGAACAAATGTACAAAGCTTGGTTTGAAAAAGAAACCGACGAAGTTAAAAAGAAAGAACATTTTGAAAACTTGATGTCTCTTTATGATGAGCGTGCAATCTGTTGGGGAAAATCAGCCTTTACAATTGGTAAAAAAGGTTTGAGATATGCGGAATATTATCCTGAGGAAGAAGATAAAATCTTTGATTACTTAAACAAGTCGGTTGAGAACGGCGGAAATGATACAGATTATCCTGTTATTGCTCGTTATTTTAAAATGATTGTAGATAAGTACCAAGCCAAAGAAATTCCTTTGGAAGATTTGGAGGAAGCTTATGCTCAAATTAAAGAGATTACGGAGTATAATATTGAGAACAATGAGAAAAAGGCAGATAAGTATGAAAGCATTTTTGAAAACTTATCAGGTGCTTATGATAAATTAACTACGAAAGCTACAGTATCTACAAGACCTGATATAAATACTTGCCAACAAGCAAAAGAATATTACGGAGGTAAATACAAGGAAAATCCAACTGATAAAATAGCTATCCAGAACTACTATGCTTCGATGATTAAATTCCGTTGCACGGATGATCCAGAATTTTTGGCGATTGCTCAAAAATACAACGAGATGGAACCATCTGCTAGTAAAACAAAGTTCATTGCAACTTCTTACATGAAAAATGGAGATTATGCAAATGCTGAAACTTATTATAACAAAGCCATTGAAATGGAAACAAATCCTGCTAAAAAAGCATCAATGAAAATGAGTTTGGCAAACATGTATAATTTTAAAATGAAGCAAAGATCTAAAGCAAGAGCAGCAGCAAAAGAAGCATCGGCTTTGCGTCCTGATTGGGGAGATCCTTGGATTCTTATTGGAAAAATTTATGCTGCTCAAGCAAGTAGTGCCTGTTCAGGATTTGATGGTAGGGCGGCTATTTGGGTAGCTATGGATAATTGGAGCAAAGCAAAAAGAGTAGATCCTTCTTCTGCGGATAAAGCACAAGCAATGATTAACAAATACGCTGGTTCAACTCCTGATAAAAAGTCAATTTTCCAACGTGGTATATCAAAAGGATCATCTTATACTATACCGTGCCTCGGTGTTTCTACTACTGTTAGATAATTTGAAATAATAAGGGTGTATAATGTATCTTTATGAAGATGTTCACATTGTATATGTAAATAATATGGATTCATCCATTCTCGAAAAACACAGACCATCGAAGATGGTCTGTGTTTTTTAATATTTACGATAAAATGAATTTTCAATTCGTAATTCGTAATTTTCGTAATTCGTAATTAAATAATATGAAATTTTTAAATAGCTCAATATCATTTCTCTTTATAATCCTTGCCCTTTCTTTTCTTTTAGGTGGATGTAGTTCCCAAAAGAAGGCGACAACTGAAACCAAAAAAGAGCCAACTTCTGAAAAAGAATATGTGGAGGAAGAAGCTCCTAAAACGACAAATGATCGTGGTTGTGAAATGTATGGAAAAGGTGGAAAGAAAAAAGCTTTAGTGGCATTGACTTTATATCGAGAAGATTTTAAAGCCAAACTCTATGATGCCGCCCTTCCAAATTGGGAATATCTTTTTAAGAATGCGCCAGGCCTTCGTGAGCAAGTTTTTAAAGATGGAGATGTGATGTATAAAAAAATGCTTGATGAGGAAACTGATCCTGCAAAAAAGAAAGTACTGTTTGATAAAATGATGGAAATTAGCGATCAGAGAGCAATCTGTTGGGGAAAGAGTGCTTTTTTATCTGGAAAAAAAGCTTTTTCATATTACAAATATTATCCTGAACAAGAAGATAAAATATTTGAGTTTGCTGAAAAATCTGTTTTAGATGGTGGAAATGATACGCCTGCTAGTCAATTGCAAATGTATTTCAGATACATCTTAAAAAGGTTAAAAGATCAAAAACTGAACAAGGATGAATTGACGGAAGCTTATGATACCATTAAAACAATCATAGATAATAATTTGGAGTTGGGAAATGAAGAATATCAAGAGGCATTGGATGAAATTCAACCGACCTTCGAAAACTTGATAGACGTATTAAATCCTACTACCATTTCAATAAAAAGCTGCTCTGAGGCAAAAGATTATTATGGTAAAAAATTCAAAGAAAACCCTGAAGATTTAGAAAACATAAAAAAACTATACTCTGCCTTTTTGAATTTCAAATGTTATGATGATCCGATGTTTTTACAAGTAACTGATAAATACAATCAGTTAGAACCGAAAGCATCTAGGTTAAAAACACAGGGAAATATTTACAGAAAACAAAAAGACTATGCAAAAGCTTTAGAATTTTACCAAAAAGCATTTGACATTGAAACGGATAATATTAAAAAAGCAAAAATTAAAATGTTGATGGCGAGTATGACTGCCTATGATTTGCCAGGCAAAGATTTTCCAACGGCAAGAAAACACGCATTGGAAGCAGCAAACTTAAATCCTAATTGGGGCAAGCCTTACATCTTGATAGGAAGAATGTATGCTGGTAGTGGTAAATTATGCGGACCAGGAACAGGATTTGAAAGTCAAAAAGTTTTATGGCCAGCAATGGATATGTGGAACAAAGCCAAAAAAATCGATCCTTCGTCGGCAGATGAGGCACAAAAATACATCAATCAATATTATCAATACATGCCAACGAAAGGAGACATATTCCAGAGAAATATAGAATTAGGATCAAGTTACCCTATCGGTTGTTGGATTGGCGGCACATCCATCGCCCGAGGAAAATGAAAAAAATGAATCTAATAAAAATCATTGCATTAATAGTTGCATTTGTATCATTTCTTTCCTGTGGAAAATCAGTAGAATCTGTCGATGTTAATATTGAAAATTTCAGCACAGAAAGAGAAACGGCATCAGATGTAATATCCTATTACAGCGAGGATGGAGACGTGAAAGCCAAAATAGCTGCTCCCAAACTAATTAGGTATAAAAGCAGGAAGGAGCCAGCAACAGAATTTCCAGAAGGAATGGATGTTACCTTTTATGGTGGCAATAAGAAAGTTACCAGTACGCTTACAGCAAAATATGGCATTCGGAAAGAGAAGGAGCAAATTGTGACACTAAGAGATAGCATTGTATTTGTAAATGTGAAAGGAGAACGATTAGAAACGGACAAACTAATCTGGGATGGTAAAACCGAAAAAGTGGTTTCAGATACTTTTTTCACGCTTACCACGCAAGATGATTATATACAAGGTTTTGGAGGATTTGAGGCCAATCAAGATTTTTCTCATTATAAGTTAAAGAAAAACATCAGTGGGCATACGAAGGTCAAGTCTGCTAAGTAAAACTCTAATTCCCAATATGCTATAAAATAATTTTACCCAGTACCAATTAAATTAGTTCTGAGTAAAATTATTATAGTAGTAGTAAAAGAAAATAGAAGTAGGGTAAGTTAACTATTTCACGTAAATATGAAATGTTGAATTGATTGCTTACAAGTTATATGAAGGAAAAACAACATTTTGTTATTTTGGTGCAAACATAAATATTTATATCTCCAATTTCAATGTGCAATTTGTTAAACCCATTTTTTGAAGGTTAAAATAGGCAAATCAATATTTTAGAGAGATTATTATGTTGAAAAATAATTTTTAAACGGAACCAAAACGAGTCTAAATAGCATTGTATATATTAGTGAGATACTTAAATTGAGATACTTAAATATTAACAATGGATAAGAAAAATAAAAATGCATTTTTTGATTTTTTCAAACAAAAAGTAGAATCAGAGCTAAAGAAAAGCTTAGAAGGAATTGAGGAGTTCGAAGACTTAGGTCGCAGCATTACCAATTTGATGAAAAGGAAAAAAAAGGATTGGCAAGATTATCAAGCTGAAAACAATCCTCCTGGGAAAAATGAAAAAAGCGACAAGACAGCTAAGGATACCATCATAATTGAGGTGAAAGACGGAAGTTCTACAGATACGCCTTCAGAAACAGAAAATAAAGAAGCAACGAAGGAGCCAGGTTCTACTCCCAAATCTGCTAAAAAAGCAGCTAATAAAAAGGCAAAAGGAACGATAAAGGTAGCTGTGAAGAATGCTAAAAAATCCTTTAAAGAAAAAGCTAAAAAGGCATCGGAGGAAAAGAATAAAGGAGGAGTAAACAGTGCGGAAATTGAAAAGCTAAATCAAGCATTTCAAATGGAGCTGGACTTGCAAGATGGCAGATACCAAATCACGCTTGAACAACTAGCAAAAGCAAATAAAGTAGCTGTTAAAGCAATGAAAAAGGCGCATAAAAAAAGAATCAAGGCTTTGAGAAAAAGCCTTTAAGGGCTTGCGTAAAAATCACAACTGATGTAATCCATCTAACTTTTTAGTTGAAAGTTGAAAATTGAAAGTTGAAAACGTTCAGTTCATTTCTAACGAGGTTTGAAAAAATGGAATAATAATCACGCTCTTTACTTTGATGCTTGCGTAAAACAATTGATACACCGCTGATGTAATCTCATCTTGTAAAAATATCAAATAAAAGTCCTGAAAGGACGCAAGATCATAGAGATGGATGCAATCCATCTTGATGTAATCCATTTTAGTTGAAAGTTGAAAACTGTGGAATATCACTAAGTCGTACTAGGGGTTCGTATCATTAAGTCGTACTAGGTTCGTATCATTAAGTCGTACTAGGTCATAACGAAAAATCTCTGCGATTATTGATTTTGTATAACATAGATTTTAAAGGTTTATTGCTCCCCATTATTTGTTGAATAGACAACCCTTTAATAGGGATTTTAGCTATAATTTGTTCATTGTCATTGCGAAAAACAAGCTTTTTAGCTCTGTTACAAAATTTTATTTCTAGTTGAGTCTTAGGCTTGGCTTTGGATAGGTAGTAGATTATACCGCCAAGACTAATAGTTTTAACATTACTAACTTTTCTATACCAAATATATTTAGCAAGGTATTTAAAGATTGCTTTTTGATCAATCGATTCTTCCTCTTTTTCAATTGAATAAAAACGAGCAGAATGTTTAGCTTTTGGAAAAGCTTGTAATGCTGCTTTTTTTTGAAGCGATCTATTGGGTAATTTTTCATTCATCATCTGTCTTCTTGTATGACAATACTGAAATAATTGTTTCCAACATTGATAGTGCTGACCAACGATGATCTGGTTCATTGCTGTCTGATGGGACCTCTCTACTGTTGCATTTTTGTAGGGTGGTGGTTGATCAATGAAACACAGCTCTACTCCTAGTCCTACAAGCCATAAATGTAATAATTTTGGGAAAGGGGATTTAGACTGATTGTCATAGAAAACACTGTCCTTATCTACCTGTATTCGTTTAGGAAGTCCCCATTCTAAGAAGGCAAGACGTAATGTCCAATAATAATGTCTTGTTGATGGTTGGGTCTTGGCATTTTTGACTTTGATAGGAAAAATCATACAGTGTACCTTTGACTTTATATCTTTGATATTGATGATTGCTTGATAACCGACCCCACCTACTTTTACAGTCCCTTTAGCATCCATCTCCCATAAATCGTGAGGTTTTTTAGCTTTTTTATCACAATTATTTGATTTAGGTTGATCTCCAGATGATTCATATATTTTTATATAACCTTGCTCTTTGAGATACCTATTGATGGAAGCTACTTGCGGAACCTCTTCAACACTATAATTATAAACCTCTATTAGTTCAGTATAGATAGTGATGGCGCCCCAACCTGGATGAGCATTTCTCAATGATCTAATTGTATTGACAATTTTTTGAGAGAAACTACTCAATGCACCTTTGGTAGGTCTACCTAATAAAGGCATTGGTAAATCTTTTTTTTTTGACGCTTGCGCCATTTACGAACTGTCCATATTGAAATACCTAATGACTCAGCTATTTTTCGACTAGTCATACCTTTTGCTACCTGATTTTCAATGAACTTTTTTTGTCTAAATGTTAGTGGTGTATTCATACTAAGTTTTGATACAAAGCTAGTACGACTTAATGATACGCCCCCCTAGTATGACTTAGTGATATTCCACAAAACTGAAAATTGAAAACGTTCAGTTCATTTTTAACGAGGTTTGAAAAAATGGAATAATATTGCGTTATGTATCGTTTATATTTACGCAAGTCAAACATAATATAAATAAAATTATAACCTTGTGCCTGTCATTGATTTTGACAAGCACAAGTTTTTTTTCTATATTACTTTGCAGGTGCCTTCGAATGTAAAGTTTTACCAAATATGATTATTGATACAACATCATCTCTAGTATAAAATACAAGGTTGTCATAATATAAGGCTTTGATGGTTCCCAGTTTTTCATTTTGCTTTCCTACATGGTCTTTTTCACTATTAGGTTCACCCAAATAACCAATAAGTTTATCTCGCTTATCGCCAACCTTTATCCTTTTATTTATAGAAAAGTTAGGAGAGACAATTTCCACCCATTGTAAAACATTTTTATTGTTAAATTTCACTTTTAATCCTCTATCACTAAAGCCTTTTACAAGATCTTCTGGTATATATTGTTTCCTTGTTTTTCCAAGCAAGTATTTTGCATCTTTAAAGGCAAACAAATTATTAAGACTATAATTGTCCACTATTTTGATTGCAGCAATATCGACATTTTCCTTACAAGCAGTGAAAATGACAGAAACAAATAGCACCAGAGTCAAGGTTCTAATTATTGAGCTTGTATTGTTTAATGTTTTCATAATCACAAAAATACTATTTTTTTCTTTCGGTCGTATATCTAACCAATTGTTCCAGCCCTAATCTCGCATCATTTGGTGGAAATTTATGTAAAATTTCAAAAGCATCTTTCTGGTATTGAAACATTGCCTCTTGAGCATATTCCATACCGCCACTATTGTGTACAAAATCAATGACTTCTTTGACCGCTTTTTTATCCGTATTTTTATTTTTTACTAAATAGATGATATTGCGTTTGTCTTTTTTAGAAGCATTGTTCAATGCATAGATCAAAGGCAAAGTCATTTTTTTCTCCTTAATATCAATTCCGGTAGGCTTTCCAATATTTGCGGTTCCGTAATCAAAAAGGTCGTCTCGAATTTGAAAAGCAATCCCTACTTTTTCACCAAACAACTGAATGTTTTTCAATCCTTCTTCATCCTCTCCGCAAGAAGAAGCATAGCCAACACCGCAAGCCGAAGAAATCAAAGTTGCTGTTTTTTGCCTAATTATTTCATAATAAGTCGCCTCATCAATATCTAATTTTCTTGCTTTTTCAATTTGCAAAAGTTCTCCTTCACTCATCTCTCTAACAGCATCCGAAACGATGTGTAATAATTGATAATCCTTATTTTCCAAAGATAAAAGCAATCCTTTTGATAGCAAGTAATCGCCAACCAAAACTGCAATCTTATTTTTCCACAAAGCATTTACCGAAAAGAATCCCCTACGTTTATCAGAATCATCCACCACATCATCGTGTACCAAAGTAGCCGTGTGTAGCAATTCTATCAAGGCAGCACCACGATAACTTTTTTCATCAATAATACCATTTAATTTTGCAGCAAAAAAAACAAAAATAGGACGCATTTGCTTTCCTTTGTGCTGCACAATATAGTACATGATTTTATCCAATAAAGGCACCTTGCTCTGTACAGAACGCTTAAACCTTTTTTCAAAGATTTTCAATTCTTCCTCTATGGGCTTCCGTATCTCGTTTAATTTAAGAGACATAAAACGGCTTTTCTAAATAAACAAGTATAAACATAAATTAGATCATTTCACAGGGAGGAGACAAGGCATACCTTGTCTCTACATAATATATTTTGAATCGCAAATTAATTAAACCAGCTTTCTAACCATCATCAAACCATCTCTCAAAGGCAGTAATACATTCTCTACACGTTCATCTTCTTGAACAAATTTATTAAATTCTTTTAATGATCTTGTGTCAATATCATCTGCATCTGTAACAACTTTTCCATACCACAAAACATTGTCTGCCAAAATCAAGCCATTTGGCTTTATTTTATCAAACACCAAATGATAGTATTTTAAATAATTTCTTTTATCCGCATCAAGAAAAACCAAATCAAATTCAGTTTCTAATGTTGGAATGATGTCTAAAGCATTTCCGATCAAACAATCAACCTTATTAGTGGTTCCAGTTTTCTCTAAATACTTATTTACCAAATAACCAAGCTCTGGATTTATATCTATAGTGGTCAGTTTTCCACCTTCTGGTAATCCCTGCGCCAAACAAATTGCAGAATAACCAGTAAATGTTCCGATTTCCAAAACATTTTTAGGTTTCATTAAATGACACAACATTTTCAAGTACTGCCCCTGAATATTTCCACTCAACATATTTGGGCTTAAAACTTTCAAATGCGTTTCTCTATAAAGCTCATACAATTCCTGTTGTTCAGGTGTACAATGCTCATCAACGTATTTAGATAAATTTTCTTCTAAAAAATCCAATTTATTGTTTTTAATTCTTTGATAATTAATGCCTGCCTTCAACTTATTGAGTAGCTGTTTCTAAGCAATAGTGCGTATTTTTGAATGTGGTTATCTGCAAAAATTCATTCAGTCCAACGTTCGGTTCATAACTTTCAACTTTCAAGCTTCCACTTTCAACTATTTTAAGGACGGCGAGGATCATCTTCGATCAGGTTGTCTCCCCGCTGTCCGCTGCAATGTATGGAATGAATTGGAACTGGTTTTGGTCGTTTGTGGAGACGCGATGAATCGCGTCTTTACGGATTGCTTCGTGATGAATTTTTTCCCAACCGTCTGTTCCAATTCATTCCATACATTTCCACTCGCATCGGGCGTATTTTCGCAAATTTAGGTCCTCCGTCGCCAATTTCATCTTCCGCGCTTCCCTTCCTCAAGACAGTTTACATTTTACAAATAGTTCTTTCTAATCACATCAATATGATGTAATTCATGTCCTGCGATAATGAATGCTAAAGAAAGAGGCGTAACAGGGCTTTGACTGGCAATTCCTCGTCTTTCCCAGGCATTTTCTTCCAAACCATTAAACAAGGCAATTGTAGCTTTTCTAACCGCAAAATACTCGTCAATTATATCTTTTTCAGAACGATCATCCAAATTTACATTCTTTATAAAATCATCTTGGTCAAAGCCAGGCATTTCCGTTTGATCATTTCGTGCAACACGCAAAGCTCTGTAAGACATAACTCTTTCTGTATCAATTATGTGTTGTAAAACTTCTTTAATAGACCACTTGTTTTCTGCGTACCGATAATTCCATTTATCCGTATCAATTTCCCCAAAAAACTGTATGTTTCGAGAAAGCCCATATTTTAGCTGACCAATAATGTCATTCTCTTCCACTAAATCAATGTATTTTTTATAATATTCGTTAAAATCGTTATATGAAGGTCTTTTTTGGATCATTTTGTATCTTTTTAACTGATGCTTAACGCTATTTAATAGATAAAACTACAAAAGGCGTTTAAGGAAAGTTTATATTTGTATCAAAATTGCAAATGTCCGATAATATTTTTAATTGATTGGACAATTAAACATAAATACTCATAATCAGTCATACAGCATATGAAGAATTTAATTTGTCTTATAATAATTTTATCCTGTACAGTAGCTTTAAATGCTCAATCGGTAAAAACTAGCGTTAAATCTACCAAAACAGTAGCAGCTAAAAATACAGAGGTGAATGTTCCTGCAAAAAAAGGGAAAATCAATTGGATGTCCTTTGAAGAAGCAGTAGAGAAGTCTAAGAAAGAACCTAAAAAGATTTTTATAGATGTCTATACAGATTGGTGTGGATGGTGTAAAAAAATGGATAAGTCTACTTTTTCAAATGCAGAAGTTGCTGATTATATGAATGAGCACTACTATTCTGTTAAATTTGATGCTGAACAAAAAGAAGAGATTGAGTTTCAGGGTCAAACTTTTAAATATGTTGCAAATGGCAGACGTGGGTATCACGAATTAGCTTATGCCATTTTACAGGGTAAAATGTCTTATCCAACAACTGTATATATGGATGAAGAATTGACCATTGCAGGAATCAGACCTGGTTTTGCTTCTGTTGAAGATATGGATGTATTGATGCATTATTTTAAAGAGAATCAGCACAAACACGTTCCTTTCCAAGATTTTCAAAAAAGTTTCTTAGCAAAGAAAAACGAAGTTGGCGCAAAACCCGTAAACAACAAGTAAAGTTTAGGCAATCAATTTTCAATAGATGCATCTGTCAAGTTTATTATTTAGTTTAATATTCTTTCTTTCTCTATGTTTACCAAACAATGAGTCTAACACTAAGGCTGATCCTCTTCTTTTTGAAGATCAGATAGAGTGGTTGACTTATGCAGAAGCGGTTGAAAGATCAAAGGCAGAGCCACGAAAAATACTCGTAGACATATATACTGATTGGTGTGGGTGGTGCAAAGTAATGGACAGAAGAACTTTTGGTCATGAAGTCATCGCGCAATATGTCAACGAAAGATATTATGCCGTAAAACTCAATGCAGAAATGCGAGAATCCATTGATGTAGATGGTAAAATCTATCATTACGTCAACAATGGAAAACAAGGATACCACGAATTGGCAATCGCGCTGACCAAAGGCAAAATGAGTTTTCCAACCATTGTTGTTTTAAATGAGGAGCAGAAAATTTCTAAAGTCATACCAGGCTATAAAAAGCCCAAGGAAATGGATGCAATTCTAAAATATTATGGTGAAAATCATTATAAATCAACTCCTTTCTATCTATTTTCTGAATCTTTCAGGTCGCGTGTGAAATAATCTCGTAGGCAATGGTTTCTTAGGTACTTAAACATTTATTATCTTTCCGTTTTTGGCTATTGGGATGCAGTGCAGACCAGAGTAGACAAGGCATGCCTTGTCTCTACAGCGCATTTTAGGATGATATTTAAACAAAAATCATAGATGTTTACAGGTATAATAGAAACGATTGGAACGGTTGAAAACATAGTGAAGGAGGAAGAAAATTTCCATTTCACGATTCAATCTTCAATTGCAAATGAATTAAAAATAGATCAAAGTGTCAGTCACAATGGAGTTTGCCTAACGGTGGTGAAAATTGTAGAGGATAAATATGTTGTCACTGCAATTTATGAGACAATGCAAAAAACCAATTTGGGAAAGTTGCAACAAGGAGAAAAAGTAAACCTTGAACGAGCAATGATGCCTTCGGCAAGATTGGATGGGCATTTTGTGCAGGGGCATGTTGATAAAACTGCAATCTGTAAAAGTGTTGAAGAGCAAGACGGAAGTTGGTTGTACACCTTTGAATTTGATCCTGATGACAATAGTATTTTAGTAGAAAAAGGTTCCATTACCGTTAATGGTGTAAGTCTAACCGTTTTTAATATAAAAGAAAATGCTTTTTCAGTTGCCATTATTCCTTATACATACGAGCATACCAATTTCCATAGTTTTAAACCAGGCACAACTGTGAATCTGGAATTTGATGTTATTGGTAAATACATTACCAAGCTTTTTATGAAATACAATACTGCCATTAATGGATAGTTGTCGTTATGAACGATCTTTGTGATAAATTTAATTAAGACTATGAAAAATACTCTGATTGCAATTATATGTATTCTCATTTTTGCAGTAAATGCCTGTACTCCAAAATTAAAACCAGAGCCACCTGTTTTTAAATTTATTAGCAATGTAAAGGTAGAAGAAGTCAATCTGAAAAACATCAGGTTAACAGCAGAAGCTGTTTTATTTAATCCAAACAAAGTGAGTGCAACGGTTCAATCTCTTGACGTAGATGTAATTGCCAATGGTGTAAATATAGGGAAGGTTTCTCAAGAAGTAGAGGCAAAGGCAGCTGGTAATTCTGATTTTATCATTCCTTTGATAGCGAATATTCCACCCGAAAAAATATTTCAAAAGGGTGGGGGATTCATAGGTGGTTTGTTGTCTGCATTGACCAATAAAGAGATCGCCACCCAATATCAAGGTACGATTAGAGTTAAAATATTAGGTATTGGAATTGATGTTCCAGTGGATCATGCGGAGGTGGTTCCTATAAGGAAGTGATTTTTTGGGGGAGACGGAGACGCGATAAATCGCGTCTGTACGGGTGCTTCGTTTTAGGGATTATTTTGGGCATCTATTAATAATATCAGAACAAACTTTGTAGCTAATGAGAAATGATTTAAATTAGCAATAATGAAACTCATAAGTTTTAAATATAAAAATGCTAGTTGGAAGCTTAAGAAACTACAGTTTAAAGATGTTAATCTAATTGTTGGGACGAATAGTAGTGGAAAATCACGGACGTTGGATTTTCTATTTTCATTAAATAAAATTATTGTTTTTCAATTAGAATCGTTGGTAAAATGGAATAGTAAATGGGAGTTGATTTTTCAAACAGCAGAAAACCAAACTTTAAACTATTCTATTGAATTAATTATTGATAAAAATTTAGGTTATTTTAATGATGCAAAATTAATAAAAGAAACAATAAGCATTGATGATGATGTTGTTTTAGAAAGAAATGAACAAGATAAAGCTAAAATTAAATCATCTGTAACAAATGAATGGGAAGAGCTGTTTCCTCCAAATACCAAGCTGGTTTTACATACAAGAAGAGACACCAAACATTTTCCATTTTTAGAAAATATTGTTGTTTGGGTTGAACAACTTCAATTATTTAAATTTGGAGATATTTCAAGTTTATCTTTATCGGATCATTATAGAAAAATGCCTGAGCTGTTTCATAGTCTTACTCCTGAACAGCAATCAAAAATAAAAAAAGAGCTTAATGATATTGGATATGGTATTGAAAAATTTGAGTCAGCTTACATTTCAAGCATTGTAGCAGAACAAAGTCATTACCGTCTTGATTTACAAGAAGAGGGAGTTAAAAATCCCTTGAATTTTTATGAATTATCACAAGGTATGTCAAGGGCACTTTCCATATTGGTATTTATAGAAAGTCAATTAAATAAAAAAACAATCTCCACTCTTTTGATAGATGATTTTTGTGAAGGATTGGATTATAGCAAAGCAACCAAATTGGGTAAATTGGTTTTTGATAAATGTAAAAATTCTAATATCCAATTGATAACCACCTCCAACGATGGTTTTTTGATGGATACCATTGACCTGAAGTATTGGCATGTTTTAAAAAGAGAGGGCAGTATTGTTAAGTCTATTAGTATTGACACGCATCCTGAAATTTTTGAGAAATTTAAATTCACAGGTCTTTCCAACTTTGATTTTTTCTCTTCTGATTTTTTGAAGCAAAATGAAAGTAAAGCATGACAAAAACAGCAATCTTTGTTGAAGGTCAAACCGAGCTTATTTTTGTACGGGAGTTTCTTTTGAAAAAGTTTGATTATCAAAATATAAACCTCAATTGTTACACGCTTTTCACAAATAGTGATTTTAATCCAACAGACTATAAGTTTCCCAATCCTAATGCTAAAAATCATTTTCAGATCATTAATGTTGGAAATGATAATGCTGTCTTATCAAGGATTTTAAAAAGAGAAAAGCATTTGTTTGATACTGGATTTACCAAAATCATTGGATTGAGGGATATGTATTCTAAACTGTATAGAGAAGAAGCCAAAAATGCTTTGATTGATCCAGCGATTAATCAAAAATTCATTGAATCACACAATGAACAAATTTCAAAATCAGAAAATTCTGACAGTATCCATTTTCATTTTGCCATAATGGAGGTGGAATCTTGGTTGCTTGGAATTAGAACACTGTTAACCAAAATTGACAGCAAGCTAACCAATGATTTTATCAAAGAGCAATTGGATATTGACCTAAAGGAACTTGATCCAGAAACTACTTTTTTTCATCCAGCAAAAACCTTAGAGGATATTTTTGCATTGATCGGACAAGACTGGAAAAAGAAAGGCGTTGTAAACTCAATTGTTAGTCGTATAGAAAAGTCCGATTATACAGATTTGAGAGAAAGTTCAATTTGTCAATCTTTTACTGGGTTTTGTGATTCGATAGGTTAAGAGTGAACACATACCACTAAGGGAAAAACTATGTGTTAAATAGATTTGGTCCTAAACATTTATGAGGTTCCCGATATTTCTTTTGCTACGCTTCAGAAATTCGGGAATGACAGGCTTTTAACCAAGCACCTTTATATCATAATCCGCCGCTAATTTTTCGACTTCTAGTTTTATTTCTTCAAAAACATCATCGCTTACTTTGACTAGAGGTAAACGCAGGTTGTCTTCTATTAGTCCTTGTAATTTTAGGATTGCCTTTACGCCTGCTGGGTTTCCATCTTTAAAGATCAGTTGCATGATTTTTAGCAACTCGAAATGTTTTTCCTGACCTGCAAGGAAATTTTTATCTAACATAAAATGAACCATCTCTGACATAGCTTTTGGGTAGGCATTTCCGATGACAGAAATCACTCCGTCGCCTCCTAAAGCCATTAGGGGATAAGTTATATTGTCATCGCCAGAAAGGAAAAGAAAGTTGTCGGGTCTGTTTTGTAAAATATCCATGCACTGCTGAAGGTTGCCAGAAGCTTCTTTGATACCAATAATGTTTTCAAAGTCGTTTGCCAAATTTAAAACAGTTTCGGCATCTAAGTTTGCGCCAGTCCTTGAAGGAACATTGTATAGAATAATAGGCGTGTTCTTAGCATTGCTATCAATGGCTTTGTAATGATGATACAAGCCACGCTGATTGGGGCGATTGTAATAAGGTGTCACGGACAATATCGCATCAATTCCAGTCATCGGATAGTCATCCAAAGCTTTTAAGACATGTTGTGTATCATTGCCTCCAAAACCCGCCACAATCGGAACTCTGTTGTTATTTGTTTTGATTACATTGTCAATAATAGCATATCTTTCTGGATCGCTAATGGTTGGCGTTTCTCCAGTTGTTCCCAAAACCACTAAAAAATCAACTCCTCCATTTATCAAGTTATTGGTTATTTTTTCTAGACCGTCGAAATCGACCATTCCTTTAGAGTCAAATGGTGTAACCATTGCAACTCCTAATCCTTTGAATCTGTTATCTATCATCATTATGTAAAAATATTTAAGTATTGATTAATTTCCATAAAAAAGTTCTCCAATGTTTGTTCATTTTTAATGGTAATCATCATATCCAAAGCGTCAGTATACTCAGGAAAATAAAGACCGATTCTTAATGACGCGTTTGAAAAAGTTGAAATGTACAACAAAGGTTTTGTTTCCTCCATATATGCATTTATCAAAATATCAAACTTTTTATCAAGAAACTCTTTTATGATTGGCGCATCAGGTTTGTAGTACCAATTTAAATCTTTTTTTGAGAAAAAAGGAAAATGCAATGCACCATTTGGGCTTTTAGAATTAATAAAGCCTAATAGTTTTACACTTTTATTTTTCTTTTTGTACTCTTGTTCAAATTTTCGAACAATGCCGTAATTAGTAATATTGGTTGCATCAAACAAAATTCCAATTGTCTGGGCTGAAGTAAAACTGACTGATTCTTTCTGTTCAGTAGGTTTTTCTGCTAATTTTTTTTGAAGATGTTTTTGGTAAAAACTTGTTTTTAAATTTTCCAGCAATATTTTAATATTAATGTTTATGAAATATTACGTGTTAGAGTTATTCAATGTCAATTAATCTTTCATTTTTTACTGGTATTCTCCAATATTTGCATATTTTTCTATTCTTAAATTTATCCTTTCTTCAACATCCAATTTAGTCAATTCCTGTAAATTTTGTTTAATGGATGCCTTAACAATTTCTGCAATTTTTTCGTGGTTAATATGTGCTCCTCCGTCTGGTTCTTTGATAATTTGATCCACAATGCCAAAAGAAACCATATCGTTTGCGGTTAATTTCAATTGTTCTGCTGCCTCCTCTTTGAATTCCCAGCTTCTCCATAAAATAGAAGAACAGGATTCAGGGGAAATAACAGAATACCAAGTGTTTTCTAGCATTAAAATTCGATCACCAATGCCAATTCCCAAGGCTCCACCAGAAGCGCCCTCTCCAATGACAATACACAATACGGGAACTTTGAGTTGACTCATCTCAAATAAATTTCTTGCAATGGCTTCAGCTTGTCCACGTTCTTCAGCCTCAATTCCAGGGTAAGCCCCAGGCGTATCAATAAAAGTAACAATGGGTTTGTTGAATTTTTCAGCAAGTTTCATCAAGCGCAATGCTTTTCGGTATCCTTCGGGGTTTGGCATTCCAAAATTTCTATATTGCCGAGTTTTCGAGTTGGTACCTTTTTGATGACCAATGAACATAATAGTTTCACCATCCACTGAACCAAAGCCACCAACGATTGCTTTGTCATCCCCAAAATTGCGATCACCGTGAAGTTCTGTAAAAGAATCACAGATATTACGGAGATAAGTTAAAGTATAGGGTCTTTCAGGATGGCGTGAAAGTTGAACTTTTTGCCAACCATTAAGGTCTTGGTATATTTTTTTTCTAGTATGGTCAATTTGTTTTTCCAAATCGTCAATACGATCAGAAACATCCAATTTTTTTCGCTTACCTATTTTCCTCCATTTATCGATCTGGTCGTACAAATCAGAAATAGGTTTTTCAAAGTCAAGAAAAATCATTATTGATATTTTTAAGATAGGTCTGTGTTAAAAGATTTATTTTAGTAATGGTCAAACTTGACTCTATATTACTTTTACTTTGCCGAACAAATGTACGATTTTTATATCCAAAACGAAATTTATTATTTAACGAAACCCTAGTAAAATAAGTGCGTAGAAGAGGTTGTAAATATTTTTCAAACATTTTTTTTGAAAAAAGTTTTTTTATAACAAAAGTTGTTCTATATTTGCATCGCTTTACAAAAGCACGGTCTGGTAGTTCAGTTGGTTAGAATACCTGCCTGTCACGCAGGGGGTCGCGAGTTCGAGTCTCGTCCAGACCGCAAAATAGTCCCAAATAGGGGCTTTTTTAATCTTATTTATGTTGCCGAAGTAGCTCAGCTGGCTAGAGCAGCTGATTTGTAATCAGCAGGTCGTGGGTTCGAGTCCCTCCTTCGGCTCTTCAAGAAGTCTTGACAATCACTTAGTTGTGAATGTCAAGGCTTTTTTTGTTGGCTTCGAGTTCCTCAGCCAACGGGGTGAATTCTGTGTGAATCGTGTGAGTTTCGTGCAAATGACATGCAAATTATTATTTGAATGATCCAGCCATAAAATTTTACTTATGGCAACAATGAGAATCATTTTAGACCAGAGGAGAGCTAAAAAAGATGGCAGCTTCCCAATTAAAATCAGAATTTTTCACAATCAGAAAGCTCATTTGCATTCATTGGGCATATCTATTCTACTATTATTTGTTGTTATTATTTAGTTTGTATCTTTAAGTTAATTAGACTAGATTTGAGTAATGAAAGCAGTAGAATTTACAGCCAAAATAGAGAACAATAGAATCTCATTACCCAAAAATAAAGAATATTTGATAGAAGGTAAAGAGGTGAAAGTTATCGTCTTGATTAAAGAGGAAAGTAATGCATTTCAACAATTGGCACAAGAAGAATTTTTGGACGGTTATGCAAAAGAGGATTCTATGTATGATAAACTGTAAACTATGTTTACCACTCAATAATTCTTCTAAAATAATGGTCTAAATACAAGTCAACATAGAAATATCAGAGATGAAAATCATCTATACCAATAAGACCAAACCCAAGATTATAATAAAAGAAAGCAATGAGGTCTATGATCTATTTATGGAACATTGGGATATAAATACATAAGGCAATCGCATAAAAAAATAGAATTTGTGACTAATGTTTAGATTTAAGGTTAGAAAGCTGTTACTTGTGAATAAAACTAGCTATTATGGATACTAAGTCAGCCTTAATTTTGTTTGAAGAACAC
>Ga0209187_1001557_pt1 | contig 25717 bp, 17 predicted proteins | sample BantaG_FD_187430 | JGI IMG/M metagenome (GOLD analysis project Ga0209187, IMG submission 187430) | Marine algal microbial communities from Bantry Bay, Ireland - BantryBay_4 metaG (SPAdes) (version 2) | ecosystem: Host-associated > Algae > Red algae > Unclassified | place: Bantry Bay, Ireland...
ATAGGTATTTGGTCAATACTCCGGTTCCAGGGCCTATTTCAATGATATTGGTATAGCCGGTCAGGGTCAGCGTTTCGGCAATTTGCTTGGCAATGTCTTCATCTTTCAAAAAATGCTGGCCTAAGAATTTTTTGGCCTTTACCGGCCCTTTCTCTTTAGATGATTTTTTGCCTTTCCATTTTTGAAAAGAAGCTGATTTGTTTTTTTTGACCATCTCGATTACTGTTCGCTAATGACTTTTAATTCCGTTCTGAATGATACGAATTGGTTGGCAAATAATTTTAATGCATCCTCTCGTAATCTAGAGGCATCTTCATTGTAATACGCTTCCAAAGTCTCTTTGTTCACCGTTGTTAATTGTACCGAATAGGTAGTGCCGCCCATATCTTCCTCAACCATGACTTCACACATTTTAGCGCTAGAAAACTTACCAGTAGCTAACATATCTGGGATATGGGTTTCTTTCATCCATACGAGCCATTGGTCGTGAACAGCATCTTGTATATTGGTGGTTACATTGTAGATGTACATTAGATAGGTCTTTTTTCATTCCCGCGAAGACGGGAATCTTAGAATTGGTCTAAACATGGCTTTATCAAGTTCAAGAAAAGAATTTTAGTTGAATAACAAAAAATTGATTTATTCACACATTATTTTAAGATATGTCAGCGTTCTTATTTTAAGAGTTAAAATTCGAAGAATTTATCTTTTGAACTTGAACTTGAACTTGAGTCTTGCGTTTGAACTTAATTGATAGCATCACCCCGCAGCATTCGAAAGTTCTTTCGTGCCTGTGGAAAATAGTAGCTATCCTGATAGTTGTAAATAATTTTCTCGTATTGCGCTTTTGCCGATTCAGGTTGATCCATGGTATTTCGATACAGTTCGCCCAATGCAAAATACGCATCGTCGGCCAAGATACCTGTCGAATAGAATTCTATGATTTTAATGTAATTGAACTCGGCGGCCTCATAGTCCTTGAGCTTTTCGAGCAATTTACCTTGTTTTAATAAGGCGTCGTCCTCTATTTTTTCCCCTTTATGATTCACGAGGATATCGGTAAGTTCGGCGATTGCAGCAGTATTTTTGTTTTGGTACGCAAGCAAATCTGCCCGGGCATATTTTTTTAAAGCGGTTTGGGTGGAGTCTTCCAGTGAATTGTCTGAAATGAGCAAGCTTAGCTGCATAGCGTCGTTGGCGATCAATTGCGATGTGGAACTTCGTAGCACCTTCAATTGCGTCAACGCCCAATCGAAATCACCCTTATAAAAACTTGTTTGGGCGACTTTATACCTGGCGTCTTGGCCTATAACATCGTTTTTAAGTGACTTTTGAATCTGGGAAAAATAAATCAAGGCCTGGTTGAATTTTTTGTCATACACCAAAATATCGCCCAAGGCCATTTTTATAAATGCTTTTCCACGTTGGTTTATGGGCAGTTTTAAACTCTTTTTTAGTATCGCGATAGCGGGCTCAGGAGTTTCTTTATTGAAAGTCAGAAAGTTTGCATAAGCCACTTGCAGCTGAAGCGTGCGGTTTTCATAACCGTAGTATTCTATGAGTTCCTCAAATTGAGTTTGTATTTCGTTCAGTTTTTTTTCGTTTGGTTCGACCAGCTTTATTTTGATTAAGTTGAGCTTGGCGTCTAATATGCTTACCTCGTCGTTTGATTTATCGATGATGTATTCGAAAATTTCTTGTGCGATATCATGTTCGTTTTCCTGTAATGTAATGTCGCCGAGATTAGTTATTCGCTGCAAGGAAGTCCCGTCCAATCGCTTGTAAATGGCTTTTTCCTGACGGAAGGCCGCATTGTATTGTTTCTGTTGAATAAAGAGCCAGCTCAACAACTCATTCCATAATACCTCTGGATTCTTTTGGGCATTTTCGAGAAGAATTTTTTTGAGTTTGATATTGTTCTCGTTTGCTGGGTCGGTAGTAATAAAAGCGTCTATTTTACGCAGCACGTTCGATTTGGAAGTTCTGCCGCCGCTTACCAAGTTTAGGTACGCCGTGTACATTTTTTCAATATTTCCCTGCTGCCCATATACGGTCGCCATTTGATAGTTGTAGTCTAATGCCGGGTTCAATCGCATGGCAGTGGTGTAGGCTTCCAACGAATTTTCAAGCAAAGCATATTTTTGAAAACGCTCGCCAATTCCGTATCCGTAATTGGGGTTTTTTCGAACCTGTTCCAAGGCTTGTTCGTAGTATTTTTTGGTGCTGACCGAATCTCCTTTTAGAGTTGCATTGTAGCCCAACTCGACATAAATTGGAGGGTAAGGTCTTCTGTTTTGAAGTGTTTTTAGGAGTTGTTTTTCGGCATCTTCATAGCGCTCTAACTGCTGATAGCAGGCAACCAAGGTCTCTACATAATCGGTTCGAGTCTTGTTTTTTTGAACCAGCTTCTCGTAATATACAATCGCTTTTTCATATTCACCATCGTTGAAGTATTGCTTGGCCAAGTTATCATCTTGAGCAAAAATAGAAGTGGAAAGTACGAGGTACGAAATAAGAAATACAAGAAACCGCATTACTCAAAGATAAGGAGATTGTTAAACAAGGATGTTAAGAACAACTTAATCAATGGTGTCAAACCCGCAATACGGCACAAGTACATCGGGAATTCGAATACCATGTTCGGTTTGGTAATTTTCTAGGATTCCGGCCAGTACTCTGGGCAATGCCAAAGAACTACCATTTAAAGTATGTGCTAATTGACTTTTCCCATTTTCATCTTTAAAGCGTAATTTCAAGCGATTTGCTTGATAGGTCTCAAAGTTCGAAACCGAGCTGATTTCGAGCCAACGGTCCTGCGCAGTAGAGAACACTTCAAAGTCAAAGGTAAGTGCAGCGGTAAACCCTAAATCACCTCCACAAAGGCGCAAAACACGATAGGGCAACTGTAATTCGCGGAGTATCGTTTTTACATGTTCGACCATGCCATCAAGCGCATGATATGAATTTTCGGGGTGTTCTACACGCACGATTTCTACTTTATCGAATTGGTGCAAACGGTTGAGCCCACGTACGTGAGCGCCGTAGCTGCCAGCTTCTCTTCTAAAGCAAGGTGTGTATGCGGTATAGCAAATCGGGAAATCTTTTTCGTTTACTATTTGATTGCGAAAAACATTTGTTACGGGTACTTCACCGGTCGGAATTAGATACAAATCGTCTTCACCCACATGATACATTTGCCCTTCTTTGTCGGGCAGTTGCCCAGTGCCAAAACCGGAAGCCTCGTTTACGAGATGCGGCACTTGCATTTCAGTATAACCGGCTTCGGTATTTTTATCTAAAAAGTAAGAAATTAATGCGCGTTGCAAACGCGCACCTTTCCCTTTGTAGACAGGAAAACCGGCACCTGCAATTTTTACGCCCAATTCAAAATCGATTATATCGTATTTTTTTGCCAACTCCCAATGGGGAAGGGCTTTTGCGCTAAGGGTTGGAATATCGCCCTCTGCAAAAATTTCTTCGTTATCGTCCTCTGAGTTCCCGGCTGTAACGGAGTCATGCGGAACATTAGGTATTTGGTACAGTAGATTTTGTAGCTGTTCAGCGGCATTGTTAAGGTCATCGCCAAGCTTTTTGGAGTCCTCTTTTAATGTGCCTGTTTTCTCTTTAAGTACATTGGCTTCCTGTGCTTTTCCGGCCTTAAAAAGCATTCCTATTTCTTTCGAGAGTTCGTTGCCTTTGGCCAAGGTCGCATCAAGTTGAGTCTGGGTGGTTCTTCTTTTTTCATCTAACTGCAATACGTCGGTCAACAATGTGGCAACATCGCTATTGCGTTTTTTCAATGCCTCGATGATTTGCTCTTTATTGTCTCGAATAGCCTGTAACTGTAACATTCAAATAAATTTAAGCTGCAAAGTTAGGTTTATTGTATGAATGAGGCAATTGAAGTGCTAATCCAGTTTGGAAGGTAAAATCCACTTGTGGTGCTCAAAATGGTTCCACTCCTCGTTGGCGAGATCTACCTCTGGGTCAAGAAATGGGAGGTAAGGTCTGCCGTTGATACTTATTTTCGAATTAACTGCATAGACCGAAATATCCTCTCCTCTCTTAGCATATTCTTTTTTTAAATGTTGTGCAAATTGCCAGGTAAAATCTGGGTATGCCATTACTCTAGTCCTTTGTTTTTGGGTAAGATAGTCGTTGAGCTTTACAAATTCGGAATCGCTGTTTTCGTTGTTCACTATTTTAAAATTTGCCTTTCCCGAGCGGCTGCGCAACATCATACGCCAACTGAGCCGGTGACCTTCTTCTGACCACAATACTTCGTCTGTTATCAGATAATGGCGCACAGGAAGCAAAAGTTGTATTAGAAAATAAAGCCCGAAACCCAAGAGTAAACCTGATTTGTACAAAGGTGTTTTAATCTCGGAATCCGTATAGAAAACCTTCTTCTTAAAGAAAATATTCTTGATGCTCATGGGTTCAAAGAAGAATACGATAAAAGCCAAAGATAGAAAAGGGAAGATTCCGATTTGAAATACTATGGCGTTGAATAGATGAAAGAAGATAGATGCAAAAAACGCCCACTTGCGGGTCGGCTTCCATAAAAGGGCGGGTACGATCAATAGGTCGAACAGGATTCCGAAAACACCAATAATTTTATGAAGCCAAGGTTCTTGCAGCAGGCTTCCGATGAGATAATAATCTGCTTTGCTGGCCATCAATACTTTGACCATTCCGAAATCGATCCAATCGCCGTACATTTTAGCAATACTCGCATAGGTGTAGACGATAAGCAGTTGTAATACGATGCTCCATTTGACCCAGCCAGGCATGTAGTTCTTTAGGATAGATGGGTTTTGTTTCGCATCCACAGAAAAATAACGATGTGCCGGAAAAATTGCCATAAAGGCCGAAACAAGTACCAGCAGATAGTAATGATTATTGTATGATGTTTTCTGCATTAGATACACTCCCGCCCATAACAAAGTAAAACCTATAATTGCGAACCGATATTTATAACCGACGGCGATCATAATCCCCAAAGTACCCATGATAAAAAAATAAATGTACATACCCGGGTCGGGGAGTGGCTGCAACCATTCGAAGCCAATAAAATTAAAGGTGAATTCGGGTTCAATGAGTGTTCGTCTGACCCATCCCGTTAGGATAGCGCCATAGCACTCAAACATTACTAAAGTCCCGAAAAGTATACGAAAGATAATAAGGGGCGAATTGTCTATTCTAGTAAATAGCAATCGATTGCACATTATTTTGAGATTATGGCTAAAGCGGCAGTTTTATCTTTCTGGAGTTGGGCCTTCAACTCTTCTACCGAATCGAATTTATGTTCGTCTCTAAGTCTGGCTACAATGTGTGCTTTTATGGTACTGTCGTACAAATCTTTTTCAAAATCGAAAAAATGAATTTCAATACTCCTTTGTGTTCCAGATACCGTGGGGTTAAAGCCGATATTCATCATACCGTGCACTTTAGTTTGATTAATTTGTGCGTAAACTACGTAGACTCCGTTTTTAGGAACAAGTTTGTAGGTAGCCTCTATATGCAGATTTGCGGTAGGGAAGTTAAGTTGTCTTCCCAGTCCTTTTCCTTTTTTGATGGTACCGGTAAGCATATAGTTATACCCGAGAAATTTGTTCGCTGTTGCTATATTTCCTTCCTCTAGAGCGGTTCTTATTTTTGTTGAACTTACCGAAACAGCATCTATTTCCTGTGCCGAAATTTCTTCTACTTCAAAATCAAAAGTGCTTCCAAACGATTTTAAGTCAGAGATATTGGCCGTTCTATTACGCCCGAATCTGTGGTCGTAACCAATGATAATCCTATTTGCTTTCAATTTATTGACTAAAATATCGCGAACGAATTCAGTGGCGGAAAGTCTGGAAAAATCTTTTGTAAAAGGATGCACCAGAAGACAGTCGATGCCAATGTTTTTTAGAATTTCAGCCTTTTCTTCTATGGTGTTCAGCAGTTTAATATCCGCGTCTTTTTGCAGTACCATTCTCGGGTGCGGAAAAAACGTAAGCACTATTGCCTTTAATTTTTTTTGTTTAGCGGTTTTTACGAGTCGCTCCAATATCGTTTTATGCCCTATATGAACACCATCGAAAGTGCCAATAGTAACCGCAGTAGGTTGCGTTTTGTCGTATTTTGGGATGCTTTGAACTGTTTCCACTATTATGATGCAACTAAAAAGACTTATATTTGAGTTTAGGATAAAAGCCCGCAATGACTGCTAAATTACGTCTTGTTTTTACAATTACCATACTATTTACTTCCTTTTGGTCTTATTCCCAAAACAACTACTGGGCATTGGTAAATAGGGCGGATACTTCTTCAATAGATTTTATCAAGCAGAATGATTTTTCTAAAAGCAAAGTGTTTTCGGTTGATGAAAATATGCTCAAAGAGCAGCTAAAGAGTCTCTCGGAAGCTCCCGAGAACAAAATTAAGGTATATTTTCCAGACCAAGACGGAGCGGTAAGGGCATTTTACGTGGGTGAATCGTCTGTGTTAGCGCCTGAATTAGCCGCGAAATACCCCCAAATCAAGTCGTACTCAGGTTATAGTGTTGGGGATGTTAAAAATAAGATACGGATTAGCGTATCTCATAAAGAAATGCAGGTAATGATAGTGCATCCTGCAAAATCCGAAACTACTTTTATTCAAAAAACAGCAAACAATAATTACGTTGTTTATGCTAGAAATGGACTTTCCAAAAAAGATGAAGGTTTTGTTTGTGAAACAAAAGCTACGATTTCTAGAAATGAAAATGTTTTAACAAGAAGGCTGGTCGACAGTAGAGTTTTGCGAAAATATCGTTTAGCTGTTTCTGCTTCTGGAGAGTATACCGAGTTTCATGGCGGTAACGTTGCAGATGCTTTAGCTGCAATAAATGCCACGGTAACCCGTATGAATCTGGTTTTTGAAAATGACTTGGGTCTTAGATTTGAGCTCATAGCGAACAACGACCAATTGATTTTTACCGATGGCACAAGTGATCCCTACAGTAGCGGTGATTCTTTGAATGGGGAAACACAAACGACAATCACAAACACCATAGGAGAGGCAAATTATGATTTAGGACATTTGTTTCATAAAGCCTCTAACAATGGTAATGCGGGCTTTATTGGTGCAATTTGTAGCGACGGTAGAAAAGCCAGTGCTTTTTCTTCAGCAGTAACCCCAGAGGGTGATATTTTTGATATTGATTTTGTGGCGCATGAAATTGGGCATCAATTAGGTGCAAATCATACGTGGTCTTTTGAACCCGAAGGTACGGGCGTACAAGTAGAACCAGGCAGCGGAACCACTATTATGGGTTATGCTGGTATAACTGGGGTAAACGATGTACTATTGAATAGCGATGATTATTTTCATTATATAAGTATCGTTCAAATTATAGATAACCTAGAGGCCAAGGCCTGCGGGGAAATTATTGCTTTGACAAATAACCCTCCGGCGGTCAACGCTATACCGAATTATATAATACCTGCCTTAACCGCTTTTAAACTAACAGGAGATGCTACTGACCCAGATACCGGAAACCAGCTTACGTATACTTGGGAACAAATAAATGATGGTATTGTCACCCAGTCTAACTTTGGCCCAAATAATCCTGCAGGTGCCAACTTTAGATCACTGCCACCAAGTGCGGACCCTAGTCGCTATTTTCCTGCCTTGGCGAGGGTTGTCAATGGCGACCTTACACAAACTACACCTCCGGTTAATTCCGCTTGGGAAACGCTAACTGCTGTAGACCGAACCCTAAATTTTGCGTTAACGGTACGCGACAATGCCGACGGTGGTGGCCAATTGGTTTCAGAACTTGTTCAAGTAGATATTGTATCAGCAGATGGAGCGTTTACTGTTGACTCGCAATCTTCGGGTGCTGTTTTTACCGCAGGTGAATTGCTCGAGGTTAATTGGAATGTAGCCGGCACTAATGTTGCGCCAATAAATGTACAGACTGTTGATATTTTACTCTCTACGGATGGCGGAACTACATTTTCTACTTTGATGGCCGAGCAGGTTTTGAATGATGGCACCTATAACGTGGTAATACCCGGTTCTGCTACAAGCGAAGCTCGCATTATGGTACGAGCTAATGGTAATATATTCTTTGCGGTTAATGCCGCCAATTTTACGATAGCGGAATCTGTCATTGTGCTCAATCCTACACAAACAACCTATGAAGCATGCCAGCCCGATGCGATTACCATTCCTTTTATATATGAGACTTATAATGGTTTTTCGGAGGAAGTTACATTCAGCGTATCTAACCTCCCTGCAGGTCTCTCAGCATCTTTTTCTCCAGTTACCGCCACATCTAATAATACGCAAGTTAATTTGACTGTTGGCAATACTGCTGCCGTCGCTTCAGGAAATTATACGATTAACCTGCGAGCAACGAGTGCATCTCAAACAAAGGAATTGCCTTTGCAATTATTGCTATACGGGACAGATTTTTCAGAGGTGAACTTATTTAACCCTGTAAACCAAGCATCAGATGTTTCTTCCCAAGTTAATTTTGAATGGGAGGCCAGTCAGCTGTACACTTCTTACGAAATTCAAATTGCCCCTGATTCTGGCTTCGCCAATATTGTGGAAACGGCAACTGTTTTTGGCACTACGTTTACCCCTTCTAACCTTCAGAATAATGCTGCCTATTTTTGGAGACTTAAACCGATAAACAGTTGTGGCGAAGGTACTTTTGGTACTACAAATTCATTTACAACAATAGCTACAAGCTGCATACCTCCAAGGGTTGGTTCAAATTTACCGATAGCTATTTCTTCTTCCGGCACGCCGACCATTACCTCTAAAGTGACTTTTTTCGATAATCTTGCGTTGACCGATATAAAGGTGGGTTTAGAGCTTGATCATACTTTTTTGGATGATCTGGTTGTTACTTTAACTTCCCCCACAGGAAAATCTGTAATTCTTATCTCCAATTCATGTGGTACGTTAGATAATATTAATGCCATTTTTGATGATGATGCAGAAAATTTTGTTTGTAGTGGTAATCCTGCGATAAACGGAACGGTAAGACCCCTTGTGAGTTTCGATAGTTTTTTAGGTGATTCAATTGCTGGGGAGTGGACACTGACAGTTGAAGACGGTGCCAATGAAGATGGGGGTTCTCTAAAGAACTTTTATATCGAAGTTTGTGTTGAAGGCGAACCGTTGCCCGATGAAGATGGGGATGGCGTTTTTGATACAGATGATATTTGTCCGGGAACATTGCCGGGAACAGCGGTTGATCTTTCGGGTTGCGCAGTGTACAGATTTGCAAGCAACAATTTTGAATTGAAAACTACGAGTGAAACCTGTAGGACCGAAAATGATGGTATTTTGGAAATCGCAACCCAAGAAAGTTTGGATTACACGGTAACTATTTCTGGTAACGGGGTTGATGTCAGTGATACGTTTACCACCACATATGTTCTGAATAATCTTGGAGCGGGAACGTATACAGTTTGTTTCGATGCCGTTGATGGAGCACGGGATTATGAAAAGGTATGTTTTGAAGTAGTAATCTCAGAACCGGAAGCATTATCGGTGAGTTCCAGATCAGGAATAGATGTAAATAGCCTTGTGTTGAGTTTGAGCGGATCTGAGAGTTATACGATTATTGTAAACGAATCGGAAGTGCAGACTACTAATTCGGAATTCACAATTACGTTAAGACCCGGAAACAATACGGTAAAAGTAACGGGGAGTTTGGTTTGTCAAGGTTCCTATGAAAAACAGTTCTTTATAGCCAACGGCATTCTTGCCTACCCAAATCCCACGACCGATTATGTGAATCTTTTTGTAGAAGATGGCGGTGTTGTTACTATGAGTTTATTTACCATAGAAGGTAGATTAATTCGAACAGAAAAACGAACGTTCAATGGGGTAGAGACGAAATTGGATGTTTCGACGCTTTCGGCAGGTACTTATCTTCTCAAATTAATGAGCGAATCTCAAAACAAAACATATAAAATTATTAAGCGATGAGGCTAGGGTTGAATATACTTATATGTTGTATGCTCTTAATAGGGTGCAAAAAGGATAATCCAAGCCCTCCTGGTCAAGTCGCGCTAATTTCTCCGACCAAGAATTCAGAATGTAGCCCAGTAGACAGTTCAACTGGTAATACCAATTCGGTGCAGTTCGAGTGGCAGGCCTCTTCAAATACCGATTCTTATAAAGTGCAAATCGAGAATCTAAATACGGGAGTCACCCAGACCATGACAACGGCATCACTTTCGGTAGTAGTTCCAGTAACTAAAGGAACCCCCTTTTCCTGGGCGGTAATTTCTGAAAACACAAAGGTTACCGAGACAACGATGAGTGAGAAATGGTTTTTTTTCAGTCCCGGTTCAGAGTCGAGCCATACACCTTTTCCGGCTGAGGTACTATCACCAAATGGCCCAAAAGCTTTTATCGATGACAACGGCGAAGTTACTTTAAATTGGCAAGGCTCAGATATAGACGGTGATATTGAAGGGTATGATATTTATTATTCAACAACCAACCCTCCTAATTTGTTCGAGTCGAAAGCGGCCAACGAAACTTCTACTAAAGCAGCTGCCATTACAAATACAGATTATTTTTGGAAAATCATTACCAAAGATAGCAAAGGCAACACTTCCGATACCGGAGTCTTAGCGTTCAAAGCAATTTAAAATCTAAGTGCCATTAAACTGGTTCATAGTAATCGATACTCCTGCCAATACAAAAGACTTGATTGTTTCCGCAGTTTTAGAAAGGCGTTCTTTTAAAGAATCGATTTCGTCTTGACTCCACTTTCCAAGAACATATTCCACTTGTCTTCCTTTTCCGAAATCCGCACCGACACCAAAGCGGAGTCGATTATAAGTAGCTGTCTGTAATATGGTTTGAATATCTTTTAGTCCGTTGTGGCCACCATCACTTCCTTTTGTTTTAAGACGTATCGTGCCGAAAGCTAGATTAATATCGTCGGTAATTACTAAAACGTTTGCTAAAGGAATTTTTTCTTTTTCCATCCAATATTTTAAGGCTTTGCCACTTCGGTTCATGTATGTTGATGGTTTTAAACAATAAACTGTTCTTCCTTTGATTTTAAAACCGCCTACATCGCCTAGCTTCTTTCTCTCAAAAGAAAATTCTTCATTTTGGGCGAGGGCATCTAATACCTTAAAACCGATGTTATGGCGGGTTTCGGCATATTCATCGCCAATATTTCCTAAGCCTACTATTAAAAACTTCTTCATGCTATCGATTTCGTCTACGGTCGTTTTAAGATTGAATAATGATTGAAGGAACTGAATCATATTTCTATTTCGATAAAAATACAAAAGCATCCCGAACCAGTAAAAACTGATATGGAATGCTTTCGAATGTATTTAAAGATGGATTATTCTCCTCCTTCAGCTGCGGGAGCTTCAGCATTGGCACCTTCCGCAACTTCTGCAGCGCCTTCTGCACCTTCTTCTCCTTCTAACTCTTCTTCATCTACGTCCTCAACTACAGCCGCACGTTGCGTCTTAACTTGAACTACAACAGTACTGTCTGGGTGTAGAATAGTGAAATCATCGCTCAATAACGATTCAACGATAGTGTTGTCACCGATTTTCAATTTTGATATATCGACATCAAAGAAATCGGGTAAATTATCAGGCAATGCCTTAATAACCAATTTACGTTTTCTAAACAATAGACGGCCACCATTACGAACCCCAGGGGAGTTGCCTTGTAGTCGAACAGGAATATTCATAGTAACTTCTTTGTCATCGAAAAGTTGATAAAAATCGATGTGCAAGATGGCATCCGTAACGGGATGAAACTGAATGTCTTGCATAATGGCTTTTACTTTTCCTTCTCCCAAGTCAACCTTTACGGTGTGTGCGGCTGGGGTGTACACTAAATCTCTGAACGCTAGTTCAGGTGCTGAAAAGTGTAGTGGTTTTTCCCCTCCGTATACTACGCAAGGAACCATTCCAGCATTACGTAGGGCCTTCGTTGCCTTTTTGCCCACGCTTTCTCTTTCTGATCCTTTAATTGTAATTGACTTCATTGTGTTTAATTATATATTACTGATTATAAACTATTAACTATATTTTAATTCAAATTATCTCGAGACAGTTATACAGGGAGTCTCTTTTACTTCTCCTTTGGAGAGGTCGGAATCGCCAAAGCGATTGCGGGTGGAGGCCCTACATTAAAAATTTCGATGCGATAGAGGTGTTGTGGTGCACGCGGTACATCACATCGGCAAACAAATCGCAACAACTTACTACTTTTACTTTATCACTTTGTTTTCTTACAGGAATAGAATCTGTTACGATAAGCTCCTGCAGTTTCGATTTTTCGATACGCTCATAGGCATCTCCCGATAACAAACCGTGTGTTGTAATAGCACGTACGCTCAAAGCTCCGCGCGCTATCATTAAATCAGCTGCTTTGGTCAACGTACCTGCGGTGTCTACCATATCATCTACCAAAACCACATTTTTCCCTGCTACATCGCCAATCAGCTCCATATGGGAAATTACGTTGGCTTTTGCACGCTGTTTGTAGCAAATCACTACTTCGCACTCCAATGCTTTAGAATAGGCGTATGCTCTTTTAGACCCACCCATATCTGGCGATGCGATCATCAGATTATCTAGATTCATTGCTTTCAAATGCGGTAAAAATAGCGTTGAAGCGAATAAATGATCCACTGGTTTTTCAAAGAACCCTTGTATTTGGTCGGCATGCAAATCCATAGTGATAATACGGGTTGCACCAGCTGCCTCCAGCATTTTAGCGATTAATTTCGCTGCAATGGGCACTCTTGGTTTGTCTTTTCTGTCTTGGCGAGCCCATCCAAAATAGGGCATTACTGCGGTAATGTGTCTGGCAGACGCCCTTTTAGCGGCATCTAACATCAATAACATTTCCATTAGGTTTTCTGTGCTCGGGTGTGTTGAACCGATAAGAAAAATTCTAGCGCCTCGCACCGATTCTTCAAATGAAGGTTGAAACTCTCCGTCGCTATATCTAGATATATGCACATTGCCCAATTCAGTACCGTAAGATTTGGCAATTTTCTCTGCTAAATCCCGACTGTTTGAACAGGCAAAAAACTTAGGTTCTGCAACTTGATACGACATTGGTCTTGGTTTGTTAGAAACCCTGATTTCTAGGGAGGTGCAAATTTAAAAATTAATTCGTCTTGCTAAAGGATAATTGTTGTTATTTTCATGCGGAGATTAAAATTATTTTTTAGCTTTGCATTTCGTTTTCAATAATGTCGTTCCTACGGCAGACAAGCTCGAGTGGCGGAACTGGTAGACGCGCTGGATTCAAAATCCAGTTCCTTTGGAGTGCGGGTTCGATTCCCGCCTCGAGTACAGATTAAAGCCTTCCTTGTTTAAGGGAGGTTTTTTTGTTGACGGAATTGAATTGTGGGTTCCCCCGAGGCGTCGGGGCCACCTCGAGTACAGATTAAAACCTTCTCTTTTTTACAGGGATAAATACCCGCTGCCTTACTGATTAACTTTTAAAGTTGGCAAATACTTTGTTTAAAAACTATGCGAGCTTACATTAAGGAAATTTATTAAAAATATGGAATAAATCCATAAAATAGGAAATAATCCATATATTAGCTATCCGATTTTCAGGATAGCAAATGAACAAAACCATACTACATATTGATTTGGATACCTTCTACGTTTCCGTAGAACGCTTGCTGAATAGGGAATTACAAAATAAACCCTTGTTAGTAGGTGGTACGGGAGACCGGGGTGTAGTGGCCGCATGTAGTTATGAGACCCGAGGTTTCGGGGTGCATTCCGGTATGCCAATGAAAATGGCCCGTGAACTTTGTCCTGAAGCTTTTGTTATTCGTGGTAATGCCGGTACCTATAGCAAACATTCCGATTTAGTCACAGAGATTATTAGAGAACACGTACCGTTATTCGAGAAATCAAGTATCGATGAGTTCTATGCGGATCTTACCGGAATGGACCGTTTTTTCGGTTCGTATAAGTATGCTTCGGAGATGCGCGACCGTATTATTAAAGAAACAGGTTTGCCTATTTCTTTCGGACTTTCTTGTAACAAAGTAGTTTCTAAAGTAGCGACAGGTGAAGCCAAACCCAATAATAAAATAAAGGTTGATAAAGGTTTAGAGAAACCTTTTTTAGCCCCGCTTTCTATCAAAAAAATCCCGATGGTAGGTGATAAAACCTATCAGACGCTACGAAACTTAGGTTTACGACAAGTGCGCACTGTACAGGAAATGCCGATGGATGTAATGCAACGGGTACTCGGCAAAAACGGAAGGGTGATTTGGAAACGCGCCAACGGTATCGATAACACGCCCGTAATTCCGTTTTGCGAGCGAAAGTCTATCTCTACAGAACGAACCTTTGATCGTGATACGATCGATGTGGTAAAGCTACGGGGCATTTTGATTGCTATGACCGAGAATTTAGCCTATCAATTAAGAAGGGGAGAAAAGTTAACGGCCTGTATCGCGGTAAAGATTCGTTATTCTGATTTCAATACCTATTCAAAGCAATTGCGAATTCCGTATACGAGTGCCGACCATATTTTGATTCCGAAGATTCTCGATATGTTTAAGACACTTTATAATAGACGATTGTTAGTGCGACTAATCGGTGTTCGGTTTAGCTACTTGGTGTCTGGGAATTATCAAATCAATCTTTTTGAAGATACCGAAGAAACCTTAAACCTATACCATGCTATGGATGCGATTAGAAAACGCTACGGAGATAAAAGTGTGCTGCGAGCCTCGGGAATAGGGTCTAAAACTATCGGCAGAATGCAGAACCCTTTCAATGGGCAACCGCCAGTTGTCTTGGCACATAGGAAACAGTGAGCAGTGGCAGTTAGCAGTAAAAAAACGTCTTCGCGAGGCACGAAGCGATCTGTTGAATCATAGCGAAAATTTCGAACCTGTCATAAGTCTCTTTTATACTGGCTTCAACAGATTGCTTCGTGCCTCGCAATGACGTTTTTTTTAATATTAAACACCAAACACCAAACACCAAACACCAAACACCAAACACCAAAAAAAGTCTAACGTCTAAAATCTAAGGTCTACCATTTACCTAAACTGCCACACATATTACAGTCTCCGCTTCGGAACCTTTTCCGAAAAGCAACTCTTGCGGCTTGCCCAAGAAAATGAGGTAACCCAATTGGTACTGACCGATATCAATAATACTTCGGCCGCACTCAATTTTGTACGGTTAGCTCCTGAGTATGGTATTAGACCTATGTTGGGTATCGATTTTAGAAATGGCATAGATACATGTTTTGTCGGTATTGCCAAAAACAATGAAGGGTATTTAGAGTTGAATAATTTTCTTTCAGAGCATTTACATGAACAAAAAGAGATTCAGTCTATCGCCCCTGAATTCAAGAATTCCTACGTTGTCTTCCCTTTTGAAAAAGTACTTCAAAATGAGATGATGACTTTTTCGGAAAATGAGTTTATAGGAATTTCTATTGCAGATTTACGGCGGTTGCCTTTCTCCAGACTAACGCAATTCAAAACCAAACTGGTCGTACAACAACCCGTAACGTTTCGGAACAAGCGCGATTTTAATGCCCATCGCTTATTACGGGCTATTGACAATAATACCCTGTTAAGCAAGCTTTCTACTACTGAACAAGCAAGCGAGGAAGAAAAGATGTTCCCCATGCAAGACTTGGCAAATGCATTTGCTGAATACCCCTTTGTTTTGGAGAATACAGAACGCTTACTAAACTCCTGCTCAATTCATTTTGATTTTTCTGAAGGAAGAAACCCGCAGAATTTAAAAAACTTTCTGGGCAGTCAAGAAGAAGATGAGACGTTGATTGAAAAACTGTGCCAAGATGGGCTGCCATATCGCTACCCCAAAGTAGGTGAGGGTGTTGAAAAGCGTTTAAAAAAAGAATTGGGACTTATCAAAAAAATGGGTTTCGTATCCTACTTTTTAATTAATTGGGATATTGTTTCCTATGCACGTCGACAAAATTTTTTTTATGTAGGTAGAGGTAGTGGAGCCAATAGTATTGTCGCTTACCTTTTGCGAATTACAGATGTAGATCCGATGGAGTTAGATCTGTATTTTGAACGTTTCATCAATTTGTATCGGGCTAATCCGCCGGATTTTGATATTGATTTTTCGCATCGTGATAGGCCAGAAATGACCGAATATATTTTCGAACGTTTCGAAAATGTTGCCTTGTTGGGTACTTACGTTACGTTTAAGTGGCGTGGTATGGTGCGCGAATTGGGAAAGGTATTCGGCCTCCCGAAAGATGAAATAGATACACTTTGTAATGGTAATTTTCAGGCTTCCCGATTAGATGGTGTCTCTGCACTGGTGGTCAAGTATACCAAACTGCTTGAGGGCATGCCCAATTACCTTAGTATTCATGCCGGGGGTATTTTAATCAGCGAAAAACCATTGTATTGGTTCGCTGCAACGCATTTGCCGCCCAAAGGGTTTCCGACTACCCAGTTTGATATGGTCATTGCAGAAGATGTGGGGCTATATAAATTTGACATCTTAGGACAGCGCGGACTCGCCAAGGTCAGGGAGACCTTGGATATTATCGCCTACAATCAACCTAAAAAAAAGGATACGTTCGACATACATAATATGAGTGCCTTAAAGACCGATAAGTCGGTTAATGCTTTAATTAAGAGTGCGCAGTGTATGGGTTGTTTTTATGTAGAATCGCCCGCTATGCGAATGCTTTTGAAGAAATTAGAGGTCGATAATTACTTGGGATTGGTCGCTGCAAGTTCGATTATTCGACCTGGAGTGGCAAAAAGCGGCATGATGCGAGAGTATATTTTACGTCATCGAAATCCTGGTAGAACCGAAGAAAAAGCACACCCGGTAATGCTCGATATTATGCCCGACACTTATGGGGTCATGGTCTATCAAGAAGACGTTATTAAAGTGGCGCATCATTTTGCAGGATTAGACCTTGGCGAGGCAGATGTATTGCGACGAGGCATGAGCGGAAAGTTTCGATCACGGGAAGAGTTTCAGCGTGTAGAACAAAAATTTATTGCTAATTGCCGGCAAAAAGGCTACGATGATAAGCTCATTTTTGAAATTTGGGGTCAAGTTGCCAGCTTTGCAGGCTATGCTTTTGCCAAAGGCCATTCCGCTAGCTATGCTGTCGAAAGTTACCAAACCCTGTTTTTGAGAGCTTATTTTCCATTGGAGTATATGGTAGCTGTGCTTAATAATGGCGGCGGCTTTTATCGCTCCGAATTTTATGTTCATGAAGCTCGTATGTTGGGTGCTAAAATATATGCCCCATGTATTAATAAGAGTTTTGCCACTAACCATATCTATGGAAAAAAATTATATCTGGGTTTTATGTATTTGAAAGAATTAGAAGCTCGGGTTATCGAGCGTATTTTGAAAGAGCGCATTCAAAATGGAAGGTTTATTTCTTTGGAAGATTTTTTAGATCGGGTTTTGATATCGATAGAACAAATGAGTATTCTTATTCGTATTGACGGTTTTCGATTTGTTGGAAGCAATAAGCACGAACTCTTATGGAAAGCGCATCTGTTTCTAAATAAGGGTATCAAAATCGATCACCCGAAACTTTTTAAGCCCAAACAGCAGCATTTTGAAATTCCCAAACTGCATACGACCGATTTGGAGATGGCTTTTACACAATTAGAGTTATTGGGTTTTTGTTTGTGTTCCCCGTTCGATTTATTGGTAAAACGACCGAAGAACACTAATGGGAGCAAAAATTTGGAGCGCTATCTTAATCACCGTATTGATATTTATGGGTATCTCGTTACCGTAAAAAACACGAAGACCCATAACGGCAAGCAAATGCATTTTGCTACGCTGGTAGATCAGCAGGGGGGAGTTTTCGATACGGTACTTTTTCCTCCTGTAGCTGCAAAATATCAATTTCGGGGTAAGGGGGTATATCGTTTTTACGGGAATGTGGTGAGCGAGTTTGGGTTTTTGAGTATAGAGGTCATTAAAATGAGGAAAGAAGATTATGTGCCCGACCCTAGGTATGATGATATGAAAACTACAACTAGGAAATTGGGGTTTCTAAGAAAGAATACTGTTGCATCAGAAGAAAAGCCTTCTTCTTTAAGAACCCAATTAGATAGCGATACTAGATTCTTGCCTACGCGAGAATGAAAAATAAAAAAGCTGTTAACTAAAAAGAGTCCGATCAATTAAGACCAGACTCTTTTACGAGAACACTATATGAAAATGAAAATTTTTATTTCTTTTTAATTACACTGTAAACTTACGTGCTTCTTCTCAAGCCCCATAAAAAATGATGTGAATGTCCTAAAAACTGTTGTGAGAAGGTGTTTTTTTGATATTTGATGTCAGAAATACAGTTTTGTACATACTTCTAAAGAAATTTTAACGTTCCTTTTATATACTACTTCAGTTGTGAAGTCTTTTTTAGACTAACTTTGATACAATGCGGAAAATAACCACCATCATACTACTAGCTATCCTAGCTGTTTCGTGTACGACGGATAACCCTGATGAGGGTGTGGTCAATGTTGATTTAGAAGGAAATTGGGTTTTGGATGACGTTAGTTGTTTCTGTTATTTTGAACCGGACACCGATTTTAGCGAACATCGCATATCATTTGAAGGAAGTAAATTGATTGTTTCGAGTGAAAGTGATTCGATGTTTCTTGCTGAAAAAGGAAGCTACTCCTATTCCGTAGATGGTAATCTTATTACCTTGCCTGATGGCGCACGATACCGTTACCAGATGGATAATCAGCAACTACGACTTGTTTTCGTAGACAATCCTGAAATAGCGGACGACGAAGTTTCTTTTATCTACTATAAGAACTAACTACCCTTTAAATGCTTGATGACCGGTAATATCGGCACCGGTAATCAATAAGTGAATATCGTGTGTGCCTTCGTAGGTAATTACGCTTTCAAGATTCATCATGTGGCGCATGATACTGTACTCACCTGTAATACCCATTCCGCCTAAGATCTGGCGGGCTTCACGTGCAATTTTGATTGCCATATCCACATTATTTCTTTTTGCCATTGAAATTTGAGCTGTGGTAGCACGCCCTTCGTTCTTTAATTGGCCCAAACGAAAAGCGAGTAATTGCGCCTTGGTAATTTCGGTAATCATCTCGGCCAATTTCTTTTGCTGTAATTGAAATGCTGCGATTGGTTTGCCAAACTGAACACGTTCTTTTGCATATCGAAGGGCAGTGTCATAGCAATCCATAGCGGCACCGATGGCTCCCCATGAAATTCCGAATCGGGCAGAATCAAGACAACCGAGCGGCGCGCCCAATCCTGATTTTCCCTCCAACAGATTCTTCTTAGGTACTTTTACATTATCAAAAATCAATTCCCCGGTCGCCGACGCTCTTAAGGACCATTTATTATGTGTTTCTGGAGTTGAAAACCCTTCCATGCCACGCTCTACGATAAGTCCGTGAATACGCCCTTCTTCGTTTTTCGCCCAAACAACGGCAACGTCACAGAATGGAGAGTTCGATATCCATAGTTTTGCTCCATTCAAAAGATAATGGTCGCCCATATCTTTGAATTTGGTTTCCATTCCTCCGGGATTAGAACCGTGATTTGGCTCTGTCAACCCAAAAGAACCCATCCATTCACCACAGGCTAATTTTGGTAAGTATTTATTTCGTTGTTCTTCGTTGCCGTAGGTGTAAATAGGGTACATGACCAAAGAAGATTGTACAGATGCCGTAGACCGCACTCCGCTATCACCACGTTCGATTTCCTGCATGATGAGTCCGTAACTTATTTGGTCTAATCCTGCACCGCCATATTCTTCCGGTATATAAGGCCCAAAAGCACCTATTTCTGCTAATCCCTTGATAATTTGTTTGGGAAATTCTGCTTTTTGGGAATACTCCTCAATGATGGGCGATACATCTCGTTTTACCCATTGTCGAGCAGCGTCGCGTACCAACTTATGTTCATCTGAAAGTAAGTCGTCAAGGTTGTAGTAGTCGGGTGCTTCAAATAAATCGGGTCGCATAGTAGATAGTTTTTATTAAAGATAATTAAAGAAAATATAACAATAGTTCGTCGTAATGTTACATTTTTAAATAGAAGTCCTTGGTCAATTCCTGATACGCTAACGTGTATTCATGCCTTTTTAGTTCAATAGTCAATTCATTTTCTGAAATTTTCTTCTCTTTAAAGCCAAACTCTAAAAGACTTCTTTTTATTTCTGAAGAAGGATTTCCTTTTACCCTTAAAATATGGCTTGCAAAAAGTCCAAAGGAATTGGCCAATTCAATAAAATTAGTTTCCTCTTTAAAAGGAATTATTGTCGCAAAAGTACCCTCTGAAGAAAGTAGTTTTGAAACACCTTTTAGTAATTCAACAAAAGGTAAAGCTTGATTTTGCCTGGCGGTATCGCGTGAGGTATTTCCACTAGAAATGGCCTCAGTATAAAACGGAGGGTTAGATATGATAAGGTCAAACCGTTCATCTATTTCTTCAACGAATTCATTTAAACTTGCGTGATAGCAGAATAGCCTATCGCCCCATGGGGAAGCCTCGAAATTTTCAACACACTGTTCAAAAGCTTCTGTATTAATTTCTAAAGCCTCAATGTTTTCTGCTTCGCTTCGTTGCGCCACCATCAGAGAGAGTAATCCGGTGCCAGCGCCAATATCCAAAATAGAATTTGGTTTGTTCTTCAAGGAAGCCCACGCGCCCAAGAGCACACCGTCAGTGCCCACTTTCATAGCGCAGCGGTCTTGGCCGATGTTAAATTGTTTGAAATGAAAAATAGGAGTCATTCTATAAAATTGAAAGAATCAACTGATAAATTAGTTAAGAAATAACATAATAAAATTTAAAGCTATTTGGTAGAGTGAACTATTTAAACCTTTTCTCGTTAATAGTTTACAGTTAATCGAAATAACAATTATAAAATTATGAAGATAAAATTAAGAGTAACTCACGTTCTAACCATTTTAATTGGTTTTTTTTTATTTGTAGCGTGTAACAATGATGATAATGGTACGACAATGTTGGACCCTCCGGCAGAAATGGCTACCGAAATTGCCTCTAAAACGTTTACTCTTGGTTCGGTTTCGGACGAGACGATATCGGGAACTGCGAAGTTTGCGACTTTCAGTAATGATTCAACGGTAGTAGAGTTGGCTCTGACCAATACCACGGCGGGTTCGCATCCTGCTCATATACATTTTAATACGGCCGCGGAGGGTGGTGATATTGCAATCGATTTAACTGCGGTAGATGGTGCTAATGGCCAAAGTTCTACATATGTAACAACATTAAAAGATGGTACCGCTATAAGCTACCAAGAGCTGTTAGATTATGACGGTTATATTAACGTGCATTTGAGCACCGATGATTTGGAGACATTGCTTGCCCAAGGAGATATCGGTCAAAATGAACTTACCAAGACATCTAAGATTTATGATTTGGGAAGTGTTGATGTAGACGATATCGATGGTACGGCAACCTTTACCAAAAGAGCAAATGGCGAGGCCTTGGCCGAAATACAATTGAACAATACCCCCGCAGATGGTATGCATCCTGGGCATATTCATGCCAATACAGCCGCAGAAGGAGGCGATATCGTATTCAATTTTCTTCCTGTAAACGGTGAAACGGGCAGTAGTAAAACGAATGTTGCCGAACTTGAAGATGGTTCACCATTTTTATATGACGATGTACTAGCATATGATGGGTATATAAATATTCATTTGAGTATGGAAGACCTTGGTACTCTAATCGCGCAGGGCGATATCGGTCAAAATGAGTTGACAGGAGAATCGAAAACCTATATATTAAATTCGGTAGACGTACCCAATATAGACGGCACGGCGACTTTTTCAGAACGCTTAAATGGCGAAGCATTGGCCATAATAGCCTTGAATAATACTACCGAGGGTGGTATGCATCCTGGGCATATTCATGCCAACAATGCAGCAATGGGCGGTCCAATTATTTTTTCGTTCAATCCAGTAAAAGGCGTAACGGGTATTAGTAAGACCAATGTAGCTGCACTAGATGATGATACTGCTTTTGGTTATGCCGATATTTTGACCGTTGATGGCTATATCAACATACATTTGAGTATGGATGAACTAGGTACTTTGATAACACAGGGCGATATAGGAGTGAACGAAGATATGGGTGTCGATTCGGTTAATTTTGACGTAACAAATACGGGAGCAACGGCCTATATTTTTAATGGTGGTGGCCTTTCAGATGCTAGCAACCCAGATATTTCTTTAGAACGAGGAAAGACCTACACCTTTACGGTAAATGCATCGGGACATCCGTTTTTTATAAAGACTGTTCAAGGCAATACCAATGGCGACGCTTATAATGCAGGTGTTACTGGCAATGGCGAGGAAGTAGGAACGGTAACATTTGTTGTGCCGACCGATGCACCCGATACCTTATATTATAATTGTCAATTTCATTCTTCAATGACAGGAGCGTTTAATATTACAGGATAAGTATAAAATCAAATAGTTTAAAAAACCTATCGAATTAAATTCGATGGGTTTTTTGTTCGGTTTGAATTCAATACCGCCAAAGAAGTTTTGTATCTAAGCGGCAATTTATCGTTATTGATTACTTAACTCATCTTGAGTTCAGTATCTTTAAAGAGTAATAAGTATTCAATCTTGAGCGATTTTATGTCCCATTATCTGCATCGAATATTGATAGTTTTCTACAGGATTAGAATACCATTAGTGCTGTGTGTCTTTTGTCTCTATCAAACTCCAATTGCAGCACAAGCTACCAACGCAAAAATCGAAAATGCCACGTCGCGTGGGCAAATACTTGCAAAAGGTTACTGTGCAATGTGCCATAATTTTACCGGGCCAGAATTGTTGGATAAAATTACTTGGAAAAATTCTGTGCTTCCCAATATGGCGCTGCGCTTGGGTCTGAAGATGGCTGGTAAAGGGCTGAATTCGGGAATAGATGTAGAGGAATCCGTAATAAGGGATAGTCTAAACGTATATCCGGAAACACCCCTTATATCTAAAAAGGATTGGAACTCGATTGTGGCGTACTATTTAGCAGAGGCACCGGTAGAATTGCCCAAACCATCTTTCGATTTCGAAGAAAAAGAAGTTTTCCCCTTTAGTGGGCAAACCATCACTATAGATAATACGCCTTTACCACAAATCACATTATTGGAATATGACAGCCTTACCTCGGAACTTTACATCGGGGATTATAAAAAACTGCTTGCTTTAAAAACTACTGGTGAGATTTCAAATGAATGGACCTTAGATGATTATGCAGTTGATATTCAAGTTTCGCCTGCAACCCCACCAATTTTAATGACAATTGGGAAAATAGTGCCCTCTGATAAAAAATTAGGCAAACTTTCCCATTTGAATAGTACAGGAGACCCTAAGCAATTGCCTGACTTTTCTAATTTACGCCGACCGGTTCAAATGGCAAAGCAAGACCTTGACCAAGAGGGCACCGAGGATCTGATTATTTGCAGTTTCGGCCACACGATAGGTAAATTGGCATGGTATGAGAATATGGATTTCTCTAAAGAGCATGTTTTGAATCTTGATCCAGGGGCTAGAAAGGTAGAAGTAAAAGATATGAACAACGATGGTTTGCCAGACATCGTAGTGCTTATGGCGCAGTCTTATGAAGGAATCGATATTTATTATAATAAAGGAGATAAAACCTTCGAAAAAAAGAGAGTGTTAGCATTTGTTCCAGTTTATGGGTTAGGTTATTTTGAGCTTGCTGATTTCAATAACGATGGTTTACAAGACTTGTTGGTTAGTAATGGTGATAATCGCGATTTTTCACCAATTGATAAACCATATCACGGAGTTCGGATTTATTTGAATAGTGGAAATGATGTATTTGATGAGTCATTTTTTTATCCAATGTACGATTGTCACAAGGCGATGGCCAGTGATTTTGACAATGATGGTGACCTTGATATCGTGGCGGCATCGCTCTATTCGGATTACACCGCGGAAAGAACTATCGAAAAAGCGGTTGTATATCTTGAAAATGATGGGAGCCTCAATTTTACACCATCATATATGAAAAATCCAATTCATGGTAATTGGCTCTCTATGGAAATACTTGATTTTAATAAGGACGGATTTGATGACGTGGTACTCGGAGCTTTTTTATATGATTTAAACGAACTTATTAAAGTCAGTAAAGTAACGGGCTTAACTTCTTTTGCACAACTGCTTTTGCTAACAAATAGCAGATGATTATTGAATTATTTTTGCAAATCTGCTATTCTCCCTGGTTCTCTAGTTTCCGAACCTTCTAAACCCAACAAAGAATCACCCAATCGTGAACGCATATCATTGGCTAGTAGTTTTATTTTTTCTACAACCTCAGGGTTTGCTTCAGCAACATTCTTGGTCTCACCTATATCATTCACCACATCATACAATTCAATTTCTTCCAGATCAATCATTTTATAATCTCCGGGTAAACCATCTTTACCAAGTTCTTGACCGTTCATAGTGCGATAACGATGCGGGAAATAGAGTTTCCATTTTCCATAACGAACTCCGAACAATTCATTAACCCGATAATAAAAGAAATAAGCTTCTTGCGAACTTTCCTCAGATTCACCAGTTAAAACCTTCCAAACACTTTTGCCGTCAATGGTTTTTGCGGGAAGTTCTGCTTTTGTAATTTCTGCGATAGTGGGAAGCATATCAATCGCCATCACGGGAATATCCAAAACTTTTCCAGCTTCTAATTTATCAGGATATTTTATAATAAACGGTTCGCGCTGGCCACCTTCCCAGGCTGTGCCTTTGCCTTCTCGAAAGGGTAGTGCACTACCTGAATGATTTCCATAAGATAACCATGGGCCATTGTCTGAAGTGAAAATTACGATGGTATTTTCTTCTAGTCCGTTAGTTTTTAAAGCTTCCATAATTTGACCGACCGACCAATCGATTTCCATGATAACATCGCCATACAATCCTCTATCTGATTTACCTTTGAACTTGTCCGATACAAATAAAGGAACATGAGGTTGCGTATGCGGGACATACAAAAAGAACGGATTCTCTTTGTTTCGATTTATAAAATCAACACTTCGTTGCGTAATTTGTGTGGTTAAGTTCGTTTGATTCCTTAAGGTGTCAATAACAGTTTCATTCTCATAAAGTGGTAAGGGGTCGAAATTGAAAATAGGCCCCTGCTGAGGATGTAAAGGCCACATATCATTCGAATACGGAATTCCAAACCATTCATCGAAACCATTTTTGGCCGGTAGAAAATTCGCATGATCTCCCAAATGCCATTTGCCAAAAATTGCTGTGGCATAGCCCTTATTTTTGAGCATTTCGGCTAGTGTGGTTTCGTTAGGATGCAAACCTATTTTACTATTAGGCATCATGGCATTGTGTATGCCAATGCGGTTGGGATAACACCCCGTTAAAATTCCGGCCCTTGATGCCGAACATACTGCTTGAGCAGCATAGAAACTAGTTAATTTAACACCTTCCGAAGCCATTTGGTCTAGATAAGGAGTAGCAATATCATTTGCTCCAAAAACCCCGACATCGTTGTAGCCTTGATCATCGGTAAATATTAAAACTACATTAGGCGACCTAAGCTCCTGCTTAGCTTCCTTTTTGACTTCGTTTTTACAAGATATAAATGTCGTTGCTAGGACAAAGACAATTAGCCGCGAATTAAGTTTTTCCATAAAAAGGAGTGTT
>Ga0209187_1001558_pt1 | contig 25703 bp, 19 predicted proteins | sample BantaG_FD_187430 | JGI IMG/M metagenome (GOLD analysis project Ga0209187, IMG submission 187430) | Marine algal microbial communities from Bantry Bay, Ireland - BantryBay_4 metaG (SPAdes) (version 2) | ecosystem: Host-associated > Algae > Red algae > Unclassified | place: Bantry Bay, Ireland...
CGTTTTGACCGCCCGCCATTCCTTTGGTAAAAATCTGAACGCCTTTGGTCAATAAATTGATCTTGTCCAGATTGACGGTATCTTGAGCAAATGGATCTGTCCAGTCGCCAGACTCGGTCAGGTAGTCGGCTTTCATCATAATATAGTGGGCCCTTGCCTTGCTCGAAGGCTTTTCGCCGCAGTACTTTTTCATGTCATAGACAAGTCCTTTGGCTCTTTCAAATTCTCCTTTTTGAAGATAGCCATACATCAACCATTTAAAAGCGTGATAGCCGCGGGCGTCGTTGTCCAGTTCCTTTTCCTTCATTCGTTCGACACTGGCCTCATAACTTGCGATGTTACTGTTAATTACTTCGTCCCACATTCCTAACGCCACAAAAATATGCGAGGGCATATGCAAAGCATGTCCTGCATCGGGCGCTACTTTGGCGTAGCTATTCGCCGCATCTAAAGCCAACGTCGCATGATCCGGATCATCATAGGAGTGAATCAAATAATGCAGGGCTCCCGGATGTTGCGGATTTTCCTTGATGATTCCCTGAACGATTTTTGCGCCCATTTCATAATTATTATCGGCCGTTCTACTTTTTGAAGAACCTAACAAGGACAAAGCGTAGAAAGCGGCCACCTCATGATCTTCGGGATATTTTTGGTAGAGCTTTTCCATCTGATTTTTATAGGCAATATCCAGTTCTTTTTTATCTCCTTCGCCGTATAGAATTTCTACGGCTCCTAGCAGATCTCGTTCGAGGGGCGTTTGAGCGAGGGCTAGTCGTTCGGCTTTGGTGGGGGCTAATTTTTCCAGGGCGGCGATCCCGTCTTCGCTGTACCGTTCTTTCCAGAGTGGATGATTGTAGGACATGGCTTCTCCCCAGTAGGCCATCACAAAACTGGAATCAATTTCCTGGGCTTTGACAAATTTTTCGGCGGCATCTTCGAACTCAAAACTGTGTAGTAACAAGAGTCCTTCCTGGAAGTAAACTGCGGCTTCGGGGGAACCGGTTACTTTCATTTCTACGGCTCCTAGATGGGAGGAAGGAGAAGTCGAGGAAGGTGTAGAGGCTGGCTCATTCTGACAGTGGGTGAAGAGGGAGGTGATGGACAGGAATAATAGGATTTTCAGGATTTTCATAGTGTCGGATTTTATATACTATTTTTTGCTAAAATAAGAAAAAATTGGGATTGGTAAATTTATAGGCCAAGTATTTTTTGGTATGGAAGAAATAGAATTTAACATTAATTATGAAAGATACTAATGGAGATATTATTGAATTTACAACAACCTCCTATTCATTTAAAATCTATAACGAAACAAACTATTATAGCGGTGATTGCTATGACGTAGAAACCTTATCTTCGAGGATGACAAGTCCAGCTAGAGTTACCTTAAGTTTTGACAAATCGAAATATTTTTATTATAATAATCGCGATTTTCAATTTGTTTATGGCGACTCCTTAAGTTCACATGCTGATACGCTAGCTACCTACAGAATTGGGTATTTTGTTATTGGAGCTGAAGAGGATTGTAGTATTCCGGAAAGGTTTTATTCAGATTCATTAACTATAAATAATACCCTTTATCGAGACCTTTATAAGGTAGAAGAAGATAGGTGGCATGATCCAGATTATAGTCAAAAGGCTAGATTTCAGTATATCTATTTCTCAAGTGATGGAAAAATATTAAAGCTTGAATCGGATACGGAGGTTTGGAAGGTTATATGAGATGGTGAAAAAAACCGGGCTCTTCAAAAAATAATGCGACGCCCGCTGGGGTCGATCGAACGCGGCCTCGTACCTCGGCTAACATAATGTGATCTCTCTGAGATCATTCCGGAAATAGGTGTTGTAAAGATAATTAGTCAAACTCCTATTATTTCCGTCTTTTCCTATTTATAAAAATTTATGGCTTCACCAAAAAAGATTCCACGAACTAGTGTCTGACAGAAAACACCCCCAAATATCAAAACCATCTATTTTTCTGGCAGAGGTTATTCCCAAAGAGATTCGATTTAAGATTTGTTTTTCAACACAAATAAGAATATGCTAGTCTTTTTTCGCTAGCGTATTCAAATTTAGGTTTTTTAATAATTACTGGGCATAGTAGTCCTTAAAAGCTTTATAATTTTTCAATTTTCTTAGCCTTTTACGCTACTTTCAACTCGGGTAATAGCTCCTCTTCCATCACAATCCGTCCTAGTCTTTTAAGATTGTATGCAATCACGCTCCATCCCATATATTTTTTAAATCCATCCAAGCCTTTGTCTCTAACTTTATCGGCGCCACTATGCTCTAATTCATTTATATTTGATTCAACCGCACTATGTTTTCTTCTAAGTTTTTCATACGATTGCTGCATTTCTTCGTTTGTCTCTTCTTGATTTTTCTTCCCTGGCTTCGGCATAATTACCTGCTTAAAATAACTTTGTAATGCTTTTTTTACTGGACCACTATAAAACCCACGATCAAAACTGATGCTCTCTAAACTGTATTCATTATCCTCAAACATCTTGTTCAGCCGAAGTCCCAATGGTAAGGCTAATGCGTTATCTTTTTGCTTGATCACAACTTCGTGGTCTACTATAAAGTGATACTGATCCGTGGTCACCAGAACATTATGGCCCAACTCTACTTTTCTTCCTTCTTTCCCCTTTGACAGCCATTCTACGTGAGGTTCAAATATCGAAAATATTTTGTCTGAATGAGGTATCTTTTCTCCTTGTAAAATTCGACGATCTACCAGGTCTATAAACTTTTCCAAATACGACTTGTACGATAACAAACTGATTCTCAGACCTTCTATCATTATATCTGTACAACCTTCTATTTGCTTTAGTAATAAATTTATCTTCTCTAACAATGTTCTCGCAATATCTAAATAGTTTGTAGTAGCCGAAGATAAACGAGATGCATAATTCTTCCCTTTCTTACGGTGTATATTCGAACACCTCCTATATAATTTTTTAACTTTCTTATACCAGTTGTTCAACTTACGCCATCCCGATAAAACAATGTACTCTCTAAGATTCCCTATCGTATCTAAACACTTGCGAATACTGTCCCATAACAAATTTAAATCTGTCGGAAAATGAACGTTACTCTCTACTGCAAAAGTATCACTCTTTAATTTTAAGCCCAAAGGTTCACTACTCTGTCCAGCCTCTTTTTTTTTAATCGGTGCCCTTCTTTTACAATGACTTCATTTATTTTTCCCAACGTCTCTTCGTCCAACAACCTTAGATTATCTTTTAAATTTTGTAACTCATAGTACTTCCCTCGCTCAAAAACTGCGCGAGTTGCTACACCCATCAGACCTCGTAAAGATTGATGATTATTCGATAGATCATGCAGACGGTCATAATCTATATTTAAATTTAATCGTACCGTACCTAACACAAATAATTCCCATAAACTCATCCCCAAACGTCCAGTCTTTTTCTTACCTCCTAACACCTTCTTTTCCAGTATCTCGAAAACCGACTCATTCAATTCTGGCGTAATAAATATATGCAATAGACCTGCCAGGAGCTTGGGAAACTGGTCTCTGCTTTTCATGTCTATCCAAACCTCTGGAATTGGAATTGCGTCTAAAGTTGTTTGTTGTTCGAATCGCTTTCTCATAATCTTGCAGTTGAATCTTTTTGGAAAATTTAGTGTTGAAAATCATAAACTATTGATTACCAGATATAAATAAAATAATCAATTGCTAATATATGATTTTTTCCTGAAAATTCATCGCTATTTCATACTTTTTTTTTAGATAAATTGCTAATAATCAGACCGTTATGCTGGAATTATGCGTTCTCTGCCAGAAACTACATAATCAGACTTCCAAAATTAACAATAACTGCTATTCCAATGGAAAGTCCAAAAATCAATATTCCTTAATCCTCTACTCTCACAACAGAAGATATCCCCTCAAGGTTCTGTAAATCTCTAATTGCCAAAACCAACTGGTCTTTATTTTGTACTAATAAGCTAATTTGTGCCTCGTAGTACCCCTCATTTCCGTCGATGTGAAAAGATCGGATATTCAAACCCATCCGGGAAGAAATGGTATGCGACATTTTTTCGATCACTCCCGGACCACTATCAATTCCGGTAATGACTAGATCAGCCACAAAAGATGAATTAGCCATCATAATCCATTCCGCTTTCATAATTCGGTAACCGTAATTAGCCATCAAATTTGTTGCATTGGGACAGTTGGTTCGATGTATTTTCATCCCTGATGCTGCTGTGACGTAGGCAAAAACCCGATCGCCCTGCAAGGGATTACAGCAAGTCGCCAACGTGTATTCGTAACTATCTCCTTCTTCGCCATTTATAATCAGACGAGGTTTAAAATTCGTTTCAGCCCGTTTGCGTTTGAGTGGTACCGCTTCTTCCTCCACCTTCGTTTTTGGTGTTTCTTCCTCAATAAGGACCAGCTTTCCCCCTTCTACTTTAAAGTCTTTGAAAATAGAGGCCAGGTGAATATTATCCATCGAAATGTCATAATAGAAGTCGAGTCGGTTCTTATATTTTAAATGGTTGACCAAAAAGTCGGTTCCTTCTTCGAAATCAATTTTATTATGTTTCAACTTCCGGCCCAACGCTTCCTTCCCAAATTCGGCCTGCTCTTTTCTTTCCTCCCGTAATGCCGCCCGAATTTTACCACGGGCCTTCCCCGTCACGGTCATTTTTAGCCAACTCTTATTAGGCTTTTGATTTTTGGAGGTAGTAATCCAGATTTGATCTCCATTTTGAAGTTCATAGCCCATCGGGACCAATTTATTATTTACCTTGATAGCGCTACAGTGATACCCAACATCAGAATGAATACTAAAGGCAAAATCAAGCGCTGTCGCTCCTTTGGGTAAAATTTTTAAATCTCCTTTTGGTGTATATACATACACTTCTTCGTTATACAGAGAAGTCTTAAAATCATTGACAAACTCAATTGCATCGCCGTCTTGACTTTCTAGTGTTTCACGCACTGTGTCCAGCCATTTTTCGTATACATTTTCTTTTTGCGAAGTAACCCCCTTATATTTCCAGTGGGCGGCAAAACCACGTTCGGCAATTTCATCCATTCTCTCCGTCCGAATTTGTACTTCTACAAATCGCCCCTGTGGTCCAACCACTGTGGTATGCAGTGATTCATATCCATTGGCTTTAGGCGTCGTAACCCAGTCTTTTAAACGCTCGGGAATAGGCTTATAAAAATCAGTGACCATAGAATAGACTTGCCAGCAAACTTGCTTTTCCAGCTTAGGCAAAACAGAAACAATCACCCGCACCGCAAAGAGATCATAGATTTCTTCGAAAGGCACTTTTTTTGTTTTTATTTTATTATAAATGGAATAAATAGATTTTGGACGCCCCAAAACACGGTAGTCAATACCCATACTATTCAAACTTTTCCGTAAAGGACGAATAAATTTATTGATATAATCATTACGATCTTTCTCAGAATCTTCCAGCTTTTGGGATAGTTCCTCATACATCTCCGCATCGGTCACTTTCATGCACAAATCCTGAAATTCCGTTTTTATATTATACAATCCAAGTCGATGTGCCAAAGGAGCATAAATAAAACTGGTTTCTGCCGCAATCTTGAGTTGTTTATGTGGTGGCATCGAACCCAGTGTACGCATATTATGCAGCCGATCTGCCATCTTGATCAGCACCACCCGAATATCTACCAGAAGGGTCTTGATTACCTTTTTAAAATTCTCCGCCTGTGGACTGGGTACATTATACAAACCATCCAGTTTGGTCAAACCATTGACAATGATTCCGATCTTTTCCCCAAATCTGGAATTAATCTCCTCCTGGGTCACATCCGTATCCTCCACCACATCGTGCAGCAAAGCACTAATGATCGCCGTAGGGCCTAATCCAATTTCCGACGCACAAATTCTGGCTACCTCAATAGGATGAAGAATATAGGGTTCCCCAGATTTACGGCGTTGTTTGATATGCGCCTTGACCGCCAATTCATAAGCGGTATGAATATTTTCACGATCAGTATCGTCGATTTCTACTTTGATAGAGTCGAGCAAAAGCTGATAGGCTTCTTCAATTTCACGCTGTTCGTGATCCGGATATGTTAATACTTCCTGCATAATTATCCATGAAAATACTCTTTCCAATAGAAAAAGTCAAAAAGAGGATTTAAAATAAGAGAAAAAGCGTTATCTTTGCGTCGCTTTTCGGGCAAATGATGAATGTAATTAGTAATTTTGCGTTATTATTTTTATCGAAAAGTATAAGTATAATCAAAATGAATGTTGGCCATCCATCAGTCATTAGATACCATGCGGGTGTGATGAAATTGGTAGACATGCCAGATTTAGGTTCTGGTGCTTCACGGCGTGGGGGTTCGAGTCCCTCCACCCGCACACAACACAAAATAAATGGGATGGAGTTGTCGAATTAGATGCTCCATCTTTTTTATTTCTTCAATATACTTTTCCGTTTTATTAAAAATTTCAAAACAACAAACTATGGCTCAAGTTGTCAAAACCGATCATGACAATTTAAACGCAATGGTTACGGTTACCATTACCCCAGATGACTATCTACCCAAGGTAGACGCTGAGTTACATAAAATCCGTAAAAATGCGCAATTGAAAGGTTTCCGTAAGGGAAAGACTCCACTCAACTTTATCCGTAAAATGCACGGAAAAGCAATTTTGGTTGATACCATCAACGAGATTCTCCAAAACAGGATGCACAAATACCTGACGGAAGAAAAACTCAATATCATTGGCCAGCCTCTATCTGCGGATGACCAGAAAGAATTGGATTTTAACCTTTCCGAGAAGAAAGATTACGTATTTTCTTTTGATATCGGAATGGCGCCAGAGATTACCATCAAAGGAATGGACAAGAACGCCAAATACGATTTTATGGAGGTAAAAATCCCAGATGAAAAAATCGACGAAACCATTGCTGACCTGCGCCAGCGCGCGGGTGAATCCGTTAGCGTAGATGATGTGGTAAAAGAAAAGGACATTATTGCTATTAACGCCGAAGAACTGGATGGTGATCATCCAAAGAAAGACGGCTGGGCATCTACTTTCAATGTATTGGTAGATGATATTACGGATACCTACCGGGACAAATTTACGGGTAAGAAAAAAGAAGATAAAGTTCGTTTTGACATTTATGATCTGGAAGCCAATAAAGATGAGGATTTTGTAAATAAGTACTTATTACAAATTCAGGAAAATGATGAAAATCCAGAAGTGGGTCGTATGTTCGAAGGAACGATTGCCGATATCTCCCGAAAACAGGAAGCAGAATTGAATCAGGAATTTTTTGATAAAGTATTTGGGGAAGGAAAAATTTCTTCGGAGGAAGAAATGAGAGTTTTTATCGCTAAGCAAATGGGTAAACAGTACGAAGCACAAACTAACGGCTTATTATTCCGTGAAGTACAGGACAAACTGATTGAGCAAAATAAAATAGATCTTCCCGATGCTTTTTTACGCAGATTGATTAAGTCTAATAATGTAGAAGTTACGGACGAAGATCTGGAAAAAGATTTTGCAAAAGTAAAAGATAACTTACGCTGGAATCTGATCAAAGGAGAAATTCAAAAGAAATTTGAAATTGAAGTAAGCGACGAGATGCTTTTAGAGGCATTTAAAGACCGAGTCCGAGGATATTTTGGCGGATATGGAGACGAATTAATCATCCTCAATACGGCTAATCGACTGATGGAAGACAAGCAACAGGTGAACCAAATGTACGAGGAGTTAATTTCCGAGAAGGTTTTTGAATCTATTAAGGAGGAAGTTACGTTGAATAAGAAATCCGTAACTGCAGAAGAACTGGGCGAAAAAGTAAAAGAGGTAGAAAAATTGCTAGCCGGACCGGACGCAAATCCAACCATCGAAGAAGCAGAAATTGAATCTCCCGTAGATGCAACTGCCGAAAATGAGTAACTCACACAATGAACCCTACTAGGGTTTTATTTGTATTAATAGTATGGATAGTGCGAATTGAGGAAAATCTTCAATTCGCACATTTGTTTAAACACTAAAAAAACTGATCAATGTTTCACCAAGATGAATTTAAGAAATACGCTACTAAGCATTTAAACATGAGTAGTATGCATTTGGAAAAGTACATGAAAACGTCTGCTCCAAATATTCACGCGTTTACCCCTCAGGTTATCGAGGAACGTCAAATGAATATCGTGGGAATGGATGTATTCTCCCGATTAATGATGGACCGAATTATTTTTATGGGCGTTCCCGTAAATGATTATGTAGCCAACGTAATTCAGGCACAGTTACTCTTTCTCGAATCTACCGACCCTAAGCGAGATATCCAGATGTTTATCAACAGCCCCGGTGGTTCGGTGATTGCTGGATTGGGTATTTATGATACCATGCAATATGTTTCTCCAGACGTAGGAACCATTTGTACTGGACTAGCTGCTTCGATGGGAGCCGTACTCTTAGCTGCCGGAACCAAAGGCAAGCGTACTTGTCTCTATCATAGCCGCGTGATGATTCACCAGCCAATGGGTGGTATGCAAGGACAGGTAACCGAGATGGAAATTAGTTACCGACTAATCAAGGATCTACAAAAGCAATTGTATGATATCTTGGCTCACCACACCGGACAGGATTATGATACCATCTCCGCCGATAGTGATCGTGACAACTGGAAAACAGCGGAAGAAGCCAAGGCTTACGGATTGATTGATGAGGTATTGGATCGTAATAACCCTCGAAAAGAAGATAAACCTGCCTAAACACAGGTAATTGTCCTTCTTTCGGCAAGCGTCGTTTTGGGAAATCAGGTAGTTTGACTATTTTTGTAAACTATAACTATGGGTTCCCAAAGCGGCTTTTTTTTTAAAATCCTAAATACTATGGCAATATGTTTAACAAATTGCCTTATCTGCCGTTTAAAGAATAAAATAAATCTACCTAAACCAACAAGTGATGCGAAGAAGTAAGAATAATTATCGATGTTCTTTTTGTGGGAGAGACAAAGCCGAAGCGCTAATTTTGATCGCTGGAATCGACGGCCATATCTGTGAAGTCTGCGTAGAACAAGCGGACGAAATTATTCAGGAAGAACTCTATTCCGGTAAAAAAGAGGAATCATCTAAAACTGATTTTGCCATCCCCGATACCATTACCCCCATGGAATTAAAAGGCCATCTAGATGAATATGTAATCGGTCAGGATGAAGCAAAAAAATACCTTTGTGTAGCAGTTTATAATCACTATAAAAGATTACGACAGACTCGTACGGACGACGTAGAAATCGAAAAATCCAATATTCTTTTTGTCGGTCGCACTGGAACTGGAAAGACGCTCCTTGCCAAGACCGTAGCCCGTTTTTTAAATGTTCCTTTTGCCGTAGTAGATGCTACCGTATTCACAGAGGCTGGCTACGTGGGAGAAGATGTGGAAAGTATCTTGAGCCGTTTATTACAGGTTTGTGACTACAACATAGAAGCTGCTCAAAAAGGTATCGTTTATATTGATGAAATTGACAAGATCGCTCGGAAGATGGATAACCCCTCTATCACACGAGACGTATCTGGAGAAGGGGTACAACAGGCGATGTTGAAAATGTTGGAAGGAACAGAAGTAAATGTACCACCACAGGGTGGACGTAAGCATCCTGAACAAAAAATGGTTAAGATTAATACCGAAAACATTCTCTTTATTTGTGGAGGTGCTTTTGACGGTATTGAAAAAAATATCGCCAAGCGAGTGAATACTCAGGTTATTGGATTTAATACTTCTACGGAAGAAGAAATTGATCGAGAGCATTTACTACAATATATCAGTCACCAGGATTTAAAGGCCTACGGTTTAATTCCCGAATTAATTGGCCGCTTACCCGTTTTGACCTACCTGGAGCCACTTGATAAGCCCGCATTAGCCAGAATCTTGACGGAGCCTAAAAATTCTTTGCTACGTCAGTACCAAAAATTATTCGAACTAGAAGGAATTAAACTCACTTTTTCAAAATCTGCTATTGATTATGTAGCAGGAAAGGCACTAGAATATAAATTGGGTGCACGGGGTCTACGGTCTATTTGTGAAGCCATTATGACCGACGCAATGTTTGAACTGCCTTCTCAATCTGAACTTAAATCGTTTGAAGTAACGGGTAGTTACGCAGAAGAAAAGTTGAGCAAGTCAAAATTAAATAAATTACGAGCAGCTTAATTTTTTATAAAGTTGTTTAAAATAGCAGAAAGAACAATGATTCTTTCTGCTATTTTTTTGTCACGTAGGCTCGTAAATCTTCCACCTGCTGATTACTCATTTTTTCACTGGTAAACTGTGGCATGTACGCTCGCTTGCCAGGATGAGAAGGTGCACCGTGACGAATGACCTGATAGGAAGAATAATAAGAAAGAGTCGGAAAATGTTTAGCTAAAAGTTTTCGACTCAATTTTCCATCATTCAAATCAAAAAAAGAATATCGCTGGTCTTCGTGGCAATGTAGGCAGCTTAATTTATAAATATGCTCCCCATTACTGGCATCTCCTTGCCTTCCATAACCTGCTTTACCATCCTCGGGTGTTGCCACAAAATGCGCAGGTGAATCTGTGTGATAGTAAGACTTTATTTCTGCAATCAGATCAGCAGCATCTTCGGATTTTAGCGTATACTTATTGTAATCAGCCGCCAGAATCGCCAGGTCTTCCATTTTCAATTCCAGGGTCCAGAGATACCCTAAAACCGATTCTAGTTCCCAGTTTTTTAGCACCCGTCCCTGTGAACATTCCACCGCACAAAGTTGAATCGCCTCCCGCAAATTATTCCGAGCGGGCAAAACTAACTTCCCGTATTTTTTTTCGTAATCGCCATTATAAAAACTACTGCGATTAACAACTCCGTAAAGCGGTGAACCAGGCAGAAAAGGAAGTTCATTTTCCGCCGCATAATCAAGGCGTTTTTGGGGGTCAGTTTCCCGCAAGTCCGCAAATTCTTTTTCCGTATTATGACAAGAAGTACAAACAAAATGTGCACTCTGTTGCTTCATCGCTTTAGTTTTATTCGATCCAAAATGAACAATATTACGACCTACCGCTACACTCGCTTTCTCAGGCAAAATAGTAATCAGATGATTCGGGGATGGTTCGCCCAGACTTCTCAGTACTTCCCAGACGGGCGTTTCACCGCTGACCACCGCTACCCTACTGTCCGTCATGGCCAGGCAGCACCAAATCGTTCCCAGGAGCAAAAGAAAGGGAATAAATTTTTTCATGTTATAAATTAAATAATCGTGAAATAGTAAAACCTAATCGAAACTCTCCGTCCGCCCAGTTAGATCGGGTGTTGGGAATATAATCGGTGGGTGCCAGACCCGTGGTATTGGTTAAGTTGATTTGAAAAACGTGGCCCCCCGTATCGATTTCCAACCCGAAGCCCAGTGGTAAATAATAGCCATTATCTGAAGTTCTTAAATCCGAAAATGGAATCGTCGTATCCACGATCAATCCAAACACTTTGGTGAGTTGGAAACGTGCAGCAAACCCAAGATTAAATAATCCATTTTCATCTTCCTGCGTTACATAATTTCGGTATACATAACCAGGAGAAATTTGTAAAGCAAGACGCTCCGAAAAACTACGGGCAAATATCGCCTGAAAATTATAAATCAATCGGTGTGCTGTTTTTGGAAAGTTCGTTAATAACTCCGGATCATCTATCCTTCTAGCCGTAGAAAGAGAAGCACCTCCCAATAAAGTAATCGTAATGGGAGAACCCGCTTCTTTGCCCTGACCAATAAATTTATATTTTACGATACCGTTGACGAGTCGGGTTAAAGGTCCAGCGCCTTTGGTTCTGTTGAGTCCAAACGTAAGCCGATCCGTCGCACCATAGTCTATACCAATCAAAACATCCGCCGCGTCTTCCAGACCATAAAAATTTTGCCATCCACCGTTACTTCCCGCCAGATCACCAAAACGATGACTGATCCTAAAATCCATTTTTCCAGCGGGCAATGTCTCCGAAGATTGGGTACTGATGACCCGCGTATCTTTAAAAGTACGATATTCTATTTTTGTCTTTTCCTGACTATATACACTAACAAAAAACAGTATCAAAAAGGAGGTAAAAAATAAACGCATAAATTTTAATTTTCGGGGTGACCGGCTTCCAGCCAACATTTAAATAAATCAAATTCTTCTTCGGTCAACTCTCCCGGAGAACGGGGCATATCCCTTTGCACAATTACCTCATCTTCTACCTGACCGTTATCTAAATCTCCTAATATACCTTGATAAGAAGTAAAAACACCGGGCGAATTGCCACCAGAAACGTGACAAGTGGGAATAGCGCAGCTGTTACTAATAATCGCTTGCATGGTATTATCATAATTAATTGCGGGATCACAGGTCGGCTCCATCGTCTCCTCAATCACCGGTATTTTATCCTTTGTACAAGAACTTAAGACTGCTGCTACCAAAAAGCAAAACAAAATAGTATATCGTATCATAAATTAGGTTTTCGCTGAAAGGTATCAAAATATTAAAGTTATCCTGAATTTATCGACTCTTTTGACAAGAGAATATCTAGAATTGCCTTCTTCAGGACGCTAATTTGGGTAAAAGCACTTGTTTGTTGCGGCTTTTTTTTAAAATCAAATAAATCCCAAAAACTCTTTAGAGGAAGTTGGTGTTAGTATCCTTAACAGACAAACCAAAAAACCATCGTTTTTGGGTAACTTTGTTCTATAATCAAGCTATTTCTTTAGTTAAAAAATAAAAAAATATGTATCCACCAGAATTAGTAGCTCCAATGAGCAAAGATTTAACTGATTTCGGATTTGAAGGACTGACCACCGTTACGGCAGTGGACCAAGCACTAGATGATCAAAAAGGGACCCTTTTGATGGTTGTCAATTCCGTCTGTGGTTGTGCCGCAGGAATGGCCCGACCCGGTGTAAAAATGTCGCTACAACACGACAAAAAGCCAGACAAAGCCGTTACTGTTTTCGCCGGTGTAGACCGCGAAGCAACCGAAAGAGCCCGGGAATATTTACTTCCCTACCCTCCTTCTTCTCCCTCTATTGCACTTTTTAAAGATGGCCAGTTGGTCCACTTTATAGAACGCCACCACATCGAAGGAAGTCCAGCCGAGGCAATTGCCCAAAATTTAACAAGGGCTTACGACCGATTCTGTTAAAAAAAACGCTGTTTTTCATCAGAAAGAAGATATAAAGACGGGCCACCCTTAGAAATACCAAGGTTGGCTCGTTTTTTTCTGTATACGTTACCACCCTCCCCTTTGTTTCCTATTCCAAAGCTGTCATTTAAGTTATTTTATTAGACTGCTAAGTAGCCAGTACTTATCATAAAAAGAGAATATGGCCATTACACAAAGGGTTTTATTAATCGCTCTCCTTCTGCTTTTCTTTTCTGGTTTTTTGACTGGACAGGCGCCGATTTCTCAATTTGGGATTGTTCAAACACGGGGCTGTGCGCCACTTACCACCGATTTTGCTAACGACTCCGAAAATGCGACCAGTTACCAGTGGCTATTTCCGGGTGGACAACCAACCACTTCTACAGCGTTTGAACCATCTGCCACTTTTGAGTTACCGGGCGAATATCCAGTTAGTCTGATTGCCACCAATAGCCAGGGAGCCGATACCAGTAATTTTGCCATTACGGTACTCAGTCCGATTCCCGTGGCAGAGTTCAATTTTCAAAATAATAATCAAACTGTTAGCTTTAATAATCAGAGTTCCTACGCAAATTTCTTTATCTGGGACTTTGGAGATGGCAATTCCAGTACCCTGGAAAACCCAGTTCATACTTATGATAAAAATGGAACCTACATGGTCCGTCTAACTGTGATCAACAATTGTCAGAGTATTACGCACACCGACGTCATCGTTTTATACGATCAACTCAACATTCCGACGACCACTGCCAACGACGCCATTCCATCCGCCAAAACTGATTTTTTACCCGGTACCAACATGGGGTATTTCCCTCCCTGGAAGGATACTGAATTGGCCGATATTGCCGCAGGAAACCCAGAAGTTGGGCAACAGGGTGTAGGCGTAAAAACGATCCGGCCTCTTTTACCAGAATATTTTTTAGAACAATGGGGCTACGATATTCGGGTAGATGCTTTTGAGCATTATAAAAAATTAAAGCTAAAGGACAATACCATGATTGTTGGTTTTCCTTCTGATGAGCATCGTGATACGACTTATTATTGTCCAGAACATCGCTCTGAGATGTTTGCTGATATGTACACGCCTATTTGGGATAATGGAGAAAATGGTACTCCCGTTAACGATGATAATCCACTGGCCCTTTATTTATGGCGGATGGTCCATCTATATGGTGATAACATTAAATTTTGGGAAATTTGGAACGAACCAGGATTTGATTATACCTTTTTGACGGGTTTTTTAAATGCCGGTCAGGAAGGCAGTTGGTGGGACAATAATCCCGATCCTTGTGATTATAAATTGCGAGCACCAGTTTACCATTATATTCGAACTTTGCGAATTTGCTACGAAGTTATCAAGACCATCCAGCCGGAGGCACATATCACGCTGGCTAGTGTAGGCTACCCGAGTTTTATGGATGTTATTTTAAGAAATACCGATAATCCCGTGGATGGAAGTCCAACGGCAGAATATCCACTCGGAGGTGGTGCTTATTTTGATGTAGTAACCATTCACGCTTATCCGCATTTTGACGGTAGTGTACGAGAATGGGATGAGGTTACACAAAGTTTTATTTACGAACGACATACTGATAAGGCTGCTGACGGAATTGCGCGAACCAAAGATCTCTATCAGGATGTCCTGACCAGTTATGGTTATGATGGCCAAACCTATCCAAAAAAGAAATGGATCATTACCGAAATTGCGGTGCCCCGTAAACCCTTCGGAGATTATTTTGGATCGGACGAATTGCAGATCAACTATTTATTAAAAGCCTATATTTCTTGCGAAAAAAACGAGATTGAGGCGATGCATATCTACGATATGTCAGAATCACATTTTCTGGACGATGCCGTTTCTGAATTTCAAGTAATGGGATTATTTCAACGCCTTTTTGGGGTTTTGCCTTATCAACAAATTAAAAATCAGCAGGCAGACGCTTACAAAACAATTTCAGATTTGTTGTATGGTTCTACCTACGATCCAGTTAGAGAAGCGGCACTGAATCTTCCCAACGGAATTCGTGGCGCAGCTTTTTTAGATAAAAATGGACATTACACCTATGTACTTTGGGCAGAAACCACATTGGATAATTCCGAATTTTCGGAAGGTACTTTTAGTTTCCCAAATGATTTAAATATTACATTGTTAGAAAAAAGAACCTGGAATTTTTCTACCTCCGGGACGATGGAAATGACGAGTGGAAACGATATCCCGCTTACGGGGCGCCCTGTTTTTTTTACCGATAAAAATAATCTTGTTCCAATTATACCGACCGCAGATTTTTCCGTTGTGGAAACAGCAGGTTGTGTGCCAATGACTATCAATTTTTCAGATGCATCCACTACCAATACAACGGTCTGGAATTGGAATTTTCCGGGCGGAGTACCCGCTACTTCTACCGAGCAAAACCCTACTGTTGTTTACAATCAGGCGGGTGAATATCCAGTAACGCTGATCGCAGAAAATAGTAGCGGGACCAATACGCTGATTAAAACCGAATATATCCAGGTAAACGAAATTTTACCAACTGCCGCCTTCTCCACCGAAATCAACGGGGAGATTGTCAGTTTTGTCAATGAATCCGTGGCAGCCACTAGTTATTTTTGGGATCTTGGTGATGGAAATACAAGTACGCTAAAGTATCCAACCAATGACTATAACATTGATGGATTTTATGATATTAAATTAATTGTTAACAATGGTTGTGGTTCGGATACGATTGTTCATACCATTATTATCAATCCAGATAACGTGCTACCATTTCCGGATTTTTCGGCAGATGTACAAAGTGGTTGTGGACCATTGACAGTTCAGTTTATGGACGAAAGTTCAGAAAATACAACTGGTTGGTGGTGGCAATTCCAGGGAGGAACTCCCAGTAATTCTAGCGAACAGAATCCTGTGGTAGTATTTGAAGAGACAGGAAGCTATTTTATCAAATTAATTGCCTCGACCCCCGTTGGAGATCGAACGAAATTTAAGGAACATTTTATTGAGGTCACGGATGCTCCACCACAGGCACTTTATACAGTAGGAGATTCAGAATTGACCATTTTTCTTTTTAATAATTCTATTAATGCGGATAGTTATTTGTGGTTATTTGGGGATGGAAATAGTAGTACCGAAGAAGGTCCTACGCATACCTACTCGATTGCGGGAATTTATGAGGTATCTCTGATTGCAACGAATAATTGCGGTTCAGATACGCTGAATTATACAGTAGATCAATTGCCTACTCATACTTCTATTGCGGAGGATATTCAGCGTTGGGAAGTATTTCCCAATCCAAATAATGGAAAATTCACCGTATTATTGAGTGCAGCTCCGACGGTAGAAACCACTTATTTGAAATTGTATGATTTAATTGGGCAATTGGTCTACATAGCGCCTATTGATTTTTCCAGTGGACAACTTACCGAAGAAATCAACCGTCCCGATTTACCGAAAGGTACTTATCAGGTAATTGTCGAAAACGATAAAACGCGAGCGGTAAAACGAGTGGTCGTCTGGTAAAGAAATGAGAGACTTTTAGGGTAACTCCAATTGAATAAGGGTACCCTGATCTCCGGCGATATAGACTTTTTTATTTTGAATAAAAACATCATAAAAATGACGATCGGGAAGATTAGTGATTTTTTCCCAATTGTCTCCACCATTCGTGGTTATCCAACACAAACCACTATCTCCGACAACAAATCCCTTTTCTTCATCGGCAAAAAAAACAGACCGGAAGGGTTGATTAGAAACGGTAAGTTTGTTTCCATCTCTTTGGGTCGACCAAGTCAAGCCTCCGTCTTCCGACTTGAGGATAGAGCCCGAAAAACCGATCATGTATCCAATTTCAGGAGTAGGAAAATGCACGGACTTAAAAAAGTCATTATAAACGGGTAATCTAGTCCAGGAACTACCACCATCAGTAGAATGCAGTACGATACCGTAACCTACGGCAACGGCCCGCGTTGGGGAAAGATAAGTGAGGTCACTGATTTCAGCTGGAAAGGTATCCAATGCTACTGGTTGAAAATTTTCGTTTAATTGTAGAATAATGCCATTCTCAAAAGCAATACCTCCGCCCAGTAAAAGTTGGCTATCAGCACTTTTAGCAACTGCATTAAAGGGAGGCACATCAAGATTAATCGTAGGAAAGCCTTGTGTAAACCAGTCTTCTTCCCGATTTATTTTTCGCTGTAATCCTGAGAATCCTGCCTGGACTACTTCTCCATTACCGATAGGTGTAAAATCATAAATGATATTAGAAAAAGAGCTTGAATTCCAATTTATGCCACCATCATAAGTTACCAAATGAATACCATTCTGATAGGCGATTCCACCCACCAAGTGTCCAACTGTATCATTTAAAAAATGAACTCTTTCGAGTCGATCGGTAGTAGGAATGATAATTTCTTTCCAGGGCAATTCCGTTTTATCCGGACGGTTACAGGCACAAAGTGAAACAAAAAAGAAGCAGAAAAGAAAAATACGGGGAGCACTTACATTCATTAAATTTGGATAAAGAAATCAAAAAAATAGTCAGCATCTTTTATCTTCAGGATGCTGACTATTTTTCAATTAACGCGATATTGAAGTGTTAATTATTGACAATAATTCATTTATCGTCGTTACCAGTGGTTCCATTATTTTCTCTGGCCAAGGCTCCCGGTTGCTTTTTTTTTGTATTTGTCTCCAACCCAGAACGGGGAGTAGCCATTGGAAAAGAGGCACTACCGTAGTGAGAAAAATTCTTATTGTAGGAAATAGGCAGATTATACTGATTCATGAAACTGATCAAAAATAACTTTAATTTATCCTGATCCATATTTCTGGAATTTGGCTTAAGGTAGTAAGCAATATGTTTAATGCGACCTTCGGGGTACCAAAAAATATTGAACCACATTTTACTACCATTAAGATCATAACCTACCTCTTGCGCGTGGGATTCCATGCCCATAAGCATATCCTGCCACTTGGTAAAGGCCTCAGTCATATTATCATCACAGACTGTCAAAAGCATATCAGAGTGTTTTTTTGTTAACTCATCAAAGGCTTTTTCGTGTTCCCCCAATAAAAACACCTTAGGCAGTTGTTGTGCGTTAACTGCCGAAAAAGTTAAACAGGTAATTAGGGTTATTATCAATGCTTTCATGTAAATTTAATTAAGCAAAATAAATAATGCCCTTTTACAGGGCTTTTCTACCGTTTTCATTTTGTAAATAAAATCTCGGCAAAACGATATTTTATTTGGTTTCTTTTAAATACCTTGGGATTTTCAATAAAAATTGGTACTAAATAGATATTAAAAGAACAATATACAAAATTAAACGGGTAAAATCTGTCTAATAAGGTGTGAACCGCTTATTTTGGCTTTAATTTAACATTAGCCATTTACCACTGTTACTTAACGGCTGATAATAAGCGCTTTATTAAGAAGTTAATTAAAAATTAAACACAAAAACTTTGCCACGTTAAAAATAACAATTTAATGAATACTCCAACTACCGCTCTCCCAGGTGATACTTCTCTACCTTCTCCATCCGCAATTTTGGAAAAATGGATCAAATATGATCAGGCCGATGTAAAATATAAGGTGGAAGATTTTTTCCGAACTCCAGAAAAAACGGGATACCAACTTTCTCCAAACGGGACACATTATGCTTATCTCAGTCCCGTTGGTGGCAGAAAAAATATTTTTACACAATCGCTTAGCGGTGGCAATCCAGTGCAGATCACCCACGAAACAGAACGCGATATCAGTGGCTATCTATGGGCGAATAATCACCGGTTGCTATTCATCAAAGATAGCGGTGGAGATGAAAATTTTAAATTATTGGCGGTGGACAAGGATGGTCAGAATTCCAAAGATCTCACCCCTTTTGATAAAGTTCGTATTCAAATAATCGACGATTTAAAAGATGAAGAAGACGCAATTATTATTGGTTTGAATAAAAATAATCCACAATTATTTGACCCTTATCGTCTGAATATTAATTCCGGTACACTGATTCAATTGGCGGAAAATAGCAACCCACTGGAACCACTGGATCAGTGGATGACTGATCACCAGGGGAAGCTCCGCCTGGCTAGCAAAGTGGTGGATGGAACCAATACCGTTTTGATGTACCGAGAAACCGAAGACCAGCCTTTCCGGGAAGTGCTAAAGACGGATTTTAGAGAAAGTATTTCTCCTTTATTTTTCGATTTTTCTGATCCGGATATCGTATTTGTTAGTTCTAATTTAAATCGCGATAAAGCAGTAATTATCCGTTTTAATCTCAAAACAGGAGAAGAGATAGGTACCCCCATTTTTAGTCACGAATCAGTAGATGTTTCTGGACTTTCTTATTCTCGTAAACGTAAAGTACTCACCCACGTAACGTATACTACCGACAAACTTCACTATCATTTCCTGGATGATGAAAGGGCAAAATTGCAAGATCATCTAGAAAAAGATTTAGGAGATTATGAAGTTTATTTAGTCAGCAAGAACCGGGAAGAAGACAAATATATTATCAGAACGGTGAGCGATCGCTCGTTGGGAACCTATCATTTTTATGATAAAAAAACAGATACCCTGAAGATGATTTCTAAGGTCAGTCCCTGGATTGACGAAGCCGACATGGCGACCGTACAACCCATCGTATTTACCTCACGGGATGGTTTAACAATACACGGTTATCTTACGCTGCCTCCACAGGTGACGCCCAAAAATATTCCGGTGATTGTCAATCCGCATGGCGGTCCATGGCATCGCGATAACTGGGGATTTAATCCGGAAATACAATTGATGGCCAGTCGTGGTTACGGGGTGTTACAGATAAATTTTAGAGGAAGTACCGGATACGGTCGCAAATTTTGGGAAGCGTCCTTTAAACAATGGGGACAGTCGATGCAGAATGATATTACCGACGGGGTTCATTGGTTAATCAAAGAAGGGATTGCCGATCCAAAACGAATTGCTATTTATGGAGGAAGCTACGGTGGTTATGCCACCCTGGCAGGCGTTACGTACACACCTGATTTATATTGCTGTGCGGTAGACTACGTAGGGGTTTCCAACTTACTGACTTTTTTACAAACTATTCCTCCCTACTGGAAGCCCTATCTGGAAATGATGTACGCAATGGTCGGTGATCCAGAAAAAGACCGTGAAATGATGGAAGCTTACTCTCCCGCACTACACGCAGATAAAATTAAAACTCCATTACTGGTTATTCAGGGTGCCAATGACCCGAGGGTAAATATTGACGAAGCGGATCAGATCGTACAATCCTTAAGAGCGAGAGGAATTGAAGTTCCTTATATGGTAAAATATAATGAGGGTCATGGTTTTCATAATGAGGAGAATAAGTTTGAAGTTTATCGGGTAATGATGGGCTTTTTTGGAAAATATTTACAGGAATAATCTGCCATATTAAGATCCAAAAACATCGAAAAAGGGTTAAAAAAAGGTCGAAATAGTATAATTACCGAACTCAAAGTACCTTTAATTTGTTGGAATTATTGACGGGAATACGTTATCTTTGGTAAGACCATCGGAGATATTTGTTCCTGCTGGCATAAAACAACTACTATGGCAATTGATATTATGTTCGGGATTATGGTCCTGATTGGTTTCTATATCGGATTTTCTCGAGGAATCATCAAAACAGTATTATCGGTTCTATCGCTCGTTTTCGGGCTGATGGCTGGGTTTAAGTTTGCCGGCCCGATGACCACTTTTCTTAGACAAAGTACCGGACAGGATACACCGCTAATGTTTGCCGTTGGCTTTTTACTATCTTTTGCTATCGTGATGATTTTGATCAGAATGTTTGCCAAAGGTCTCGAAAGTGTTTTACAAGCTGCCAACATTAATATCATCAACCAAGTCTTGGGAGGACTGATTACGGCCTTTGTGATGATATTATTATATAGTTTTTTATTATGGTTTGGCGAGCAATCTCATATGATTGATGATGCTACCAAACGCCAGTCTATGACGTATGCCTACGTAAAAGAATTTCCCGGACAAGCCCAAAGTGTGTTCATCAAAGCAAAACCCATCATCAAAGATTTCTGGGATCAGTCTATGGACATGATGGATCAGATGCAGGAAATAGGCGTCGAAAAGACGTCGAACGAAAAGGTGTATGATATTCCAGAGGAGTAAATGCACCACGAATCTGTTCAAGAATTTAATAAAACTCCCTATTCACTATTTTTTTGTTCCCAACCTGTCGAATTAACGCAACCTATTATTAGAGTTTATCTTAGATTTAATCAATAAGTTTGGTATTTTTAGGCAAAAGTTTACCCTAATTAATAAACCATTACCATGAAAAATCTAGTTCATTTCCTACTTCTTTTAATTATTTTCTCTCATTGTACGACTCCAAAAACGGAAACCGACACTAAAAACAAGACTATTTCTGTGAATTACCCCACTACTAAAAAAACCGATCAAGTAGATACTTACCACGACACTGAAATCAAAGACGAATACCGCTGGCTAGAAAATGACAATGCCGAAGATACCAAAGCGTGGGTAGGCGAAGAAAATAAAGTCACCAGTGAATATCTCGCTCAAATTCCTTTCCGAGAAAAACTTCGGGAACGCTACGAAGCGTTATTCAATTATCCCAAATTGTCCTCTCCCTTCAAAGCAGGTGAATATTATTTTTTCTATAAAAATGACGGATTACAAAATCAATCGGTTATCTATTTTCAGAAAGGATTAGATGAAGATCCAGAGGTTTTTATTGACCCAAATTCCTTTTCTGAAGAAGGAACAACCGCAATTAGACTGGTCGGTTTTTCTAATGATCATAAATACGTCACTTATTCCCGTCAGGATGCCGGATCAGATTGGCAAAAATTTTATATCATGGAAGTAGCTACCAAAAAACAGCTATCCGATGAACTGGAATGGGTGAAATTTTCTGGTGCCAGCTGGAAAGGAGATGGTTTCTTTTATAGTCGTTATCCGGCACCTAAAGAAGGAGATGAATTTTCCGGAGACAATCGCAATCATAGTGTTTATTTTCACAAATTAGGAGACAAACAATCAAATGATCAATTAATTTATGAAGATCCTAAAAATCCCAACATGTATCACTACGGTGGGGTAACCGAAGATGAACGATTTTTTGTACTCTACGCAGCACCGGGAACTGATGGTTACGCAACCTACTACAAAGACCTGGATAAAAAAGATAGCAAGTTCGTTACGCTTTTTGAAGGATATAAAAACAAGAGTTCCGTCGTACATAATATTGGTGATAAAATGTTGGTGCAAACGGATATTGGAGCACCTAAATATCGAATGATTGAATTGGATATTAATGATTCTGCTCCAAAAAACTGGAAAGAAATAATTCCTGAAACAGAAAATTTACTACAGGGCATCTCTACTGGTGGCGGAAAATTATTTGCCAGTTATTTACAAGATGCGACAACCCGGATCTACCAATATGATTACGACGGAACTAACAAAAAAGAAATAAAATTACCGGGACTAGGATCCGCATATGGCTTTGGTGGAAAAGAAGAAGACAATACTTTATTCTATACTTTTACGTCCTTTATTTATCCGGGTACAATCTTTCGTTATAATGTCAAAAATGGTACTTCCGAAGAATTTTATAAAACGGAATTAAAATTCAATCCGGAAGATTACGTCGAAAAGCAAATCTTCTATACCAGTAAAGATGGTACGAAAGTACCCATGTTTATTGTTCACGCAAAAGATTTGAAACTGGACGGAACCGCTCCTACCTATCTTTATGCGTACGGGGGATTTAACGTAAGTTTGACTCCTTCTTTTAGTACTTCCAGAATTTTATTATTAGAAAATGGTGGGGTATTCGCCATGCCCAACTTACGGGGTGGTGGAGAATATGGCGAAGAGTGGCACAAAGGCGGAATGCTTCAAAACAAACAAAATGTATTTGACGACTTTATTGCTGCTGGAGAATATCTGATCGGTAATAATTATACCAGTAAAGATAAACTGGCGATTGCTGGTGGATCAAATGGTGGATTATTGGTAGGTGCAGCGATGACTCAACGTCCCGACTTATTTGCGGTTGCTCTGCCAGCGGTGGGAGTCATGGATATGTTGCGGTATCATAAATTTACGGTGGGTAAAGGATGGATTCCTGAATACGGTAGCAGTGATAATCCGGAAGATTTTAAAAATTTACTTTCTTATTCTCCCCTACACAATTTAAAAGAAGGGACGGAGTATCCGGCAACGATGATCACCACCGCAGATCATGATGATCGGGTCGTACCCGCTCACTCTTTCAAATTTGCCGCCAAATTACAAGAAGTACAAAAGGGAGATCACCCCGTTTTGATTCGAATTGAAACCAACGCCGGACACGGTGCGGGCAAACCTACCTCGAAGATTATTGATGAACAAGCTGACATCTGGTCTTTTGTTTTCTATAACACAAATGCGCCGGTAAAATATCTGGAGCAATAATTTAATTTCAAATTTTAACCAAAACTGGAAGAGGTTGTATAACAGTTAGTTATATAGCCTCTTTTTTGAATTAAGAAAACTCAAACTCAAATTCTGATATATTTTTTTATTAAATATGTTATACGTTGAAACTTTTAACTAACTCTGTCGTTACAAGTTTTAGAGCAAGTAGCTCATTTTTTAGAAACCTTTGAATCATTCTAAAATAAACTAAAATGAAGATTTCTGTCTATAACCATAGTCCGCCCGGATTCATCTCTATAATATTACTTTTCCATATTGTTCCTAAATTTATATGCTGAATTTTATTTTCAGCTGTTTCGGTAGTTTAAACCACAAGCCTAGTGCGTCGGGATCAAAGAAGTGTGATCCCAAAATAGGCCGTATAAGGTGTTAGGTATTTAGTTCCCGACGCACTAGGCATAACGCCCATTTTACGTCCTCGATTGGCAAAAAAATAGTTCGCCTACCATCTGCATTTATTTAATCGCCATTCCTAAGAGATAAATGTCTTGTTCATGTTTTACATTTAGTGATTCTAACCCAAACAAGTAAAAACAAAACAAGATAATTTCAGTACATGGCAGGAATATCGACGCTCTTCGGAGATCGATGTTCCTTTTTTTTGGAAGTCATTCAAAAGCCTATACACCAAATTGTGTCAAATGGTGATCCAGATGTTTATAAAAAAGTATACGCCACTCCTCCTCCGTTAATTTACCAAAAGAGTTAGATTCTTTTCGATCAAAATGATTTTTTCCATTAGGAACTTTCTAAGTTCTACTGACCGGGACGCCAGTTTCTTTTTTGATTTCGTTCTTTTTTAATCATCCACTTGGGCTTTTTTCCTGAAGAAAAATCAGTTGGTACTTCTTTCTCTTTTGGTAGCTTGACTGTTTTTAGTTTCGTCTTTTTTTCTTTTATTTTTTTCTCAGGAATAGCAGACGCCTCTTCCGTTTTAGAAGAATCTCCAATTAAGTGTTTTAATTTTTTTATCTCTCGCGGAGTTAGTTCCCGCCATTTTCCGGGTGGCAATTTATTCAGTCGTACGTGCATAATGCGCGTACGCTTAAGACGCGTAACGTTGTATCCAAGGTGTTCGCACATGCGCCGTATTTGTCGGTTAAGTCCCTGCGTCAAAATTATTTTAAAAGTATCATCCCCTAGTTGCGTCACCTGACAAGGTTGTGTCACCGTATCAAGAATCGGGACGCCCGCTTCCATTTTCCGGATAAATTTTTCTGTAATTGAGCGATCTACAGATACCTGATATTCTTTTTCGTGATTGTTTCCGGCCCGTAAAATTTTATTTACAATATCTCCATCATTGGTTAAAAATATTAATCCCTGTGAAGGCTTGTCAAGTCGCCCGATAGGAAATAATCTTTCCGGATGATTAATGAATCGAATGATATTTTTTTTCTCTCGCTCGTCCGTAGTACAGACAATTCCGATGGGTTTATTGAACGCCAGATATAAAGTACGGGGTTTTGCTTTGAGTGGTTTCTTATCGATTAGCACCTTGTCTCCAGGATTGACCCGGTTACCCAAAACAGCTACTTTCCCATTAATGGTCACCCGTCCTTCTTTGATCAACTTATCCGCTTCTCGACGCGAGCAGCGTCCAGTGTTGCTGATGAATTTGTTGAGGCTGAAGGAGTTGTCGGGCATGAGTGGATTAGTGGATTAGTGGATGTTGGCTGACTTAGAGTTCTAGCCACTATTGTGACGTAAAGTTTTAACCACTTTACAAAAAGTTCTTTGAAAATTATGAAAAATCAAGTTTCCAGATACTTTCAACAGTAAATGGAGACTGCTTGGTATTAATTAAATTACCATTGGCATTGTAGATGTTCCACACGTTTGTGGATGCATCTAACTTGATGCTCACTATTTGGTGTTTATATTTAATACCAATTGAGAATCGCTGGCCGTAGAAACCGATTTGACCATTGGATGCCACCTTTCGTTCCCATTCTCCCTGAGCTATTAAGTTCAATACCTTTTTCAAATCGAAACCTTCAGGGTTCCACTTTATATTGGTATGCTCCATGGTTGGATAGCATTCAATTCG
>Ga0209187_1001559_pt1 | contig 25686 bp, 20 predicted proteins | sample BantaG_FD_187430 | JGI IMG/M metagenome (GOLD analysis project Ga0209187, IMG submission 187430) | Marine algal microbial communities from Bantry Bay, Ireland - BantryBay_4 metaG (SPAdes) (version 2) | ecosystem: Host-associated > Algae > Red algae > Unclassified | place: Bantry Bay, Ireland...
TTTGAGGCCTATCTTTGAAGCGCTTGACGAAAAGATTGACTACTATAAAATCAAGTTTGCACTAGCATATTATGAGCTCAATAAGAGCTCAATTTTAGCAAAATAAATTTTAATTTATTTTTGTAATAATATCTTTTTGATGTTTTATTGGGCAAAAATAGCTCGTAGTCGGAAAGAAGTGATTATTATCTATTATGCTTTATCATCTGAAAATGAGGGCAGAATAGGCAATTTATAATACTTATTTATTAAATATATTTTTTATTGCAATGTATTAACATTTGATAGGTATAGAGTTGTTGACAAAAAGGCATAAAAAAACCGAACGATTGTTAAATTAACATTCATCCGGTTCAATATGACTTCCGCTTTCGCGGAAAGCCTCCTATTTCCTACGCTTTAATTCCTCCAATAATTGTTCCAGTTCGACAGCATCATGCACTAGTACTTGTCTAGCTTTTGATCCTACTGACGGTCCAACTACTCCAAGAGTTTCAAGCTGATCCATAATACGACCAGCGCGGTTGTATCCTAATTTCATCCTGCGCTGTAGCATAGATGTACTTCCAATACCAGAGGTTACTACGAGATTTGCAGCGTCGGTAAAGTTTTCATCTAGGTCAGAATATTTTAAACCTGCCCCGCCTCTTATCTCGTCATCCTCAGAATGAAATTCTGGGAGATAATAAGGCTTAGGGTGATTCGGTTGATCTTCGATATGGCTTATTACTTTTTCTACTTCTGGGGTATCAATGAAAGCACACTGCAGTCTGACGACATCTGCTCCATAAGAGAGTAGCATATCTCCACGGCCAATAAGTCGTTCTGCACCTGGCGTATCTAAGATGGTTTTTGAATCGACCATAGCAGTCACCTTAAATGCGATTCTCGCTGGGAAGTTGGCCTTGATCACACCCGTAATGATATTGACAGATGGTCTCTGTGTCGCAATGATCAGGTGTATACCTACTGCACGCGATAGTTGAGCGAGTCGAGCAATTGGATTCTCAATTTCTTTTCCAGCTGTCATGATCAGATCCGCAAACTCATCTATGACTAGTACTATATAAGGAAGGAATTTATGCCCCTTATTAGGATTGAGCTTGCGTTCTGTAAATTTCTTATTGTAATCCGTGATGTGACGCACCTTCGCCTTCTTGAGCAGATTGTAACGTTCATCCATTTCTATCAAAAGAGAGTTTAGCGTAGCCACCACTTTCTTGGTATCGGTTACGATCGGTTCCTCTTGATTCGGTGGAGCAGTCAAAAAGTATTCTTCTATGGCAGAATAAGGGAATAATTCTACCTTCTTCGGATCGATCAATACCAGCTTCACTTGCGATGGATGCTTTTTGTAAAGAAGCGACATTAAGATCGTGTTAATACCTACAGACTTACCTTGTCCAGTGGCACCCGCTATCAAGAGGTGAGGCATTTTGGCCAGATCGGCTACGAATACTTCATTTGAAATAGTTTTACCTAAGGCAATAGGCAATTCCATTTTTGCAGACTTAAAACGCTCTGAGTTGAGGACTTCCTTCAACGCTACCGTCTGTGCATTCGCGTTTGGCACTTCTATACCGATGGTACCCTTGCCTGGTATTGGTGCTATTATTCTGATGCCAAGCGCCGCTAGACTAAGAGCAATATCATCTTCTAGGTTTCGAATCTTAGAGATCCGTACACCTGGCGCAGGTATGATTTCATAGAGTGTAACTGTGGGTCCTATAGTCGCCTTGATTTTTACGATCTCTATCTTGTAATGAGACAAGGTCTCAATGATCTGATCTTTATTTCTTTCTAGTTCAGCTCTATCTACCTCATAGTTGCCATCGCTATAGTCAATTAGTAAATCTGTGCTGGGTGGTACGTAGCTCTTTAGATCAAGCGTAGGGTCATAGAGTCCTTTGTCGATAGTATCATCCTCTGTGATCTCCATTTCCTCTTGATTGAGAGCGGCAGAAGGGACGATGTTTGGCGTTTCTTCTATTTCAAGTGCAGGCTCAAAATTGCCGCCAGAGACTTGTACTTGAGGATGTCCTATTTCTAATTTTAGCTGATTGCCAGTTTCTTCCTTACCAACTTCAGGGTTAGCAATATTAGTCTCCGCATTTTTTACTCTATCTGAAGCAATCGACCAGCCCTCAGGATCTTCTGCTTGGCCTCCACCAGAAGCATTAGTTGTAGCAAGTGACGGTGCAGTTCTTGTCTTCTTACTCGTACTCTTAGAAAAGAATGAAAAACGAGCAAAGAAGTCATTGAAGTTGGTCTCCATCTGAAATACGTACTGACGCAATGTGAAATCGTTGAAATTGGGGTTGATGGCCCAAATGATACAAGCACTTGCCAGCGCTATGATCAGGATATATACACCAACATCTCCTACCATGGTGATCAACCAGCTCGCCGTCGTCTTCCCAAATCCTCCGCCAAAAGGAAACTGCATATTGATGCAGAAAAAGCCGAAAATTCCTGACAGTAAGAATATGGTTCCCATGCCATACAGCAATTCTCTTTTATAATGTATGATTGGATATCCACGCAGTTTAGCAAGACCAATGATGCTGAGCAAGTAAATCATACCAAAAGAGGGTAGACCAAAAAGCACATAAAAGAAAAAATTAGAGACTGTAGCTCCAAATTTACCCAGCCAATTTGCAATTTCATATTGTGCTTCTCCACTCATAGCAGCAAAGCCAGAATTGAGCACAAATGCTTGATCTTCTTTCCAAGTGAATAAGTAAGATGTGAAGGCAACTAGCAGATATATGGCAGTGAATATGCTGAGAAGCCCCAATAGTTTTGGGATTCGCTCATCCTTGAGAAAATCAAAATTTAGCTGCTTACTCTTTTTCTTACGCGATTTAGCCATGATACATGGGGATATAGTGCTCCAATAAATAAACTCGAATGGTGAAATTAAATAATATTTTTCTTAATATGTTATAAATTAGACATTTATTTAATGTGTTAGCACACAGTGTGTAGCAAACAATGACCAGTGGACATTCGTAGTGTGTGCTTGTCCGACTTCTCTTGTGGCACTTCAAATAAAATGGTCAGTAGAGTAAGATTCTTTTTATAGCGCTATTCATGTAATTCTATAATTTCAAATTAGCTCCAATTTCACTAATTTAGCGCCAAAGGAGAATGCTCAATCTCGCTTAGCATTCATAATTGAGTCCACTCCGAAAATTGACGAATTGCATAAAATGGAATATTTTGGATGAAATTTTTGATTTTGGAAATTCAGTGATGCCTGAGCATCAGTGGATTGAGAAAATGAAAAATAACGCCAAAAGAAACATTTTTGGTTTTGTGAGTTTTCGGAGTGGGCTCATAATTCACCATTCATAATTGTTTTCCATGACTCCTCTCTTCAAAAAAATGAACTTCAAAAATCAAGATCGGGTAGTAGTTTTGAACCACCCAGAAGAATTTAACATCCAATATGACGAAATGGAAGCCTTCACCAAGATGACGACCAGAGCAAGTGGAAAAATAGCATTTGCCCTCTTGTTTGCGGAAAATCAGAATGAGCTGAATAAATTATTCGCCAAAGTCAAAGACAAGCTTGTCGATGATGTAGCACTTTGGATCAGCTTCCCAAAGAAATCATCCAAGAAATATAAGAGCGACATCAATCGCGATCAGGGATGGGAAGAGCTTGGGAAGGCAGATTTTGAAAGTGTGAAAATCATTGCGGTAGATGCGGACTGGTCAGCACTGAGATTTAGACGAGTGAAGCACATCAAAGAAATCAAACGATCGGATAAGATGGTGCTTTCTAAGGCAGGTATGGCAAAGAAAAAGGCAGTGAAGAAGAAAGATTAAATATTATAGAGTCCCAAAATCAAAGAGTACTTGCACTCTAAATCTCGCTAGACATTAACATTAGACCATTCAACAATTCTCTTCTAGTCCTTCCGCAAATGAATCATATACCCCAAAAAGCACATCTGCATTGTGAAGAGTGTAAGCCCATAAGCCTTGATGGTGTCAAAAGCACTCAAATGCAAAATGGGTTCATAAAAGAGAATTATGGTTACCAACAAAAGTAGGGCATTATAAATCAACTGCGACTTCAACTTATATTTGATATCAACCAAGTAGGCCATTGGATGGTTTACAAAACGCACACCCATGAGCGGTGCTAACCACCGCGCATACTCGCCTGCAACTCTCCAATCTTCTCCTAGCACAAAGGCAAATATGTCAGGTCCAAAAAATACAATCGCTAGAACAGGTAGGAGGATCATGGACCACATAATGAAATTAGTCCTTAGGACCAATTTGCTCAAAGAGCCGTCTTGCGCCAAGTGTGCTGTATTGGCCTCTTTAAAAAATACAGGACTGATGGCTGCAGAGACTAGGTTGATCGGAGCCGCTAGCACCCTTTGATTCGCCATGGAAAATAGACCAGTTACCCCATCACCAAAAAAGTTTGGTAAAAATACATAAGGCAATTGGTTAGCAGAATTGTTGATCAAATTACCAGTTACCCCCATCGTCAAAAATGATTTATACTCTTTAAATACAGCAACTAATTTTTGGATAGGTGCACTCATGAAAAATGGGAGATCCGCTAATCTAAGCATAGCTATGAGTAGTACTATTTGCCCCAATACTGTACCTAGGATGAGTCCATTTTGTTCGATACCTACCCATCCAAAAAGTATTTGAAAGAAAATCGTAGTTAAGGTTTGTGCTACCATTCCATAGGACATTTCTTTATACTTATTGCCTCGATTGAGCCAGCTGTGGGCGGCCTGTGCTTTACCCTCTAAGAAGATAGCAAAAGGTAATGCTATAATAAAAAGCATCACACTTTTCTCTTCCACTACACTTGGCGCAAAGTATATAATAAGTAGGACTGCAGCTAAATTGACTAGAATAGTAATCCAATTAAAGCGATAGCTGATAGCAAGCATATCCTTGGCTTTTTCATCATCTTCAGGCAGCATCAAACAAACATGAAATCCACCGTTGGAAATGGTTTTGCCGATCATGAGTATCGCCATGAAAGTCCCCCATACTCCGAAATCATTTATGGCATATAGACGACTTAGGATAACAATGCTGAGCAAAGACAGTACCTTGACTAGACCGATTCCAGAAAATAGAATTCCTGCGTTTTTTACAAATTTAGAAGAGAGTAATTTCTTTAGCTTTTCGATGCTACTACTAATTTATCGCAAGGTAAACGATTTTGTCGATATACTATTGCATTAGTGGTTCGCTTAACCTACTGGAGAAAGCATAGTTTCCTTAAAGTGAACGTCAAACTGTTCCAATTCTCGAAGCACCTTACTATACACCTCCTTAGAGACGGGTATGTGGACCCCTCTGAGTTTGATCTCGCCATCCAAAAGCAATTTTGTAAAAATACCCATCGGTAGACCTACCAGTTTTGACATCGCGGTATCGGTGGCGTTTTCCCCTTCATAATGCATAGTAGAAAATAATTTTCGCTCTTCCCCATCGACTTCATATTCAAACTCATGTTGCATGATGATGAGGTCTTTATCTTCAGGTTTAAGCGTCCATTTTTGCATTAACAATTTTTGCAAAATCTGTGCAGGAGTTGCAGCTTCAAGACCGATTTTTTCATTCGAAAACAAATCCAGCCATTTGAGTTGCTCCATGATCTGACCATCTATTTCTAGGTCTAAGCGCGCTGCTACTTTCTGAATAACATTGCTTCCGGATTCATGTCGCACATAAGCACTTACCCAATCTGCATACGTTAATGTCGCACTGTCATCTATCTTATAGGTGTCATCCGTCAAGCCCAATTCTATCAGCGCATTCCACGCTTGACAGTATCCAGGTCTACGTAGAGTACCTCTAATTAAGTTAGGCGTATTCTGCAATGTATAGATTTCTTGATAGTCTAGTGAATCTCTATTTGGGTACATTTCAAAGTCTCCTAGACCTTTCACATCCACCGTTTTTGCATCTTTAAATAGACGACGATAAGGTGCATAGGTGTAAGCACCATCCACTAGATATTTTGCAGTGCTTTGACCTGCCAAAACGACATTACGAGGATTCCAAGTGAATTTATAATGCCATGGATTATCATCTGATTCCTCAGCAATGATACCTCCTGTGTACGATCGGAAAGTATGTATTGTTCCACCAGCCTCTTTGATCTCATTTATCTTTTCCATAGCGGACATATGATCGATCCCAGGATCCAATCCCATCTCACCCATAAAGACAGCATCCTTAGATTTGAAACCTTCACTCATCGCTTCGATCTCATCCGAGATATAACTAGCCGTGACCATATGCTTGCCGTATTTTAGCGCATCCTTAGCAACAATAATATGCATGAAGGCTGGTAGCATAGAAATAATCACATCGTGCTCAGAGATGGCAGTCGCGCGCGCCTCATCGTCTTTGATGTTTAAGGATATAGCTTCACCTTTTTCTGTTTGACCTATTTTTGCTTCAGCTAGATCCAAATTAAAGTCTGCGACAGTGACAAACCAGTCTCGAGTTTTCGCCTCCTCCAACAGGTATTTTATCAGAGAAGTAGCAGATCGACCAGCGCCGATGATAAGTATCTTTTGCATGCTTTGGTATTAATTATTATGCGGCGAATATTAAACCATTTTTTCAATATTTGCCCTTTAGTACACTATTTTTAGACGGTATATTGGATATCCGTCATTTATTGATTTTCCTTATTCTATATGGTACGATATTTTTTCTTGATTGTTGTTTTTATGATTTGGGGCCTACACCTGCTGGCTATGCTACCATCCTATGCCTGCAGGTGTCGCTACGTTTCAGAGCTCACAAGTCTGTTCGGCCCTGCGACTCCAATCCGATTTAAAATCGGATTGGAGTCTTGGTCTTCCTCGCTCTGCTCGTCACTCTTGCACATCGCTAGTCCGGTAGTTAAACAATTATTTAAAATATGGTTTGACATATTTGAATATCATTAACAATAAAAAAAATGGATTCAGAATAATAAATGTTATTTTAGCTTCGGCGGAATATGTACCACAATTATTTGCGTATTTTCACAATACTTAAACAACTTAATTTTTAACCTAAAATTTCCAATTTGAAAAAGAATCTATTTGCCTCATTCTTGCTTGGCATTTTTCTTATATGCCAATTTTACCTTACTGCACAAGAACAGACCTGGATGTCTCCAGAAGAAGATATCCTCAAAATAGTTCACGCCCCACAATTACCTAGAATTTCTGTTTCGCCGAATAAGACGCACATGATTCTTTCTGATCCGATCATCTATCCTAATCTTTCTGAATTGGCGGGACCCATGTTGAAATTAGCTGGTGTTAAAGTCAACCCCAAAAATAACTACTACCATGGAAGACATGGTGGGACCTCACCTAGAATTAAAAACATAGCAGATGGGAGTACTTTACCATTAGATATTCCCGCAAGCGCTGAGTTGATATCTACTTATTGGGCAGCAAACGGAAAAGAATTCGCTTTAGCAGTTGGGTTTGAAGATCGAATAGAGTTATGGATGGGTAATGTAAACGGTACAGTCGAAAGAGTACCTAATATGGTTTTAAATCCTCTGATGGATAGTCCAGTAAAGTGGTTACCAGATCAGCAGAGATTGTTAGTTAGACGTATTGGTGACCGTGGAAATGCTCCTCAAAAGCCTTCTATGCCTAAAGGCCCTAAGATTTTAGAAGATGCAGGAGCAGGATCAAGATCCACATATGAAGCTAGAAATTTATTAGAAACTGCACATGACGATGATCTTTTTGGTTATTACACACAATGCGAATTGGTACTTTATGACACCAAGAGCAAAAAATCTGAAGTAGTAGGGCCTAAAGCAAACTACATATACGCAGAAGTATCTCCTTCAGGAGATTACTTATTGGTAGAACGACTAAAAGCACCTTGGTCTCATGATGTGGCATATTGGAGATTTGCGAACGATGCCGAAGTATGGGATATGAAAGGAAATCTAATCACAACTGTAGTCAATCAACCTATAGCTGATCAAGTACCCAACCGAGGTGTAATTACTGGAGCTAGAAGCATCTCGTGGCAGCCTACTGCACAGCATACTTTGTATTGGAGAGAGGCATTAGATGGAGGCGATCCTCTGGCAGAAGTAGATCATAGAGACAAACTTATGCGCTGGTCTGCGCCATTTAAAAGTGCTGCTGAAGAGGTCTTTAAGGCGGAGCATCGGATACAAATGACTATGTGGGGAGAACAAGATGGTATGCTGATGGTATATCAAAGAGAAAGAATGAAAAGGTGGAGATATGTATGGTTGTTAGATGTTGATAAAGGCACTTCGAAACAGTGGTTTGACTTAGATGAAAATGATAGATACAATGATCCAGGTTACCCATTATTTACTATGCTTGATAATGGTAAATACGTTTTTAAAGTGACTGATGGATCGATGTATTTTAGAGGTAGAGGAGGGACAAAAGAAGGGGATAGGCCATTTGTAGATAGGCGTCATACGGAAACTGATGAAGTGGAGAGAATTTTTAGATCTGCCCAAGGGAAGTATGAGTATTTTGTAGGTTTCGGTAAGAACGAAAATGAATTCATTATGAGTTCTGAAGCGAGCGCCATAGTTCCAAATTTTTATTTGGCTTCTTTAGGGGCTACTGTTGAAGCAGAACCTGGCGAAGCAGTTCGTAAATTGAGTATGAGCCCAATTACTAACTTTAAGGATCCAAGCCCTGAACTTAGAGACATTACAAATGAAATTGTAAGATATAAGCGAGACGATGGGGTAGAGTTGAGTTTTCAATTGATGCTTCCACCTGGATATAAAGAAGGGACTAAAGTACCCACAGTTGTCTATGCTTATCCTTTAGAATATGGTGACGCTAATACAGCAGGTCAGGTACGAGGCTCTTCAAATCGCTTTCTGAGAATTTATGGCCCATCACATAAGTATTTTTTATTGAGAGGCTATGCAGTATTGGATAATACTGCAATGCCTATGATTGGCGATCCAGAAACTGTATATGATACATTTGTGCCTCAGCTGGTTTCAGATGCAGAGGCTGCGGTAAAGAAGGCTATAGATATGGGCATTGCTGACCCAGATAAAATTGGAGTGATTGGTCACAGCCATGGAGGATTGATGGTAGCAAATCTATTAGCGCATACAGATTTATTTTGTGCTGGTATCGCAAGGAGTGGTTCATATAATAAAACCAATCAACCGTTTGGATTTCAAGGTGAGCGTCGCTCACTTTTTGAGGCTACAAAATCTTACATTGATTGCTCTCCAACTTTTTTTGCGGATAAGGTCAATGAACCTATTTTGATTATACATGGAGATGATGATTCAAACCCAGGAACACTTACTTTTCAGTCTGAGGTTTTTTATGAAGCGGTGAGAGGCTCGGGAGGGACTGCAAAGCTGGTTCTGTTGCCATTTGAAGATCACGGGTATAGAGCCAAAGAGTCCATTGAGCATGTCCTATGGGAGCAATTAAATTGGTTTGATAAATATGTGAAGAGTAATACAATTGAAGCAAGCAAGCGGCCTTAATAAAGGTGCCTTGATACTTGAATTAATTGCTTTTGAATAAAATATAAGGAGGTGCGAAATTATTGTACCTCCTTTTTTATGCAAAAAAAAATGACACGCTTGATCAAATTAAATATTCTATTAAATTGAAAAAAAGTTTAAAAATTATTGGAATAGCTTTCTTGCTACTTATTGTAGCAGGAGGGTTATTTGTTTTTAATACTATCTCACAATATGGAAAAATCTGCGAAGGAGAATTAGATATGAGCATCCCTACAGATACAATACCATTTACATATTCTGCATCTGGACATATTCTAATAAGTGCAAAAATTAATAAAAGCGATAAAGACTATAGTTTTATTCTTGATAGTGGAGCTTCAAGTATTGTGTTTCCTAATCTTCAAAAGGAAATTCAGCTCGAAAATAATGGCTTTAGCCTTGGGCAGAATTCATCTGGAAATTTTTCCTTTTCAAGAATTAAAAAAATAGATTCTATACATGTAGGAAATTTTAAGTTTTCGAATTTTAACGCTGATGACAGTGCTTTTAATGTTGACTGTGTAGAGAATGTATACGGTGTAATTGGTATCGGTGTAATGCGACATTTAGTTTGGAACATTGATTTTGAAAAGAAACTAATTATTGTATCAAGAGATATCAAAAATTTTAGGTTTCAGGAAGATAAAATTGAAATTCCACTCGAAGAGAATCAATTTAGCCATCATCTCAATACTTATATAAACTTTAGAAAAAGAAGAAGCTCTACCTCTGTCACAGTAGATTTAGGAAATAGTGGAAGTTTAAGTCTCAGAGAAAGTGATATTCTTTTCGATTCCATAGATTTTAGATCTGCTACAATATTTGGAAGAGGAAGCACTGGGTTGGGAGATGATGAAAAGAGATTATCTGAGGAAAAATACTACTTGCTTGATACTATATACCTCGAACCGTCGAATCATTTTGTAAATAATTTTCAAGTTAAGTCAAGTCCTGCAGGGTTGAATTTATTAGGATTAGGCTTTTTTAAAAGTTATAAAACAACTATTAGTTGGCTAGATCAAAAGCTAATACTAGAACCTTACAGCGAAGCAGTAAGTTCTATTTATAATGATTTTGGGTTTCATACAAGATATGAAAAGGAGGAAAATAGAGCTTATGTAAGTACGATTATAGAAAGCTCGCACGCTTCAATATTGAATATACCTTTACATTCTGAAGTTATTTCAATAAATGGGATAAGGATGAATGACTTGAGTGTGTACTGTGAATATAAATTGACAAGAGCTGTAGAAGATTCAATTATTCTTGAGCTAAAGCATGAAGGTTCGATTAAAAAATTCGTAGTAAGGAAAGAGTACTTGTTTAACTAATGCTACATTTTTTAAGCTGACTATCCGGATATTGGTAGGTAGCTTTTACAATGAGCAAACTGACGTACCTTGTGTTACGCCCTTTCAGGGCTTGAACAAGTGTATGCAATTTTACATAGGGCGATGCCCTATGCTAATTTGCTTGACCCCGTTAGGGTCTATAATTATACATAACTTAAAAATAGAACCCTTAACATGTATTGTTTACTATTTAGCTACAAGAGCCAGTTTATGAAACATTTTCAGATTCGAAACCCTACTCTCCGCCCTGAAGGGGCATCACATCTTAGCGAGGGGCAACGCCCTTCGTATGTTATAGATAACCCCACAAGCCCTGTAAGGGCGAAACACTTCATCTAAAAAGACATTGTAAATTATTTTTCTAGAGGCTCTCCAATTGGAGAATAATCTACCTTACAATAAGCGGACAGTCAAGTAATTTAATGACAATATAAAAGTATAGACAGCATAATTATGCCTCAAAGATTACTATTCTACCTCAAAGTTTCACGACCTGGATTATGGTTCGCCACCGTGTGGCTATATCTACTACCAACTAGTCAAAACGAAATGCTCCTATCCTCTTTTGATTTTTGGTATGGCTTCTTCTATGTGTGTTTTCCACTCAATTTCTTAGTCTATGGTTGGAACGACAGCGTTGATTTCGAGACCGACAAACTCAATCCTAGAAAAGATAGTTTTTGGTTTGGCGCAAAAGGCAGCAAAGAGGAACTGCAAAATCTTTGGAAGCCGATGTTGATAGTGCAAGTGATTTTCATGCCCTATCTCATATATCTTGGATCTTATTCGATGGTTTTCATCATCTTACTTTTTTTGTTGATCAATGGCTTGTATAACTTGAAAGAAAATGGTATTCGTTCAAAACCTCCATTTGAATTATTATGCCAGATTGGATATCTCTTGGTAGTTCCCTTGAGTATGTTAGTCAATGATACGGGTATGATTCCTTGGCAGACTTTTGTCTATCTCTTTTTATTTTCCATGCAATCCCACTTGATAGGAGAGGTGATGGATATCGAGCCTGATCGTAAGAGTGGACGCAAAACAACTGCGACTATTTTGGGAATGCAAAAAACTAAGCTTTTGATTATTGGGATAGTTTGTATGGAAGTAGGCTTCCTATTCTATGTCTTTAGAGATTTTATTTTTGGAAGCGTTTTAGCCATGGGCTTAGTTTGGCTACTGCTAGACTTACTGGTTATCTACAAGACAAAAAGATACACAGTAGGACAGATGAAGTTTTTTGCATTTGGCTCGAACATGATTGCAGTAGCAACTATTGGGTATGTTTGGTATACAGGATGTTTGATGCAGGTGGGTTAGTTTAAATAAGCTCAAAATCTATAGTTTTCGTTTTGATTTATCAATAATATGTCACTTGTTGCTGCCCTTGATGCATGCCAGTATTCAGCTAAGCATCATAGTTTATTTCTTCCTTTATAACTAAACTTTTCTGATTGCAATTTTGCTTCAAATTTAAAAAAGCATATCTTACTAGTATGAAAATAATGTCTATCCTAATTTCTCTAGCACTATGCTTTTCATTATCCATATTATATGGACAAGACATTGATCTTTCTGACCGCTACTGTCAAACTGAAACAGTGCCAATGTCCATAGAAGATCAAGCAGCCTACCAACAGGCGATGCAAAATCCAAATCGGTTTATGGAAGACAGCATTATCATACCAGTAGTGGTACATAATCTCCATTGGAAACGAAAAGGCTATGTGGCAGATTCATTGATCCATAGTTTTCTAGCCCAAGCTAATCTAGCTTTGGCGAACCAAGGTGAATTTTATGATCCTGAGGGTTTAGATACCCGCATCAGACTCTGCCTAGCGGCCAAGGATACCTTGGGGCAAGCCACCAGTGGTATCTTACACTATGAACATATGGCTGCGATCAATCGGCAAGTATTTTTTGAGCGTTCTATTGTTTGGGATACGGAGACTTATTTGAATTTGCATCTGACGGATGCTCAATTTGGAGTGGCTTCTTTTCCCTGGAATGTAAATACAAACTTTCAAGGCATAATGATCAATACTCGTAATTTGACACTAAAACGTGGTGTGATTACTATGGCTCATGAAATAGGACACTATCTAGGACTTTGGCATACTTATGAAGATTTTTTTGCCGCTTGCTCTAACGCAGATTGTTTAGATAGAGGTGATTTTGTATGCGATACCCATCCAAAAAGTCAGGGATATGCATTCTGTTTTATGACCAACAGTTGTACTTCTGATGTAAATCCCAATGATCCGAATAATCCCTTTACCAGTGATCAGATAGATAATCCCAAAAATTTCATGGATGCAGGTACATGCAGAGCTAGATTCACACCGGGACAAGTGGCACGTATGCATTGGGCAGCGGAAACTTTTCTGCCGAATCATATGGAAGGTGGAAGAGACAAGTGTAATACCTGTCGCCCAGTAGAGGTGGACTTTTCGTTTGAGCAAGCTTATGGTTTTGGTAGGAGAAGAAATAGGCTTAGTCAATCAAACTGCACATCCCGAACTTAGCTATACATGGTATATAGATGATGAACGGTATAAGGATGGTTTTGAGACCAATCTAAACTTAGATCGGGAAGGTTTTCATCTCATCAGATTAGAAGCAGAGGATAAAAACTGCGGACTATGGTCAATGGAAAAACCGCTGCATGTGCGCTGTAATGATGAGGCAATCGAGATAGACTATCCTGATTTGCTTATGCAGGATTCTTGTTATGGTTTTGAAATAAGTGGTGTAGGTTCACTTACATGGCAATTTGGAGGACAGTCTGGTGATGCAAAAAATTTTGAATTGTGTATGACAGGAAGAGGTGCACACAATTTACATCTTAATTATACACAGGGGGCATGTCGAAAGCAAGATTCATTGCAATTGTTTGTGTACGATACAGAAGATATAGGAAGCCGCGACTACGTGCACAAGATTATGGAATTTGATGGAGAAAAGCTCTTGCAAGAAAACGTACACATTTCTCAGACTGCATTTGACGAATATTTGATAGCAGGGATCAATACAGAAAGTCAGATAGAAAATGATCTAAACTATCCGTTTAGTATAAATGTACGAAGAAATTTTATCAGAAAATGGAATACACGCTTCGATCAAATCCAAGAATGGGAGCTTTATGAACAGGATAGTTTGCGCCAAGAATTGGTCGATAGTTTATACATATCACCCATACTTGAGATACGAGATGTGTACCGAGATAAGGATGGATTCACTTATGTTTTTTCAAACCAAGGTCAGGTTTTGGCATACGTCAAGGCAGGATTTTATGTAATGAAACTGGACATCTTAGGCAATATTGTGTGGAACAAATTTATTTACGCAAGAACGGATCAGGAATATCTGTTGAATAGGGAAAATGTGCAAATAAAAGAAGTGGGAGGTGAACTAATCATCTACTACGGTGAGTTTTTTCTGAAGATGAACAAGGCAGGAGAAGTATTAGAAAGTAGGAGTTTAGTCAGAGGGCCAACTACCTTGTTTCCATCAGGGACTACAGATCATATTTACAGAGATGCCAATGAAGAAGTTATTTTTCAGTTTAGTAGAGATGAAGAACACTTTGCAGAAGAGCCAGATTCTTTAGGATTTTTTGGCATTGACGATATACGTCAACTGTTGATTACGGTATATACACATGACCTGGACTTGGTAGCAGAGCGGGTATTGGTAGATGATTACTTCTCTAGTATTGGATCGTTGGCAGTAAAGTCAGTAAAAGGAGGAGCCGTATTGTACTTTAGATCATCCGATGTGAAAGAAGGTTCTGTAACATCTGGTACCTTTAGGCATTATTTTATAAAACTAAATAATCAAGGTGAAGTGGTTTGGAAAAGAGCCTACGAAAACCTTGACTCGGAGGGTAATAACAGACAAAGGTCAAGTACTTATCTCGACATACTAGCAAATGGGGATATCGTAAGTGTTGGACCGATACTAGATGGCAACCTAACGAGTTATCTGCGACTAGATGAAGCCGGAAATCTACTGGAGCACAGACATTATTTAAATACACCTCCTTTTGAGCCTTTAATAAGAACTATAGACCAGAACCAAGCGAGCAAAATTGGCACAAGAGCTGAAGATGGATACATGTTTTTAGCCAACAAAGGAAGATTTTTCCATGAAGCTTTGATTTTACAGCATATTCCCTTAGATGCAAAATATGACAGTTGTGCATATACTGATACCATGCGGATGCAAGAGATTTCCTTTGAGCTCAAAGATTATGCTAGCGAGGGCTTTATGCAGGAGATACCAATAGTACTAGAGGTAGAAGATGCTCCGGTCTCCGTAAAAAGAAAAAATTATTCTTCCATGAGTATTTGTGGTAGTAGCCAAGATGTTGAGGATTACAGTTTGACAGTACTAGATAGTATTTGTGTAAACAATGAATGGCAACTAAATATGGAAGTATGTCGACAAAAGTCTACAACTAGTGAAAGTATATCTATGCTGGTTTTTTATTCGTCACCCTTCAATAATAAGGCCACACTATTTCAGCAATCTCAGATAACGTTTGAGGCAGGTGATTCTTGTATTGCATTCCAAACCTCTCTGCCGTCAGGAGAAAAACATCTTTTACTCAATGCAAAGGCTGACTATCGACGACCATATACGCGAGGTGCATCTTTTTTTGATGGTGCCGAAAAACTAGAGCATGACTATGAAAATAATTATGTTCGGTTATTTGGATGCGAGGGAGGTGTATCGGTAAATGCCTCCAGCAGTTCAAAATCTATACTTCATTTATTTCCAAATCCTACGACGGATCAATTGAATATTGAAGTTGGTGATGTAGGTATGCAGCAGATATCTGTTTATAATTTACTTGGCCAAAAAGTTTTACGTCTAGATAAAATAGAATTAAAACAACTCCAAATTCAGACAAGCAATTGGGAAGTAGGAAGCTATATTATACAGGTGCAGTTGACAGATGGAAGATATTTAACAGGCAGGTTCGTAAAAGGATAATCAAAAGCAGAGAAAGGCCCCGCGTCAGAGATAGGAATGATGCGATCTTAAAGGTCGCAGTCCCAACTGGAGTGTAACGAAAGGAAAGGACGGAAGTGAAACGGACTCATGGATAGCTCGGTGCCGATGTAGCAAAAGTAGAGTGGATCTGTGGTTAAGCCATTTTGCGAAATCGGTAGACGCCCTAAAAATTATTCTTACCTTTCTTCCAAACCTTACTCGGTTTCAGCTCACCTTGATGATATAATATCTCTCTAAAGTCGTCAGTAGGAAAAGCAACAATATCTGCGAGCTTGCCTTCGGTCAGCGTACCACGATCATCTAAACCCAGCGCAGCAGATGCTCTAAAAGTTATGCCAGAGAATATTTCTGCCGCGCTCAATTTTTGAAAGGTGCCCAATATCGCAGCTTGGCTAAGGAGGTTTCCTTGAGGGGCAGAACCTGGATTCCAATCACTGGCGATGGCTAAGCTTGCGCCCGCATCCAACAGCGCACGCGCAGGTGTAAAAGGGCAGCCCAAACCAATCGTCGCACCAGGTAAAGCAACAGCTACGACATTACTCTTGCCCAGTGCTTCTACTTCTTTTTGTGTACTGGCTTCAAGATGATCTACACTGCGGGCTTCGACATCTATCGCAATTTGCGAACCGCCAGCGGTGAACTGATCTCCATGCACCGTGATCTGATAGCCTCTATTTTTGAGTTCTAGTAAATAGGCCTTTGATAATTGTGGTGTAAAAGCACTATCCTCAATAAATACATCAAAGCGATTGGTGAGTTTTTCTTCTTTTATCTGCGGTTCTATTTCCCGCAGTATATAGTCGAGATAGGCCTTTTCATCTAGGTCTGTATCCTTAGGGCAGATATGTGCAGCTAAGCAAGTACTGATGAGATCTATTGCGTGATTTTCATCGGCTGCTTTGATCGCCCGCAGCATCTTTAGTTCATGCTCTTGGTTGAGGCCATAGCCACTTTTTACTTCAGTGGTGGTAATCCCATTTCGTATTTGCTTATCCATCCTTGGGAGCATTAAGGCTTCCAGTTCAGATTGACTTGCCTTGCGAGTATGTGTAACAGTGCTCCAAATACCACCGCCTTCCTTAGCGATCTCTAGATAAGTTTTCCCATTATTTCGAGCGGCATAATCAAATGATCTTGTACCTGCAAAACAGATATGCGTATGTGCATCGATGAGGCCAGGCAGCGCAACTTGATCACCACTTATGATTTCTTTTTCACAATCAGAATATTGCTTTTCCAGATCGGAGTAAGTGCCTACTGCCGCGATTTTATCTTCTTGTACGAGGATTCCGCCATTAGGAATAATGTTCAGTTGTTCATCCTGCAGGGCTCCCTTTAATGGAAGATTGGATAAAGGAAGAATTTGTGTAAATGGGCCAATTAATTTCATGTGCTTTTCGCTTATGGGTATTATACATCTAAATTGTCTAGTAGATTTTGATCTACTAAATTTGGGAGTGTAACTTTAAGATTAGGCGTCTTTTCCATTTGGCGTTTGATCGCAAAAATAGAGTTTTCATTCCTTGCCCAGGATCTTCTTGCGATACCATTATTGACATCATAGAAGAGCATTTTTTCTAATCGATCGCCAGCTCCTTTTGACCCATCCAAGAGAAGACCAAATCCACCATTCATAACTTCGCCCCAACCTACTCCACCACCATTATGGATAGATACCCAAGTGGCGCCTCTAAATCCATCACCGATCACATTATGAATGGCCATATCTGCGGTGAATTTACTTCCATCGTAAATATTACTGGTTTCACGGTAGGGAGAGTCGGTGCCACTTACATCGTGATGATCCCTACCGAGTACTATCGGTCTAGAAATTTCACCAGTGCGAATGGCTTCATTGAATGCTTGTGCAATCTCTATTCTTCCTTGTGCATCGGCGTATAAAATGCGCGCTTGTGATCCAACTACTAATTTATTTTCCTTTGCATCTTCAATCCAGGTAATGTTGTCTTGCATTTGTTGCTGGATTTCTGCTGGAGCATCAGCCATGATGCGCTTCAATACTTTAGCTGCAATCGCATCTGATTTGTCTAAATCCTCACTGTGACCTGAAGCGCATACCCATCTAAATGGACCAAAACCAAAATCAAAACACATAGGCCCTAAGATATCTTGGACATACGAAGGATATCTAAAATCGATGCCATTGTCATGCATGATATCTGCACCTGCTCTAGAAGATTCTAATAAAAATGCATTTCCGTAATCAAAGAAATAAGTTCCTTTTTCAGTGTGCTTATTCACAGCCGCAGCATGTCTTCTGAGTGACTCTTGTACTTTTTTCTTAAACTCTTCGGGCTGCTCTCGGATCATGATGTTGGCTTCCTCAAAGCTCAATCCAGCAGGGTAGTAGCCTCCAGACCATGGATTGTGTAACGATGTTTGATCCGAACCCAAGTGAATATAAATATCTTCTTGGTCGAAGCTTTCCCAAATATCCACCACATTACCTTGGTAGGCAATGGAGACGGTTTCTTTATTTTCTTGTGCACTTTTCACTCTTTGTACAAGATCATTTATGTTATCTATTAGTACATCTACCCATCCTTGTTCGTATCTCTTTTTTGCGGCGTTGGCATTTACTTCTGCGCAAATCGTGATGCATCCAGCTATGTTTCCAGCCTTAGGTTGAGCACCACTCATGCCGCCTAAGCCAGCCGTTAAAAATATTTTGCCTTTGCAGCCTTCCCCTTTTGGGAGTACTTTTCGGAAGGCATTCATCACAGTAATGGTGGTCCCGTGTACGATCCCTTGTGGTCCGATATACATGTAGGACCCTGCAGTCATCTGCCCATACTGAGTGACTCCGAGTGCATTGTATTTTTCCCAATCATCAGGCTTTGAATAATTAGGAATCATCATACCGTTGGTGACTACGACACGCGGTGCATCTTTGGACGAGGGGAATAAACCCATCGGATGACCTGAGTACATGTGCAATGTTTGCTCGTCGGTCATAGTCGCCAGATACTGCATAGTGGCCAGATACTGGGCCCAGTTTTGAAAGACGGCACCATTACCTCCATAGGTAATCAGCTCTTCTGGATGTTGAGCGACCGCTGGATCTAAGTTGTTTTGGATCATCAGCATGATAGATGCTGCCTGCTGTGATTGAGCTGGATATTCGTCGATAGGTCTAGCATAGATTTTATAATCTGGCTTGAACCGATGCATATATATACGACCATATTCTTGCAGTTCTTGTAAAAACTCTGCAGCTAAATCTGTATGCCAAGCAGCAGGAAAATATCTGAGTGCATTTTGAATAGCTAGTTTTTTTTCATCATCGCTTAGGATGTCTTTTCGTCTTGGTGCGCGATTGGCATCTGCAGGATATGGCTTTGCATTTGGAAGTTCAGTTGGTATTCCTTGCAAAATTTGTTGCTTAAAGCTTACACTTGTTTCTATCATGTTAGAGAGATAATTAAACTTGAAATTTATTTTGGTTTGGACTTGGATGTTGATCACAAAAGTTATGTGTTATACTAAGTAATGATCTATCCTTAATAATGTTGATGGCTTTATTAATATCATTAGCAAAAAGTCGATCTTCAGTAGCAAAGCTGATTGATTCTCTGATTTCTCCATGAACAGCATCTAATATCTTACTTGATTTTTTTGGTCGGTGAAAGTCTAAAGCTTGAGCTGCAGATAATAATTCTACCCCTAATATTTTTTCTAGATTCTTTACTACTCTAAATGTTTTTCGACCACCAATAGATCCCATACTTACATGATCTTCTTGCCCTAAAGAAGTAGGAATGCTATCTGCACTAGCTGGAAAGCAGAGTGTTTTGTTTTCGCTTACAATGGCAGCTCCAGTATATTGGACTATCATAAACCCAGAATTCAATCCTGTTTTTTGTAATAGGAGTTTTGGGACGCCTTCTGTTTTGCCTTCTAGTGCTAAGTAGGACCTTCGATCAGAAATATTACCTAATTCGGCGGCGGCAAGACAGGCATAATCTAAAGGTAGAGCTAAAGGTTGTCCATGGAAATTTCCACCACTAATCGTTAGATCTTTTGAAAAAATGACTGGATTATCTGTAACCGAGTTGATTTCTATTTCCACCGCTTCTTTTAAATGTAGCCAGGCTGCTCTCGAGCTACCATGTACTTGAGGTACACACCTTAGTGAATATGGATCTTGTACTTTGTCACAATTTTTATGCGAGGACATGATTTCTGATCCCTGTAGGAAGTGATGGATTCGATGAGCTACATGCGTATTCCCAATATAAGGTCTTGTTTTATGTAATTCGGGATGAAAAGGCATTTGTGATCCTTGCAGACCTTCTATCATCAATGCTGCAATAAGGTCAGCGTGTTCTAGACAATTGTGTAATCTATCCACCACCATCACCGCGTGTGCGGAAATAAATTGGGTGCCATTGATAAGTGCTAAAACGGATTTAGGTTCAAGGGTAATGGCCTTCATTCCAGTTTTTAAGAATAATTCACTGGTTGGAATACTTTTACCTTTTACAAAATATCCGCCTTCACCTATCAAAGGTAAAAACAAGTGTGATAAAGGTGCTAAGTCTCCGGAGGCACCTACAGAACCTTGCTCTGGGACTAAGGGGATATAATCATTATCAATGTGCCACATGATCCGTTCCAATACATCCATCGAGATTCCAGAAAAACCTTGAGATAGAGAATGAACCTTGATGATCATCATCAATTTTGCAATTATGGCATCAATGGGATCTCCAAGCCCTACACTATGACTCAAAAGCAAATTCTTTTGCAATTTACTAGTATCCTCCTTTGGGATTAAAGTATTGCACAAAGGTCCAAACCCAGTATTAATCCCGTAGACAATGGCCTCTCCATTCGCAATATCAATGACGTTATTGTTAACGTTATCGATTTTCTTTTTTGCTTCTTGGGTGATTCCCGCTTGCAAGTCTCCTGTTGCGATTTGAATTGCTTTGCCAGAAGTAAGATGGTCGATGCCGTATTTGAACATGATTGATGAATTTTACCAAATATAAGCTTAGTTTTGATAATCAAAAAGATCATTTTAGTCAATTATTGATAACTATGAGTAATCGTATTGAATGGAGACATCTCCGTTATTTCATGGCGGTGGCGGAGGAATTACACTTTGGCAAAGCTGCTGCTAAGCTATTTATTTCGCAACCTGGCCTAAGTCGTCAGATCAAACAGCTGGAAGAAGAATTGGACACGAAGCTCTTTCACCGGGATAACAAGAAAGTGAAACTAAGCCTTGCGGGAGCGTATTTTAGAAAAGAAATCCAACCTTTGTCTGATCAGTTTGATAGGATCAAGCTCAATACCAAACTTATTGGTGCAGGTGGCATTGGTCGGATAAGTCTCTCATATGTTGGATCGGCTATGCAGAATGTTATCCCCAATTTACTCCTGAGTACGCGAAGTAAATTCCCTAGAATTAAATTTGGTTTGGAAGAGCTTGATAATGCAAAACAGATAGAAGGATTAATAGCGCAAAGAATTGATCTTGGCTTTGTACGATTGAATAAGGTGCAAAGAGATTTGGCCATTCAGCCTGTATTTCAGGATACCTTCTCCTTAGTCTTACCTGAGAATCATCAACTCACAAAAAGAAAATTTAAATCATTAGATCAAGTGAAAGACGAGCCATTCATTCTGTTTGAGAAGGAGTATAGTAGTTCTTATTATGAGATCGTGATGAGTATTTTCGAAGAGTCTGGATTTACACCGATCATTTCACATACTACTGTTCATGCAAATACCATCTTTAGATTAGTGGAAAACAACTTTGGTGTATCCATAGTGCCAAGCTCGTTAGCCCTAGGTTATGATTTGAAGGTGAAGTTTATAGAATTGAAGAATATCCGACATAGAACAGAATTGTCAGTCGTCTGGAATAAGAAGAATAAAAATCCAGTCATGCACAAGGTGCTTGATCTGATTTTAAAGAAATAGTACTGATAATACATTTAGTACAAAAAATAATCATTTTCGTACATTTAGCTTATGGATAAAAAGGCAATACAATTTATATATCCTCAAGATACCATACCAGAGAATATTGCAAATTTGGTAGCTACTGCTAAAGAGGCTACAAATAACTCCTATGCGCCATATTCTAATTTCTATGTAGGAGCTGCGGCCTTATTGGAGGATGGTACTGTTGTTACAGGATCTAATTTTGAAAATGCTTCCTATCCCTTGTGTCTATGTGCTGAGCGAGTAGCCTTAGCAAGTATCCACAGTCAATATCCAGATGCAGTTGTAAAGATGATGGCGGTGACAGCGCGAAATCCAAAAGCCGCCCTTGTAGAGCCAGTTGCTCCCTGTGGGGCTTGCCGTCAAGTGCTACTAGAATATGAGCAAAAGCAAAAAAGTAAAATAGAAATTATAATGTTTGGTGAAGAGGGGAAGATTGCAATTTGTGAGAGTGTAGCAAGTTTACTGCCGATGGCATTTGATCATTCTTTTTTATCAAAATAATATTTTTCTAAATACACTTTTCCAGGATTAGATTCTTTGTTATCAAAATACCTTTTGATGCAGACTGTAGAACTGGTAAATGCCATTTTACTCCAAGGGATTTCATTTTCTGCGAAAAGTTCTACTTCCAGCGACTCAATTCCTTTTGAAAAAGTAGGTCCAACAAGATCTCCCAAAAACAAGACATATACTTGATTTATTTTTTCTAGTGAATAGATTAAATGTGGTCTGATATTAGTAACTGTTGCGTTGGCTTCTTCCTGTAGTTCTCGCTGCGCACCATGCTCAATGGTTTCTCCATTCTCCATATATCCAGCAGGTACATTCCATAATCCATAACATGGTTCTATAGCACGCTTTGCTAATAGTACTTTATCTTCAAATATGGGCAATACTCCAGTGACGATTTTAGGGTTTTGGTAATGTACAGAATGACATTTGGAGCAAACATGACGCATTTGCGTATCGTCTGGAATGTGCAAATATTCTACATCTCCACCACAAAAAGGGCAATATTTGAATTCTTGGTGCACTACAGTGTTGTTAATATTTTTCTGACTCGTTCTGCATCTTCAGGTGTATCAATACTGACGGAGTCGTAGTTGGTGATTCCTACTCTAATCTGAATACCGTGATCTAACCAGCTCAACTGTTCGAGGGATTCCATTTTTTCAATAGCACTAGGCGAGAGATCATCTAGACCTAGTAGGGTGTCTCTATCAAAACTATATATCCCAATATGTCGATAATAATCATAATTTCTTAGCCAGTCCTTTTCTGGGATATTACGACCATGTGGTATGGGCTGTCTACTAAAATAAAGCGCTTGATTATTTTTATTGAAAACTACCTTTACCACGTTTGGATTTAATAGATCTTTAGGCTCCGAAATTTTTTTGGCTTGGGTAGCGATCCCGTTCCCGCTGATTTCTACCAATTCGTCAATTTGATTGGGTGAAATGGTGGGTTCATCGCCTTGGATGTTAACGATGATCTGAGCATCAGTAACTAGGCTTGCTGCCTCAGCGACCCTACTGGTGCCTGTATTATGATTTGTTGAAGTCATCAATACCTTCGCGCCAATGGATTGAGCGTGATCATATATTCTTTGATCATCCGTGGCAATATATACCTCATCTAATCGCTCAGCTTTTTTACATTGCTCATATACCCTTTGAATCATGCTTTTCCCTACAAGATCGACCATTGGCTTGCCTGGAAAGCGAGTCGATTCGTATCTAGCAGGTATAATTCCAATGGTTTTCATATAATTATAAATATTAATATATAAATTTTATATTTTTGCACTCTGAGTAGTGGTTGACTTGATTGTAAAACTACTCAAATATACACCCTCCTGATTATCGAGTTAGAAAGTAAAAGACTTCTTATGAGCACACTTCTTATGAATACACTAAAGGTAATGTTATGCTGTGCATTTAGTTTATTTTTTCAAATAAGTTTAATTTTTTCCCAGTATGCGATGGAAGAAAGGTATCTAGAAGGAATGGTAAATGTTGAACGGACTTCAGCTGGGACCCTCGTTATACCTCATACCCTCATCCTTGGGCAGAGTCTATATGGAATATCTCAATTCTATGATGCAAGCCTGTATGACATTATGAGATTCAATCCAGATCTCAAAATAGGAGAAGAACGGACTGGGACACTCATTAGAGTACCTATCAAAAAGAAACATCTGATTACCGATTTGAATGATGCGTATAGATATTCATTGCTAGAAAAAGTATTTTATACCGTTCAAAAAGGAGACACTCCGTATGGGATAGCTAAGCGAATTTTTGATATTGATGTCAACGAAATGCTGGCGAGGAATGGAATTACGGAGAAGGAAGTTACTGCTGGAAGCCAATTACTTGTAGGATGGATTCCGTCCGTAGGACTAAACTACTACGGAAAGCCAGTAAAAGCTAAGAACGTTTATTACAGTCCTGAGAATGAGGCATTCAGAAGTGAATTCACCTCGAAGGGAAGTGGGGTCTCTGTAAAAACCATACAAGAAAAGGGAGCTGCTTTTTGGAATAAGACTGCTGGCGAAGATTTTGATTACTATGTCATGCACCGTAAAGCACCTAAAAACAGTATCATTGAAATAACAAATCCTGACACAGGGCGTACTATTTATACGAAGGTGATAGGCAAAATACCGCCTAAGTATCCTAATAAAGTAATAATTGTTGTATCTCCTAAAGTTGCAAAAGAAATAGGAGCTATTAATGCTAACTTTTTCGTTAGTTTGAGCTATTATAAATAAAAATATCAAAATGGACTATAGAGGTAATATTCTTGAAGTAATCGGCGACACACCTTTGGTGAAGATCAATAGAGTCATAGAGGATATTCCTGCTTTAGTTTTAGTGAAGTTAGAGACCGTCAATCCAGGTCATTCCATCAAGGATAGGATGGCAGTCAAGATGCTAGAAGATGCTGAGAGAGATGGGCGGATATTGCCGGGAGGGACTATTATAGAGTGTACTTCGGGTAACACTGGTATGGGTCTAGCGATAGCCGCTTGCGTTAAAGGCTATAAAAGTATTTTTACCACTTCTGATAAACAATCCAAAGAGAAAATCGATCTTTTAAGAGCTATGGGTTCTGAAGTTATTGTCTGTCCTACTAATGTCACACCTGATGATCCAAGATCTTATTACTCTATAGCTGAAAAGTTGAGTAATGAGATACCAAATTCATTCTGGGCAAACCAATATGATAATCTAAGCAACAGAACGGCTCACTACGAGTCCACTGGTCCAGAAATTTGGAAGCAGACGGATGGCAAAGTAACGCATGTTATAGCAGGTGTAGGGACGGGTGGAACCATCTCTGGTACAGGAAAATACCTAAAGGAGCAAAATCCTAATATCAAAATGTGGGGTATAGATACCTATGGTTCTGTTTTTAAAAAATACCACGAGACAGGAGAGTTCGATGAAAAAGAAATATACCCTTACATCACCGAAGGAATAGGGGAGGACATCCTACCCAAGAATGTAGACTTTTCTTTGATAGATCATTTCGAAAAAGTCTCTGATAAAGATGGTGCAGTTATGGCGCGTCGTTTAGCTAAAGAGGAAGGTATTCTTTTGGGCTACTCCGCAGGCTCAGCTTTTGCGGGATTGCTTCAATTGAAAGATGAATTGACTAAAGATGATGTTGTAGTGGTCATTATCCACGATCATGGTTCTAGATATGTCGGTAAGATATACAATGATGAGTGGATGCGTGAGCGTGGATTCTTGGATGCAGAGATGAAAGTGTCAG
>Ga0209187_1001560_pt1 | contig 25682 bp, 8 predicted proteins | sample BantaG_FD_187430 | JGI IMG/M metagenome (GOLD analysis project Ga0209187, IMG submission 187430) | Marine algal microbial communities from Bantry Bay, Ireland - BantryBay_4 metaG (SPAdes) (version 2) | ecosystem: Host-associated > Algae > Red algae > Unclassified | place: Bantry Bay, Ireland...
TTTGGAGGGGCTAAAGCTAACTACCTACGTGAGCCGGCACTCTTACGCCACGACTTTAAAAAATGGGAATGTTCCTACGGCTCAAATTAGTGAGGCTTTGGGACATAGTACGGAGAAGACTACGCAGACTTATTTGAAGAGTTTTGATAAGGATGTGCTGGATGAGATTGATGAGCGGGTTTTGTAGGGAGGTTCCTGTCTTTATTAACAAATCATAATTAATGAGTAGGGAAAAGTATGTTATGTTCTTATCTACTAATTTTGCAATATCTTATCTTTAAATTTTCTAACTAAAGTCCCCTGCATTTCTATTCTAATATAAACCTAACCATGTCCGTAAAATTAAAAAATCCTGGCTCTTTTCCTATTGTAGGCCTCCAGTGAGGTGCTGCATGCAAATAAGATTGTTGGTCTTTTTTCAGTATCGTATAAAAGCATTCTCCTAATATGGTACTCCCAACCGGACCCAAGTGTTCCCCTTCATGCCCTAACTGAGCGGCCTCTGATAAAATATAAAACCATAAAGGGGTTCCTGATAGATGCCTGGTTTCTGATATTTCAATTGGTTCAAAATCCATCGTCCTGGCAACATCTTCCCCGGAAGGTAATCCATAAGCTACTCCCCTCTTTAAGTTTAAAAATGGAAGTGAATTTTCTTGTCCCTTGAGAAAAGGTAATTGATGAAATGAATTTCCAATTTGGGAATCAATTAATTTTCCAAACTGACATTTCCCATCGCCAAAATCAAAAATATAATGCCAATCGACATACTCATCCATGGTTTGAAAAAATCCAAGTTCCAATAATTTTTTTTCCGTAAGGTCATTAATTCGATTAAACTCTCTGGTTTGTGAATGCCCAACTCTAAAGGCGGCTCCCGAAAATTCTAAAGGTAAAGAAGTTGAATCCTGATAATATTTACTTCCATCTTTTAGAATTTTATGAAAAACAGACCAATCCATAATTTTATAAAGATACTCGTGGAGAATTAACCAATGGTAGTGCCAGATAACTGATTTTCTAGCCGCTGCGAAAACATTATTTTCCTCTTCCTTATTAGCCCTGAGATAATCCACCATTTTATTATGAAACTGAATAAATAAAACCTGAAGACGAGACACGATTATATTTTCATCATTCCGGGCATCAGGGATAATGGCAATATGGTTTTTATTGCGTTGAAGGTCATACCAGGTCAAATCTTCATATTTATACTTTTGACCTAATAGTAGTTTATCAGGATCTTTTTTATTGTAATAAAATGACTGACTCTTTTGGCCGTAAATGCAATCGAGGTCTAATTGAATGGTTCTATCATTCCTAAAAGCATTAATCGAATTGTCATCCCTACTTAAATTCGAGCCTCTTTCAAAGGTAATATCGTGAGCCAGAAATTGACTAAATATGGACAATCCATTAGAGATAACTTTACTATCACTAGAGGGATTTGCAGCTTCCTCGCCCTCTTTCATAGCCTCCGCCAATTTTCTTAACTCATCATCTGCTAGCGACAAGGCATCTAATTTTGGGAACAGTTTGATAAAATCTGGTTGCTCTCCGGGTGAGGTTGTGGTATTTTTTTTAGAATGCATAATTATAATTCAATTAGTTGCTTAACGGTGGAATAACTGAATAAACAATAGAAATTCTTTATCGTTTTAACCTCTTTCGGCAAGACTAGATGACCAATAGATTTCTTCTTTCCGTGTAAAATAATTTCAATATTTTCCAAAGGAATTTTTCCCTGAAATAATCTGGTACAATCACAATCCTTTTTCCAATCTGATGCGGCAATACAAGAGATGGTCAAATCTTTAGATTTGCTATTTTCCGAAACATGGCAATTCTTTTCATCAGGTACAAAAGAAAGATTGAACTGTTCTGCCTGGAAATCATCTGTAACTTCTAAAACCAATTCCAGACAATCAATCGCCACGCCTTTATCACATGGTAAGTACGGGAACATGTGTTGACTCAATTTAAACGCTAATTTTCGTTCTTCTTTTTCAGGATCACAATTTTTAAATTGATGCCAGGCATCTGGTAGTTCATGGATGACATCCAGCAAATGTTTACCATTTCCAGGTAAAAACTCATTGGTCACTTCTTGTGCTGCGTATCTTAATGATTCTCCTCCTTCTCTGGCCGTATAGTTGAGGTGCATAATAACATCACCCAGAGAATCCATATCGAAAAAATTGTTTTCTCGTGGAAGTTCTAACCGCCAGCAACTAATCGCACCAGCATACTCAAAAGGTAGATACCGATCGTCGGTGAAATTCAGTTCAAACATTCCTGAATCATTCTGACCGTTGGAAGTCGCAATTGCCTCTGATGAAATAAATTGATGTACCCATCTTGGGTCATCAGGTAAAGCAGGATAACCATTATTGATGGAACCATCTAGACAGGAGTCGTCTACATTTTTATGAAGCGTAGGCTTAATTCTGGTTCTACCACTTATCAAAGTCAACCGGCTATGAACACCAGTATAAGGACCAACCACACAAGGAATACTCAAGCTCATATTTTTTATCCGACGCATATAATGCCCTGGATAATCCATGTCAAACATCCACTCCGGAATTTGAATGGTACAACATCCAGTTTCTTTTAGCATCAAAAATTCCAATGGAAAATGTTGTCTTAAGGAAATATGTTTTGTTAATTCATACTCTCTCACATTTTCGTCATAATATGCTTTTTCCATTCTTCGCAGGGAATGTTGTAACCGTTCTCCGGCAAGCATCCCTTCGTGCAAGTTGTCCCAAAGCATATTTCCATCAATAAACTTTTTGGTGGTAAAACCTCGCTCGTAGTTATATGCTCGTTCTGCCTGTCGACCTAGTAACAATGCTAATTCATACATTTGGGAATGTAAGGCGGCGGTCTCTTTTTGCATCCATAAATACAACTCATGATTAGAGAATTTATCTTTCATAAAATCAAAAACTTCTTTCGAATTTTCAATTTGTTGAACTTGATTATTTAACTCTTTCAAAGCAACATCTCTTCTTCTTTCTGAAGCTAAAATCTGTCTTTCAATTTGTTGTATTTCTACGGTAATCAATTCAATCTGGTGTAACCATTCTCGTTCTCTTCTGTCCCAGCCACCTTCTGTATTGCGAAGCCCGGCATAAGTGCCATGATATTGAGACATGGTACTGAATACTTGAGAGATAGTAGAAACAAATCCCGCTAATTTACTACCCGTGATAGGCAAGTGCATTTGTGGAAGTCCTGCCAGAATATCAGGTAATCCTCTCAGGATTTGAGCACCTAATTCAATAACTTTAGACAGGATCAATTCTGTAAGGGATAAATGTGTATAGGAAATATAATCTGATTCCCCTCCGTTCAGGCCTCCAGCATGTAACTCTTGATTATAAGCTAAACGAATTTGAGCCATCTCTTTGGTTTTGTATAAACCTTGCACATCCCAATCCGAGGCACGCCATTGATCTTGTCGAATACTGAGTGCCAATTCTAACAATTGTTTTTCATGATAAGCTCTCAGAGAGGCCAAGTATTCACCATCTCCTTTTTCGTAGGCACTTAACAATGCTCCTCCAAGTGAGGTTACTTCTCCCGCAAACTCTTGTGCTTTTTGTAATAAAAACTGGAAACGATAAGGGCTGTGAGGCAGGCAAGCTTCAAGTTCATCTACACAAACATCCATATTGGTTTTCCAACCACACTTGAATGGATCGTCGCCAAAGTAGGGCATATCTTTATTGGGAGTTCCATTTAATAATTTCTTTCCATTATAACACCTTCTCACCAAATTCAATCGGTCTTCTATTTCCTCAAATAGACTGAGTAAGCGTGGATTTATTGGCGATGAGGTTGGGATGCTATACGCCCCAATTGTTGTTGCACCACCAGCTCCTTCTTCAATAATACTGATGGGACAAACCCCTAATATTTTACAAGTTATATCATAAACCATTCTGGCCTGCTGGAAAGCTTCTGGTGAATGTTGCTTCATTAAAGCATCTCCCCATTGTAAAAGCGTTTCTAGATAATGAAGAAGAATAGATCGGTCATTATTAGTAAGTGCAGCATTAGTCCAGGTATTATCGTGAGTAAGCGGATTATAGTATTGTTCGTACACTTTTAAGGCAATTTCAAAACGGCAATGCGATCTTAAATTATCTGCTACTGCTAAAGTAGCACTAAATAAGGAGGTAGGTTGTACAGGCGCTCCAGGAGCAAAATAAGCGAAAGACGGAAAAGCTGATAAATTTCCGATAGAGGTAAAGTTTGCCAAAGGATCTGCCAATTGTGGAAGTGCCACTGCTGCATCTGAAACTATAAAATATCTAAATCCAGGTTCAGGATGTAAAGGACTGGCTAGATTTGCAGTATCAATAGGTCCGGATGGATATCCAACGGGAACAATACCTCCAATCACTTTAAATTTGAGGGTATCCGCCGTTCTACCGAGAAATTCTAACTCTGCAATATCAGAATTTACTACATGGACTCCTTCATCTGAAAATCTGAGTTGTTCAAATGCTCCATTATGAATTTTAGTCCAGGCTAATAGTACTTTTTTTTCTGCTGTCCAACTTAACAGCGTTGGTAAATCTACGTTACTATGCCAATTCCAGTCTGCTGATTGAGGGATTGCCTCAAAAAATTCAGAACCCACTAGCCAGAAATAGTATTCATCTACCATTGCCTCGTGTGGTTCAAGACAAGTTTCACAACAATCTCCATCTACCGGTGGGCAATAGATTCGATTGAGTGGTTGACCAGCAGCAGCGACTCTGACAAATTTCTTACCTAATCGAATAGCTGTTTCTATCCAGTAAGGTACCTTAGGAGGTTTGGCACTTAAGTCCCTTTCAGTTAAAGAAGTCAACCAGGAAGGCCTTCCATGTACTTCTGGCGTGCCTAGTTGGTCAAAACCATATCTTGTATCATTTTGAACTCCTGGTGGTGAAATTGGAGTTGCAAGTAATTTTTGTGTAATTGCTTGTTCTGCTTGTTGCAATAACAGTCCTCCAACATTATTAGAAGGAGCCGGATTAGGAAAAATATCGAGTATTGGAACAGCAAGTGTTTGTCTTCGTAACTTATCCTCTAATACTTTAAAGGCTTCTGATTTTCGGGCAGTTTTTAAGTGGTCATACTCTATCCAGTTTTCGTTAAATACTTCCCGCATTTTACATTTTTTCCAAATATGATAGGTCGCAAAATGCTTATCCCAGAGATGCATAAAATCCAGTGAAGATTTGAATGGTGCAGTAGGTGAGGTTGCTGGATATTCTAATCCAATCCTTACCCTGCGAATATAATTTTGCACGGCGGTTACCGCTTCCTCTACCCTGCTCATTTTTAGGCACGGACTAGTTTCTACATCCATTAATAGCAATTCACTTAAATGTTTTGCTTTTGTAGCGTATTGTTCATTTCCGGCCCCAGCTAAATATTGCCAAGGCAATTTCACTCTATTCTCGCTAGTCAAATAAGCTAAAAGCGCATTTCGAGCATTAACCCTTAATCTATTATTGATTTGCTCTACTGCTTCGTATCTCGGTGGTTCACAATCTTCCAATAGGGTCTTACATACATATTCTGCTAGTGCATCAAGATCAGCTCCATTTGCCCAATCAGAAGGATTGACTCCGGCTATACCATTTTTAGAATCAATATTAGCAGTTAAACTATCTAAGGAACTGGCTGATTGGAATATTCTAATCGCCCATTCTTCATTTTTTAAGTTAGCATGTTCTAGACTCGGATTAGGAGCGAAGATAATCAATGCTCCAATATTAGTATAACCCAAATCGGTCCCTAAATATCGCTCTAAACGATTGGCTTCTGGAGGATCAGTAGGATCGTTTTCATCTCCTTCATAAAAGAATAATTCCCACAAGGGTTGACCTGTTTCTTTTGTCACTAAAGCCTCTAGTCGTTTATAATCGAATATTTTTTCCCACCAATCAAATAAAGCTTGTTGTCGTTTTATTGAAGATGTATTTCTATCGTCAATAGTGATAGAAGGTTTTTTATAAATATCATTAACTGGTAAAAAACTAAAATTAAAACGGGCTTTATGAGATATAAAATCTCCACTACCGTCGATATAATAACTAGTCCCCGCAAAGTCCTCGGCATGATCCAGGAGGAAACTTAATTCTGATTGATTTCTGGTTGTTTTATTTGCCGTTAATTTAAATCGATGAGAAAACAGGCCAGCTTTGAATGCTCTTTGATAAGTCCGTCGAATATCTCTTATGGTACTCGTATAAAAATTATTTAAATAGCCAATCGCTTCTCCACCCAAATCTGCTAAAGGAATAGATCCTGTTCCTGAAGCTAATGGAAGTCCATCTCCCAACAGTCTATCTTTACAATCTCTAAATAATTTATCAAAGGGAACCGTCAATAGTTGGTCTTCCGTATCGGGACCTTTATACTTTAATTCAAATCCAGCCTGAACAGGACATACCTCTTCTTTATTTTCAAAACTCGGAACGGGTACCACATAATCTATAATAATTTCATACGCACAAGGTAATAGTTCAACAGACCTGGAACAATCACAAGGCAAGTGGTTCTCTCCGAATCCTTTAGATAGTAACTCAATTACTTTTTCTCCTCTTTTTATCGTGACAGTCCATTGATGAATACTATTTGCATCATAAGCTGGAGCCTCTCCTTTGGGAGTTGGGGTACCGGCATTAAAACTATATGCCCCTTTTTTATCTATTAATAAAACACCTTTCCATCTCACCCCGTAAGGCATCGCTCCTCCTAATACATCTCCATTAGCATTATCCAGCGCAAAGCCGTTACAAATAGTTACTAATTGTCTGGTAGAATCATTCCATTCCAGAGAAGGGACGACACTGATAACTGGACTATTTTTCAGATTTTTCTCTTTCCCAAAACTACTCATTGGTCCTCGTACTTCGCGCCAAAGAACCGTATTAGTGATATTATTATCTCCATCGTATTTTAATCGTCCATCTTCTAATAAATAAAATTCTCCTAATAGACCTGTGCCCACTAATCCATTAATAGCAGCAAAAGCGCCACCATGCGGTAAGGGATTCCAGGCTACTTTCGGTACTACGCCAGTATCATCTTCCCATTTTATCGAAGCATGAGTTGAAAAATTTTCATCTGCATATAGGTTCTTTAGTATTTCCCAAACAACCTCTTTTCCTCCATCAAAAGAGGCAGCAGTGTCAACGGATGCAATATGTTCAGCTATGAAAGTGGCGATGACTTTAGACCTTTCGTAAAAAACAGTAAATGATTTTAAGAAGTATTCTAAGCGTTTAAGTGCACTTTTTTCCTGAATAAGATATTCTATTGCTTCCAGTTGATTGGAAAAAAGGAAGCCAAGTTGCGCTAGTTCTTTACGAGGTAAGAAGAATAGATCTCGAACTGCTTTTGTCTCTTTTTCATTTAACTTATCAGTAGATAATTTATTAATGACATCTTTATTCAATAAAGGTAAAGTAAAACAAAGTTGGTCATTATCTTCATCATAAAAAAAAGGACTACTAACAGGCTCGTCCCACATATCATCAGAAGTATCACTTTTAAGTAATGGCACACAATACCAGGTATTACTAATCAAAGTAGAATCCTCACAATCTTCTTTTGTGACGGTAAAAAAGCGATTACAAATAGACTCAAGTGGATCATCACTAGCAGGATCAAAGAGATAACAAAATTCTTCTTTCAAGATTTTTTTGACATCTTTCAAACTACATTTATTAACTTCTGATAATTCAACGGTATCAAAATTGATCGCAAGTAACTGGTCTCTTAATTTTTTCAATGTAAAGTCAGAACAATCCGGAAAATTGAATGGACATTTTTCTGCTTCATTAATAGACGGTAACATAAAAGGATCTTCTCCTCCTTTGTTCGCTTCTGCGGTGAATAGAAAACAAATTTCTTCAACATCAAAATTAGAAGCGTATATTTTGCAAAGCACTTCGGCAAATCGAATAGTATGAGTAGGTAAAGTATGCCAGGTAAATAAAGGATTATTTGGATCAAAATTAGCCAGTTCCGATAATTTATTTAGCACTGCTTCTTTCCTGATTAATTTGATAACCTCAGGTCTAGCTGGACATTCAAATTTTTCTTCGCACTTCGCTTTAATTTGAGCTAATAAATGATCAACAGCCCAATTCCATTTCGGGTGACTTGTGGCAACCCACAAGGCTAGTATATGTTGACGGTTTGCCCCAGTTCCACTAAGGGTTTTCTCATTTTCATCTTTTAATTTCAAACAGAATTCATCTCGAAACAATTGAAAAGCGGCGAGCTGTCTGATAAATTCTGCATTAACCTTATTTCCATTAAATAGTTGCAGTACCTCTGCGATATCTCTTAATTCTTCAAAGGAATAATTCGCATTTTCTACTTTTTTCAACTGTTGCCAAATTCTAATAAATACAATTGTCTTTTTCAAATTGACATCAACCGTCCCACTTGTAAAATTAATAATATAAGCACTTAAGTCATGTGGCTTTTTGTCAGGAAAATTTGGTGTACCTGGTCCTGAATTTGTAAATAAAACAAAATCAGATTTCCAAAGTTTCAAAAAATCATCGTAAGACAAACAAGTTCTTTCTAAAAATTCAGAGAGTTTTCTTACATCAGTATCCCAACTAACAATTCCAGGAGGATACCCATATAAATTTCGAACTTTAACGGGCGTCAAGTTTCCCTTATATAGAAAATCATACTCCTCTTTTGTAATACCAAGATATTCTCTAGCTACTTCAAAGCGAACTGGAAACCGCCAAAGATGCTTTTTAAAATCTCCAGGCTCATTGGGAACCGACCCTGCATTAGGTGCCAAGCAAAATTCTGTGATATCTGTGTTGTGTTTTCGTTTTAAATCAAATAAACTAACCCCTAGTTCTCCCAAAAGATTATCAGAAATATCCTGAGCCTGATCATAGGGCAAATTAGGACCATTGAATGCATTCTTGAGTTTAGTATAAGGATTATTAGCAGCTGGAATAGTCGGTGTGTTAGTCGGTGCACTGTGTTCAGGGATGGCACACAATAATTTATCTACCGGATGATCTTCGAAGGATAAACCCTTTACGCCCTTTTCAGAAGTATTATGGATCGTGCCTTCCGTCACCTTATTGGCAACCATATGTTCCAAAGATTCATTAACAATGTCGATCAAAGGGATCGGAACTTCTGTGTTATTTTTAGTAGCAGTTAGTATTCCAGCTATATCTCCTCTTCGTTTGGCAAGAAATCCAGCTAACGCATTGGAAGGTGTAGGAAAGGGGGTATCACAATTAGAATTTTCTTCTAGTTTTAATAATTCATGTAAATAAGAAACTGGTCCCGTTTGAGATTGATGCAGCGGTGGTAAGCTGTTTCGTAAATCACCATCCGGATTGATGGGAACAAAACCATTTGCTGATCCGAGAGCGGGTGAAATATGAGGAACTTCAGTATTTGCCAGATCCCAGATTTCATCAGAATAATAATAGGCAACTGTTCCAGTTAGTGCGGTTTTAAAATCAGGTTTTGTTAGAGTGGTAATGGAAGTTGCATTAGTAAAGCCACGAGCATACAGTGCCTCCATCAGGGAAAATTGTAACGCCGCCTCTACAGGTGTTGGTAAAGTCGTTAAAACAAATATCCCGTGAATTGTGAGTAAAGCATTTTTACAACATTCATCCAGGTTAACTATTGTATCTACATCTGCGGCAAAAGTACTGCTTCCAAAAACTAAACTATTATTCTTAACCGTATCTTCTACGCAAGTATCAATAAGACAATCAAACATTGCGGGTAAAGGGACTGCAGAATCAGGTTCAGGACGAGTGGTACAAGGTATTTCCCAACATCTTCCAACTTCTTTCAATAGTTTTTCAACTTCCTGAATAAAATTAGTATTCAGCGTCGGTGGTATGGTGGCCGTATAAGGAGTTGCAATAATAATTTCCCAATCAGCGGAAGATAAGCCCCTTAAATTATTGGTTGCTAAGGTAGTTGGTGGTATACCCAAATAGTTCTCGATTTTATCTTTTAAGCCATTGTCAAGGGGAGCAACTGTTAAAATTCCATCAAAGTAAACATCATTATTTGATAAGGCAGGATCTAACCCTGTTAATTCTTCTAAAACATTATCTAATGTTGCACCATTAAGATCAAAATCTAATCTTATAGTTACTTTTGCTACTTGCTTTAAAACATTGTTAATACTAAACTCTAAACCTTCATCGCAAAACACGTTTGGAATACAAGGAAAAAAGAAACGGATCCATTCACTATAATCCAAAGCGACCAAGTCCGTAATGCCTGCCGGTGGAATCGAAAATGTTGCATTATTATAGGTAACATATTCTTTAATAACGTCTACCAAGTCAGTGTGACCTTTTGCGAGGAAACAAATTATTAAATCAAGGTGACCCGTTATTTGTGGATTTGTCAATGCACCCCAGAATACATTAATATCAACATCCCCATTATAGTTAGCCCAGGCATTAATTAAGGCATATGAAGGACTGACAGCTGGTATTTCACATTTTGGCAAATCCCCTAAGTTACCCACTAGTGCATCCAATTGTCGAATGATCCGCTCACGATCCTGGTCAGTGGCAAAATCTGCTATTTTTCCATCATCAATTGCCTTTTGTAATTGCTTTTCAATTTGGTCCCTACTCATCAAGGTAATCTGCTCAATTCTATCATCCAGAGAAAATTCTTCTGGACTATCTGCTGTTAACCCTTGAATATGTTCTGCGGTAATCTCATTCAGCACCGCACCGATTGGACTAGTTGAACTATCTGTGCAAACGATCAATTTCTTATTTCGATTTTGCAAATCAAACCCAGGTGTCCCGATTAAATCTGGCCGGAGAGGGAGTTCCACACAAATATGTTTAGCAGCCTTTAATTGAGCGACTGCTGCTATTGAAAGCACAACATCACAAACCTGCTTGATCATCGACTCCACGATCTTGTCTATCGCCGCTGGAGCTGCCGCTAATTGAGCAACTGAATTAATTGCATCCATTAATTCCCCGATGTCAGGAGGAAAACTAGGGAAGGCTATGGATACGGGAGGGATTCCGTCTGGAAAGCCAGGTAAAGGAACTCCTTGTCCTACAATTTCAGTCAACACAATTTGTAAGGCAATCGCTTCGCACGCAGCAGCGTCCAGGCCAGGAGGAATTGTTCCACCAAAAATATCTGCAATGAGACCTTCTAATGCTGCAAAGGGAAGACCGCTACCGGAAAGCAAGGCATCAGCAGTGGGATTGCTATTGGGTGAATTGATTAGGGCGCAAGTGGGCGTACTATAAAGAGGATCATTCGATGGCGGAGGTGTAGTTGGCACAGCTGTATTAGGTAACACTTTATATACAAGAGAACCACTAAATATAACTAATTCAGTAGGTAAACTGGCATCTCTTTTTATAGTAACATTCATTATTCCTGTCTCAGGAATTAAGATATTAGGTCCTCCAAAGTCACCTGCTAAAAATTCAGGTTCAACGTCAATACATAAAATGGCAGTGGCTCCTAGAGCGTCATATTGTGTTTGATCTTCAATTAGTCCTGAACCAGGATATCCTTCTTGCCACAAGCTAGCATCTGGTAATGGTGCTGGAACATGATAATTAGTTGTATTAAATAACTTTGTTACTGAACTACCATTTTCATCAATTATTGTAACTTCGAAATTTAAATTAATCCCTATTGATGAAGTACCATCAGGAGGATCAGGCAAATCACTGTCATGTAGAAATCCAAAAAAATCTTGTCCTGATAAGCTGAAGTCTTTGGGTTGTAATTTTATTGCTACTAAATGTGCCATTGGTTTTTATTTTTTGAGTGAATGTTATTAATAAACTTTCTGAACCATTATTACCAGTTAATTTGACTCAAACTGGTAATGGGTCGTCGTTCTTGTAAAGCTTCTATTTGTAAATTATTTTGGGAATCGTATAGAACGGAGTCAAAGGTAAAACGACCTCTTTCTTCGAGTTCATTTAGGGAGATTTCGTAGGTCTTGAATTCATCAAGTCCTAAAATTTCTAATCTGACAATATTTTGGGTAAGTAAAAATGCTTTAGATTTTAATTGCCCCGATTCTTCGTAGAGAATGACTTTATAAAATTCTTGAGGTATTTGAATATCACGATAAATTTTATCTTCTTCCTGAAAAATAGGTCCTCCGAAAAGACTTATTTTCAGATGATCAATTTCTACTTCTGCAAAAATGGCGTTCTCTAAATTTCCCCATACGCCGTCTCTGGAACTCTGGTTAAAATTATTCATCTGAGGGGCAATATTGGTATAGAAAAATGAATCTTTATTGGCATTTTTTGCTTCTTCCATCGTCCCCCAGGTTAGATCTGCTCTTTTGGCCAGATGCCCTCTATCCAGATCATTGTTGCGGTATAGCTGATTTCCAATTTGATACTTGTTCGGGATTCTTTTGTCGTACCTAAAGTTTACTCCACTCCTGCTGATTCTTTTGACCTGGCTCCCATCTATGTTCCAGGCGACCCAGATAGCAAAACGTCGTTCCTTGTGTAATGCCAATGAAAAATGAGTATAGTCGATCACTTCACAACCCTCTAGTAAAAACGCTTTGGTAGTATCACTCAGGATTGGAACATTAACCTTGTTGGAAAGAAAATTAGGATTATAACCGATTGAACTTATTTGCTTAATATCTTCACTCTCTGATGGTACAATCCCAAGTTTTTCAAATATTCCTTTGGGGTAGCAAGCCAGGGCATGTTCATGAGGATTATCTGCGGCCTCCCCCGCAAAATGAAGCCCTGCCATTATATCGGTGGCTACATTATCCTGGGCAATCAGCCAGACAGAACCAGAATCTCCTCCCATGCTAATTTCTCCATTTGCTGGAATATTATTATTATCCAGTCCTATTTCGAAACAGCCTATCTCTTGCATTCCTGTATTAGTACCATAATAAATTCTTGAAATAACATGTATCCGTTCTACTACCCCAAAAGTTACACCTGTAGTTCTTCCACTTTTGATCACTTTATCCAGAAGTCCGGGTTCACTAAGGCGTCTGACCTTTGTATTAAGCTGATATATTTCTTCCGTAAATCCTCTATTTTCAATGGTACATATGGCAGCATCTCCAGCATGTCCTAAATGTGAGCGCACTAATGTTCCCAGTCTATTTAGTCCTACTCTATTATTATCGTGAGGTCCAGGCTGGACAATGTTATCATACAAAGTACCATTATCGCCTTGTAAAACATGCCAATTGCTTAACATGTAGGGTGTTTGATTTTCTTTATCGTAAACGATACAGCCTGCCGTACCGGCGGTACCTGATACGTGTGAAATACTAAGTCCCGGAAAAACAGGATCTACTCTTGTTTTTCTGTTATTGTCCGATATATCTTCTATTATTTCATAAGAAAGCTGGTATCGTCGTTCTAGTACATCTGTTGGTATCGTTATTCCTCCTACCTCTAGGGTATCAGGGATTGGTTTACTTGCTATATTTTCCAGTACATCCAGTTCTACCTTTTCATTTACTGTAAATTGAAGACTAAGCTCGTCGGTTCTTTTTCCTCGTTGAATTTTATATCCAATTCCAATAGAAGATATATTGTTATCTTGCAAATAACTTGAACCATTTTGCCGAATGAAATTTTTCAGGAGTTCAATTATTTCCTTTTGCTCTTTCCTTGATTTTTTTGAGAAATTTTTCATAGTATTTTCTTTTTTAGTAAAGGGTTTTAACAACAAATATCCCCCTCTATCTCAGGTAATGGCACAATGGTTTCTACCGTTCTGGTCCGTACGGCTCTCGCAGTATTTGCTGGATGATTACAAGCAAGCAATTCCGCAAAATTTTCTACCAACACCCTTGCCCGAAATTCTTCCCAGGGAAAATCTACGCCTGGATCTGTTCTTCGACTTGGGTCCAGCTTGGCGTGAGAAACCACGTGTTTCATATTCGGATATTTTGCCCAACAGTACCGAACGATATCCACCGCCATTTGAATTTGCCAGTCTGAAAAAGGGTCATCCACTTGAGAATTTACAAGCTCAACTCCTAGCGACCAGTGATTCGTTTTATTTTTTCCTTCGTTGAGATCAGGATGTGACACTGCGTTTTGGACGTGCCAGGCGGCACGAGTTTCTGGTACACAAGCCCAGATTAATTCACCGTGCTCCTCCTCATTTTCGTCCGGTATTAACCAATGAAAACTTGCTTTTTTGTCTCGCATGACGGATACGGCACCTGCCGAACTATAGCCAGCCGTTGCGTGTATAACCACGGTATTGATGCCAAAAAATGGATCGTAAATTCGTTTGCTTGTGCAGTCTTTCCAATATTCTCGAACCCCGGGGTACCAGACTTCCGGTAATTGCAGGATGGGCGGTTCGGGAAATTCGGGGAGGGTGAAGTGATATTTTTGCGGATTCATTTGGTATTATTTTTTAGGTTTGATAATTTTTTAACCGATTTTAAAATACGAGGCACTAGCCTAACAATGCTTCTTCTTTCAAAATATAAATAGAATAATTACCGGTTCCTGATTCGGAGTTATAGTGCCGTACCTGCACCTGGTAGGTTCCCTGGGTTAAGTGTTCGCTAATCCTGGCATTTCGATCCTGACCACTATCGTCGTCTTCCGCAATCATCACATTCTGGTTTTCACCGCCGAAAAGTGACATATACACATCGGTATTCCCTTCTGTTTGTATGGTGTAAACGCCATCCTCTTCTAAGTCAAAAGTAAATAAATCTTCTTCTCCCGATTGTCCAATTTCCGCTTGCACTTTTGCAATTTGATTGACGGGCAACTCCGTCATCGGATTGGGGGCTGCCAGTGGATAAAGGCGACCAACAAAAGCTTTATCCAGATCAGATAACCGCTGACTCATTAATGTCTCAAAATCATTGAGCGTCCATTCGTTCGGAATGGGATACATCATGATAGAATCTCGATCCAGTGTGGTAGCGTGGATTTGATCGGTGGCATATCTAGCAAAAATATTATGATCCACCGTTGGTCTATTCCAAAAATTTGGTGGTCCCGCCAAATCAGCATAGACGACTTCTTTGTTCCACTGGATACCTCCCTCTGGGTTTTGGTGTTCGTGTCCCAAGCCAATCGCATGTCCAAACTCATGTAAAATCACCGCCTCATCTACCCAGCCGAGATTCATAGTAGGTTGACCGATCGGCACCGAAAGCGCATCTTTTCCAACGGTGGACCAGGCACCATCATTAGGATTAAAGGTGATACGGATATGCCCATCGACGGTGTTATCAAAGGTGAAAATAATGTTGGCAAACTGTGACCACTGTGGCGCAATCGATTTAACCATATCTTGTTGGGCTTGCGTCCCTTCCAGAAATCGAACATTTAAGGTGATCCCATTCGGCCATAGCTTGTGAATAAGAGCGATCCCTTCCAGTCTTAGAAGGTTGTACGGGGTGATAATGCCATCAGATGGTAGAATAATTTCGCAGCAATATTTTTTCATTGTTTAGGTTTTTTAAATGTTTTGTTAGCTAATTTTTGCTTTTCCATTTCTATTGACTTAAAGTCGTTATCTCTTCTTTAATCATCTTGACCAAATCCCCGTTAGAATTCTTCATTTTTCCATTTCTCAAATCTTCCTCTCTTTTTTTCCTTAATGCTTTTTGTAATGCCTCATATTGTAGCATCACCTCCGTTTTTGCAGGTTCCTTTTTTACAGTTATTTTGAGTCTTCCTTTTTTACCATCCCTCAATAATCTTTTACAAGCATTATAGTGACTAATAAAATATTCATCATATCGTGATGAAAAAATAGTATCCTCCGGAGGTTCCTCTTGTGCTGTTCCCTCCTTTTCAAGCTCCTCTTTAAAAAGAAAGTCCTTACAATGTTTTAGCTCTTTGATAACCTTCCACGAATTTTCAAATTGAACTAATTCCACTCTTTCAGTTTTATCATTAAAAGAATTATTCATCGCCTTTACTTGATTGCTACGAGCACCCTCCTGGTATTTTTGAAGATTAGAAAGGGTGATATATTCTTTTTCAAATTCATCTATCAACAACTCCAAATAAGCGACCATACTATGTATATGCGCTCTTAGATCAAGTATCGTTGCTGGTCCTAAAAATGGATCTTTTTGATTAACCAAAGTTCGTTTGATGTCCCACAAACGAATATTTCCCGGCATAATTTTATCACGCATACAACGACCATACGTCAGCGCAGATTTATGTGTACGAATTAATATCTTTGATAATTCTACCTCGTCCACAACAGCGCGCAAGTCACTTAATATTTCATTGCGAAAGGATTTCTTTATTGCTCTTTGCTCCTTCGTATTTTGATATAAATCAATGAAAAATTTCAATACTCCTCCAATAAAAATAGTACTTGCCAACCCCATCAATGTCTCTGCTAATTCTCTTTGATAATCTGTTGAATCAACTATTTCAAAATGATATTTTGCACAAATCCAACAACCCCACGCAAAAAGAAATAAGAGGGCAGGCATCCATCCCAAGCCAAAAATTTTCTTTATGGTTTGAAAGGCGTTTTTTAAAAAATTTTGGATACTTTCCAATTCTTATTTTCTTTGGTTGGTTAAAAAAAATTTATTCCATACTGCCTTTACAGATATTATTAAAAGAGAAAGCTTTCCATCCTTCCTTTTTATATTTCCCTTCTTGATATACATCAATAAAAAACTTCAACACCCCTCCTATAAAAACCGTACTAGAGAGTCCTTATAAAAATTTAACGAAGGCTGTTTCAAAATTAGTTGCATCTTTGATGTCATAGTACCCTTTGGATAACCATAGCAATAGCAAGGCTCCCTCTATCAATAGGAACGGCATTCAAATTATGTTGATTAGCTGCTTTTATTTTTCATTGATTTTATTGTTGGTTTACATCTATTCAACCGACAGTTGTCAGCGTTAGTTAACATAAACATTGCTGATTGCCGATTTTGTGTCCGTTCATAGTGTTTAGATTTAGAACGTGAGTGAAAAATGTTGTTGTAACGGTCAGAGATCGCAGGATATAGAATCGCAGTCGAAGACTACGATTATCTGTTAATTTTATATTCTAAATCACATACGAATTCCTTGAATGTTTTTTCTGTATTTAAATCCTGTATTCTTTTCTTCATTTTATCATCTACGTAGGAATCAGCTTGCTCTAAATAAATAATGAAATTTTTTTTCATTGAATCAAAGACTCCTGATTTTTTCATTTCCATTAAGACTTTGTGCAACATATCTAAAATTTCATCTTTGTAAGTGTCAGGTCTTATCTCAGATAATTTATTACTCAATGAGTAAAATTCATTATTTAATTCATTCAATTTAGAATTTTCTTCACCGAGTTCTTCATACCATTCTGCCATAGACCATCTAAAATGTGATACAACAATCTGATCTTCTAAAAACCAATCTTTTAGCTGATTAGAAAAATTCGAATAAGTATTATATGCTATTAAAATTGATGTAACATCTTGATCTGTAAAGATTCCAAACGCAAAAACGTCTTTATCATCAGCAATTTTACTGAAGATATCAGTAAGTGTAATATTTAGCTTTTGAATCAAATTTTTATTTTCCATTAAATTCTATTTTTTTCGAAATTTACCTTTTGCCGCTGCGGCACCTAATTTTTTTAAAGCTTTAACTATGGCTTCTCTACCTCCTGTATCAGCAGCAGATTTTAGTGTTTTAAATATTTTTTTAGCGGTGCTGTTAGAATGATTACCGAATTTGTTAGGAGCAAAAACTAAATTTTCCTTACCAAAAAATGGATCTATCCCATTTTCTAGGAGTAATTCTCTACTTTTTTCTGCAAATTCTCCTCCTCCTTTTTTCTGAACAATATGATGAGCATGGGGCCTTTCCATCTCCCCTTCACCAGTTCCTTCTTTAGGTTTTTCAACCTTTAATGTCTTTTCAAGGTATTTTCCAAATGGGAATTTTCTCAATCTTTCTTGAAATTCAGCTTCTTTTCCTTTTTCCTTTAAAGACTTTATTTCTTCTATTTGTACATGATGACTTTTATTAAATCCAGTAAAATCAATACTAATTATTGGATTATAGAAAAATAAGTTACTTCCATCCACCATCCCCCCCGGATCCGGCTTCAACCACCGCCCCAGCCAAGGCAAATAATACCTCGCCCCATGATAATACAACCCACTCTCCTCATCTCGTTCCTTACCCGTATAACGATACCGCTTCGCCACCGCTTTGATCGCCGTATCAATCGCCTGGTAAGCCGTCGTTCCGTACGGATGATATTCCTCGTAAGAAATCACTTGTCCATGACCATCCAGTTCCAACGCTACCGAATCCAAATGATTACTCAACTGAAACCGAATCGTCTCTTGTTCCGTTCCATCATCGACTTCATTACGAGTATCAATCAGTGCGATCCGTTTGCCCATCACCAGACTGGGATGAAAGACAGAACTTATCAAACCAGACTCTGTACGTTTGGCAATATTGGCAATCGTATCTTCGGTGCCCAATGTAGGGTTTACTTTTTGTTCTTCTTCCGTAAGTGGTTTGTTATTTTCGGAGGTTTCTTCCTCTGGCATTTTGGATTCGGGAGAAAAATATTCTGTTACGTGCAGGCTGGTTCGTTCCAGGCCTTTTTGTTGTCCGCTATGAACGCGGTATATTTCTAAAGTTCCCAGATAGAGGCGTTCGTTTTTAGGAGTAGCATCGGCTGCCTGAGTACAGGCATTATCCGTGATTTTTCGGACTCGTTGTCCTTTGGCATCATAGACGTAGTAGGTCGTTTCGGGGATACTGCCATCGGTTAGTTTTTGTCGGGCAACGGCTTGGAGTTCGTCTCTAAAATTCCAGTCCATGCGTTGAAGATGCGGCATGGCGGTGATAAAACCATGTTGGGCATGATGTGGATATTTATAAACTTGTTGGCCAACTTGCGTTTGTTGGAGGCGGTTGTTATTTTGTTCGTATTGGTAGTCTCGGGTCCAGTTGCCGCCTTCGGCTTTGTGGCGCGTTTGCAGGATATTGCCGACCGGGTCGTATTTATATTGTTGGGTATAATTGCGCCAGGTCATGGCATCCCCTGCTCCGTATTTTTTTAGGAAAGGTAAGTCTTGCCAATTGTCGTTTTGTCCAAAATTTTGCTGGCCGATATGTTCTCTTCCTTCCGCTTGAATCAGGCGGTAAAGGGCATCGTAAGTGTATTCGCTTTTCCCTTCTATTTTTTGATTATTAAAAAATTGAGTAGGAATGGCTTTGTCTTCGATACAAGTGATATTACCAATCGGGTCATAATTGTAAAGCAATTCTTGCAGGTTGACGTGGTCGTTGCCCGTCGTCTTTATCGTTTTTAATCTAAAAGTATTCGGATCATATTGGTGGGAAGTAATGACTCCATTTCCGTATTGAATTTTAGTTCGTTGTCCTTTTTCATTATATTCAATATGGCGGACAATGATTTGCGCTGCACCATTTTCCGAGCTTTGAGGTTCGGTATTGGAAGTTGGATAGGCGGTCGGTGAAGGCTCCTCCTCTACTTCACTAATTGGCGTGCCGATCATTCCAGTTTTGGGAGGTTTTTTGTCCTCCATTTTTTTCTCCGGTTCGGTTTCCTCCTCAATGGGCGTTCCAATCATCCCTTCTCTTTCCGCTTGCTTTTCAGAAGGTTTTGAAATAGTAGATGGAGCTACGCCTCTTTTTAGCACCGCTATTTTTTCCAATAAATTAGCAATAGAATAAACGGGTTTAGTGATGCTTCCATCGGGGGTCGTATGCGCAATGACTCGGTCAAGTGCGTCATATTCGTAGATGGTACAGAAGGATTCTGATTCCAGTTTTTCATTATTATTCTCCCCGGACCAATCAACAATGGTTTTATAGTCTTTGGCAAATTGACGATGTGTTTCTAAAATTTTCCCACCATCATCATACGCATTATGCGTGACCAGACCTGCCGTATCAAACTGACAAAATACTTGTCCGCGAAGATTAAATAGTTTGTCATCCGCAATTCCTTCTCCGTAAATTATTTTTTCATAAATATTATCCAAGGCTTCCGCGCCATCTCCTCCCAACACTTTCGTTTCCAAAGGCCGTTGAAGTTTATCATACATAAATTCAAAAGAATGACCTCTTCCATCCCAACGACGCATTGGTTTTTGGGCAGCATTGTGCAATAACCACCGTTCGCCCGAATCCATACTGTTTTGATAAATCCGTTGGTTGGTCAAATCATATTCATAAGACATCACTACATTTTCACGAGCATCAATTATTTTTTCAATATTCCCCATAAGATCCAGCAAGGTAATAGTCTGATAAAATTCATCTTGGCTATCTGCCTTTTTATTGTGCTCAATACTTAAAATTGGTCTTCCTAAAGTATCTAAATGTATCGCCGTTGGTGTATTGTTATGCAGTATTGTTCTTTGCGCGGCAGTTTGTTCTTTTTTATCCTCGCCATTGATTCGGTCGGCATACCACTGGCTATCTTTTACGGTATCATTTTGATCAAAAGATCTTTGTTGCCAGCCATCAAATTCCACTTTACTAAAGGTTCCATCGGGGAAATCTGTTTTTACCAAACGGTCGAGTGCATCATAATATAAAATCGGGGTGACGCCAATTTCCACCAACTGAGCATCTGCTTCATATTGCGGCGTGGTGCTAAAATAAGGTTCGTATTGTTTGACCGGATTGCCTTTATTGTTGAGTACGGTGCGACCATTTCCTAACCAACGTAAATTTTCATTGGTATCAACTTCCACTAATTCGCCATCTTCATTAATTGTTTTAGCCAGACCTGGTGTCGCCTGTGTTTTTTGCATCGCAACATTTCCCAAACCATCAGAATATTCAAAACTAATTTGTAAACGACTTTCCTTTCCTGCTGGTAAATTGCCCAGATGGGTTTCTCTTTGAATCGTTGCGACAACTGCTGGTTTCCCTTCTCTTTGGTACGCCCCAAAATCATAGACAAACCGAGTCGTTGCGTTTTGCAATAATGCGCTTGCTTGCTGAGTCAAGACCTCAGAATTTTCAGCCTGGAAGAATTGCAAGAGGATTTCATTCGCTTCTGTGGTTGCTTTTAAACCATCTAGGTTATCCGCAATATCCAGTTCCGCCGTTCCATCTTCATCCAGATCTTTACCCAGTTTGGCAAAGGCTTTGACCAATCCCAATTCGTCGAAAAGAACGGTATGCAAATTATCATTGAGGTCTCGCAGGATTTGCGGAGCGAGATTTCGAAAGTTGAATTCTTCAATTCGATTGCGATTTTGCAAGGCATCTTCGGTTTCCTCAACCAAGAGAAAATAGTCTTTGTAATATTTTATTTTTGTGGTTGCACCAAAAGCATCTTGAAAGGCGATGGGCGAATAAAACCGATTTTGCACCACCGTCAAATCTTCCCCTTCCTGGCAATAAATCATTCGCTCCGAGGGAAGCCACCAATTCTTATCATCCTCTAAATCAACATAACCGCCTTCGGTTCTCAAAGCCTCATGGTCTTGTATTTTTTCTCCAAAATTTTCAATTAGTAACTCAGGAGTGTATGCCAATTGATAGGTTTGAAATGGAAGTCCATGCGAAGCTAATTTTTCAAAAGCCAATGCCTCTTTTAAATGCTCCTCATAATAAATGGTTTTGGAATGGCCTATTTTTCGATGTTGTGGTGTTCCTGGAATTGGAGTTTCCTGAAAACCAATTTCATTAGTTTTATTCGTTATAATATTTTGAAAATCTTCGAGTTGATAAAGTGATTTTTCTTGATCAATAGCGGTCAACTCGTAAGAAGCCGTTTCTGCCAGTAAACGAAGTCGATATGCTTCGGGAAGCATCACATCATTTGTATATTTATTTTTGGAAAAAATAATCCTCGTTTTTTGTTGTTCATTTAAAACAAGTTCGGGCAAGGTCTCGACTTTAATTTTTCTAGGATAAACGACGGATGCAGTTTCCAAAATATTTCCAAATTCATCAATGGCGACATTTAAAGTATGTGCAATCCGAGGATCCTTTTCGTTGCGTTCATACTGCATGTTGAGTGCTTCACTTTCCATGACTTGAAAAACGGCATATTGATTTACTTCTTTAGGTTGAAGGATTTGAATTTGACAATTATGGGTGGCGACCGAATATGGTTTGGCTTGTTTTTTTAGTGTTGCATTATCTCCTTTTTTGGGATCCAAAGCAAACACTTCTTGACGAAGCATCATTCCTTTACAGGACCGAAGTGCTTCTCGCCAAACTTCAGGACAACAATTTTCTGCGATGCTTTTATCCAAAATAATTGGCGCAGCAACTAAAGTTGCATCCTTTAATTGGGGTTCTTCAAAACAATCTAATTCACACGGGAAAAGTCGTTCGTATTCGGCATACCAATATTCGGTTTGAAACTGGTTTAATAAATTTTCTCTTTCCAGAAATGCGCCAGTATGAAACCAGGTTTTAGTCAAAACAGGAGCTTGGTATAAAGCGTTCTCATTTTTTAATTGATTGTCTTTATTATTTTTTGACCACTCTGCAAACTGTTCGCTATCCGTTTGCTCTACCCTACCAAAACCCCTAAATTCTCGTTCTTTATGATCATAAAAACCGTGGTGATAAGTGTAGGCGCTGGTTGCTCGCGCTTTGGTAATTTTATCCTCAATAATTAATTTACTAACCACCTGAACGGGGAAAGCCAGCTTTGTTTTCCAGGGCGTTCCTGCTTGTTTATCTTTTAAATAAAAATGCGTGGAGCTTTTATATTCGAGCGTAACTTCTTTTCCTAAGTTATTTTTGTAGCTATTGAGCACATGTGGTTTTTTTCCACCCATCAAATCAATATACCGCATAGGTGCATACCGGTCGCCAGGCAAATCCGAAGACCAAACGATCGTTGAAGTTCCATTTCCAAATAAATCCGTAACGGTAATTTTAGTGTTTCGGTTGATTGGGAAAAACGGATCTATCTCCTGCACCTCACTCCAGGCGTTGCCACTCAAATTGAGGTAAGCTTTAAAATGGTCTTTACCAAAATAAATCAAATCGGTAGCTCCGGTTCCACTAACATCTTCAAACTGCAAATACTCCGCATTAAATAAATCAGGGGTATCAAACCATGGGGCATTGCTCATGGTCACTTTCGCACCGAATTTGCCGTAACCTAAATTGGCCCAATAACAAACTTCTCCATTTCTGGCCCGCACGATATCTTTCATACCATCGCCAGTCATATCGGCGAGGTAAATTTTTTGTTCTAAATCATTAAAAATAACGGCAGGTCCGATATTTTCATCAAAAGGTTTGGTGGTTCGCTCGGCAGTTTTAAATCCTTTTTTTCCATTGGCAGCATACCAAACGAAAACCTGGTTTTCGGTCATCACCAGATCGGGTTGACCATCTCCCGTAACATCTAAAAATTTCGTATTAGGGTCCTGGAAATTAACATTTGCCATTTCCTCAAAAGCTCGAAAAGCTGCCCAGTTATTTCCATCTGCCAGTTCAAAATAACCTTGTAGTCCAGGGGTATTGACGACGACTTGTTTCTTTCCATTATTTTCCAAATCCATCACGGCCAGACTTCCTTCCGTCAAGTCTTTGGCCAATCCCGCTAGTGACGGACGAGGAATTACATTTCTGGCTCGCGTAAACTCTACGGAACCATTGTCCTCTTGATCGCCTAAATTTTCTTTGTAAAACCAACCTTCTCCTTGCTCCGTCAAAATACCCGAGATACCTTCACCATATAAATCTACCCATTGATAATTATTGGTCAAACCGACAGGTGCATTCAGAACACTATCAGGGGAAAGTGTTTTTTTCTCCGTATTCCATTTCAATCTTTGGTAATCAAATTCCATTGCCGGCAATGATTTTTTAGCATAACCATTTTCCGTTTTGATATAACCTGATTCTTTGATTGCTTGTAAATAAATTACTTCTGCTTGTCCTGAATCATTGATAGAAGAGGGTTCATATTTGAAATCCAGGGAACGAACTAAAGAAGGTCCCGTTCCCAGTTCTGCAAAATGATGAAAGAGCAATACCCTTTGGCAGAGCCGATTGGTACGGAGTTCAAAACCGGCTTTATAATCTGAGAAAGCATCTGGTCGGTAAGGCCAGGGCTGTTCCTGCTTTTGAGGATCTGGAAGATCAACATTATGTTCTCCATAATCAAATACCAGTTCAAAAAAGAAATCCAGATTCTTGCTTATTTCGGGAAGGTATAGGTTTTCGGGATCTATAAACCACGGTTTATGATTCCCGTATTGAATACGTTTTAAATATTTATTGGTAAAAAGAGAAAGACCATTTTGGCGGTTATGTTCGTGCAGAAGGCAAGGAATTCCGTCCAGATTCTCTTCCTTATATTCATAAAGTATTGAGTTGCCTTTATTATCAAAACTTATCTCGGGTAGCCATTTAAAAATTCGACTGTGGTCATTTGGATCAGTCTTTCTGGAAGATTTATTCAGGCCATAGAAAGTAGTAATATTCTCTTTGGTGGTCACTCGCCAGTACGTTCCTTGGTCCGCATGAATGATTTTTTCTATTCTATCAAATGCCCCATCTATCCTTGGCCGATATCTTTTTATGGTGAATAATTCTGTTTTTTGTTCTATGGAATTCCAGGCGCAACAACCATCTTCCTCCAGCGCAGGCACCAGGTCTTCTCCCCCATTAAAAATAAAAACATCTTCCTTACAATTATCGTAACGAGGCAATTGCTTATCTGTACGCCGTTGAATAAAAGCTAAATCAATGGACCAGCCTAAGCCAAAGGGACTATTCCCACTGGCGGAATTATAATTTAGAGAAAGGTTAGGAGATAAATCATTGCGTCCGTTAGAAATAGGAAGCGGGATGTTAAAGACGGCAGTTCCGTTAGAAGGATTGATTTCAAATTTTTCGTCAATACCTTTTAATGCTCCACCTCCTTTTGGAAGAGAAATTTCAGGAATTTGGGTAGCATTAGATTTCCCCTGGCTTTTTCGTTGAGAAAAAGCCAATTCCGCAGAATGATTGTGTGTGTTTTCTTTTGTTATCAACTTTGGTTTTATTAAAAAGTAAAAAACGGAAGCAGAGAATATTGCATAGGGATTACTGTAAATATTTTATGTTTTAAATAAATATTCAAGCATAACCATAAAAAAAGGTACGCCAAAGTAATCCCTAGAAGATGAAATCCATCTAGAAAATGTAAACTTTAAAATTACTTTCTGTTAATTGAGCACAAGATAGGATCAGTAATACTAATTAGAATATTAATACTTTTCTTGTTTTCATTCGTTTCTACCTAAAAAAATAACATGAGGTAGTTTTCTGGGGTAAGTATGATCATTTAAGAATCTAAAAGTAGTATTTTGTTTTGTAACAAAAAAATCTCGTTACTACTTTTTTAAAAAATCCGTAATAAAGAATCTGAATAAATGTAAAATTATTTTAGACAAAATCGTAATTAAAATGACTAAAACTTTTAAAAATAGCTCTTTATCGCTAGGTTGAATATTATAGAATGAGGAAAAGACAATATTATGTTAACCTTTTTTTTAGATTCTGAAAACTAAACGACCACCTACTAAAAGTAGGTGGGTTTCTTTCACGCACGACTAGAAGTCGTGTTCTGTATTACTCAAGCAAAAAGTTGTCTTGAGATTTATCTGAAGGTTTCCTGTGGTGTTCAAGATA
>Ga0209187_1001562_pt1 | contig 25625 bp, 18 predicted proteins | sample BantaG_FD_187430 | JGI IMG/M metagenome (GOLD analysis project Ga0209187, IMG submission 187430) | Marine algal microbial communities from Bantry Bay, Ireland - BantryBay_4 metaG (SPAdes) (version 2) | ecosystem: Host-associated > Algae > Red algae > Unclassified | place: Bantry Bay, Ireland...
GACGTTTATTTTGAAATGAATCGAATCAAAAATGACGCGAATACTCACTGTATTTAAGGATTTTTTGGTGAAGAGTCATTTTAAAAGAAATACTCAAAAAAGTAAATAAATTTGTGAAACAGTGTAGTTAAGGAACGCGGCAAAAATAAGTTTACCATCTTGGGTAGGTTATTTATTCTGCGTTCCTAATCATATATCGCTCTATCTACACAAAAATCATAGAAATAGTCTTTATAGGCATCACAATATTTTTTGGGCAAAGAGGTCCGTTTTTCTTTTTCGAGTTGTTTTTGAATTTTGAAAGACAACTCTGTGAGTGCTATCGACGGCACACCATTTTGACGACGGTACGTCTGTTCAAATTGTTTGAGGAGGCTATTGCTATCTACATAGGCGGGTGGAGGAGGGCGATTAAATGAAGAAGGCGACATGACGAAAAACCCCGCAAGACCCAATATCATGAAAACCAATGCGAGTACTTTGAATTTGGTATAGAAATGCAGTAATGCCGCCAGTAAAAGCAAGCCAATTAATCCCAAAACAATGTTCCGCGTGTTATTTTCTCTGAAGGTATCTACATTATTTCGCAAGTTATCGAAATTATCGTTTGGAGCGGGTTCTTTAGGTTTTACGGTTTGTTTTTTCTTGGGTTTATCAGGATTCAGGCTTCGTGTTTTATTTTTAGTACTAGGTTTTGGAGGAATTCTATCTGCGTCGGTGGTCGGTTCGGGATTATTGTTGATGGTATTATCTACTATATCGCGCAGTCGTTTTGTGGTGTTTTCATTTAAATTTAAAAAATTGTCAATCGTAATATTTCGGTATTGTTCGGGAATGTATTTGTCAAAAAAAGTAGGACTGGCTTTACGTTGATAAGTTATATACAATATCGCCGCAATGAAAGGCAACAACATCAAACGAGTAAACATCGTAGAAGTAGAGCGCAGCCAAATGAAAGATACCGGAATGACGACCCAAGCAATCCTAATCAAGGAATTGATGTCGTAGGCGTAAGGCATTCGTTCATTATCACAACTAAAACAAGTTGCAGATTTGACGATCCACCAAAAAGTACTTCCGGTGAGTTTGAGCCAATCCCAAATGAATGTAAAACTAAAGGTCGGGATACCTTTGAGGTAGGCGATCAGGTTGATGAGTAGAAGTAGCGTAATCGGCGCGATGACGAAAGCCATGATAGAACCGACAAAGGCACGAGCGATGTTGATGGCGCGGTTGACGCTATTGACTTCCATGTAGTTGTTGAGGCGTGAAAGTGCGAAAAGCAATAACAACAGAAAAATGATTCCGTACCAATGGTCCCGGAGAAATTCTAAAGGATTACTTAGAAAATTTCCAAGCAAATCACCCCATGAAGTGAGGAGTATAAATTCCACTTTAATTGTTTTGCATCGTTGAGTAAAGTTGTTTTGAAAACATTGTCAATTATAATACGCTCAAAATCAACCTATATTCACATACTTACAACACAAAAATACAACAAAATGTTGGATATTACAAGAAGCAACGACAGACAGGTGGCGATTAACGACAGACGATTGACGATTGACGGCAGACGACAAACGGCAGACGATAAAAAATATCGTCTGCCGTTTGCTGTATAACATTAATGTTCCGTCTATCGTCCGTCGTCTGTCGTTCACCGTCTTTACTCAATTCGGAGGTCTTCGACGTGGATGCCGGGAAATTTGGCTGGGTCGAAATTGAAAAGTGTATCACTTAATTTCGGATTTTCTACGAGATTATCAAATTCAAAAATATATCGGTCTGCATAGCGCGTAAAAACGATTACTTCAGACAAAGTTTTTGTTTTTTTATCAATGGATACGTACATCTTTGTGATTTCGTCATGCGATTCGCGAGGCTTGATTTGGACACGATGTACTGTTCGTCCATTGATTTTCTCATCATCCATTTTCTCACCAACCATATCATCACGATATATATTAATCATATTAGCAGGCGACAAGAAATCTTCGCCATCCGCAGCTGGATTGTTAATTTGTACTTCATCATCATCTTTCAAATGAAACCAAACGGTTTTGCCGTTACATATCACATCTTCGTTGTCAAGTTCCATGCGGTATTGGTCACCTTTTAGATATACCTTTCCAGATTGTTCGACTTCATTCTCACCTTTAATAGTGAGCTTAAAATCAACCTGCATAGCATCGAAAGACTCATATTTTTTATTGACAGCATCCAGTATTTTGGTGGCTGCCGGATCAGAGGCTTCTCTTGCTTTGGCTTTATCTATCAATGTTTTGTCTATCTGAGCGAATACGCCCAAACTGATAAGAAACATCATGGTTAGCGACATTATTTTTTTCATAACAATTTTATTTAGAGAGGTTGTTAATTACTCATTTACTACCTAAAAGTCAAATCGTATGCCAAATAAAATTGAAGAGTGGTTTTTGGTATTCATCCGGCTGATACAATTAGTGAAAAGAAAGAAGTAAGCTCCACCAAGATGCGAAATATTTTTTTGTTAGACGAAATCATTTATCCCGATAAACTCATGCTTTCAAAGCAACCCCGATAGCTATACGGGGAAGCACAAAACTACCTACCCAAGAATGTAAATTTATTCTCTCATCATTCCTTAATACACTGTTTCACAAATTTATTTACTTTTTTGAGTATTTCTTTTAAAATGACTCTTCACCAAAAAATCCTTAAATACAGTGAGTATTCGCGTCATTTTTGATTCGATTCATTTCAAAATAAACGTCAAAAAATGTAAATAAATTTATAAAACAGTGTACTTAAGGCTAAAATTACAATTTATTTTTCGTAAAAACGGTTTATTCATACAAATCAAGTCACTACCTTTATGATATGTTTACAACACTCAATTGTAATGGAAGGCTGCTTGACATCTCTACACCCATTGTCATGGGGATATTGAATGTAACACCAGATTCATTTTATGACGGTGGGCGGTATAAGGATTTAGATGCAATATTAAAACAAGCAGAAAAAATGCTTCAAGAAGGTGCGAAAATCATTGATGTCGGTGGAATGTCCTCGCGTCCCCGTTCGCTCAAAGTACCTATAAATGAAGAACTTAAACGGGTTGTTTCATCCATTAAAGCGATTCGTGAACGATTCCCGGACACGTTTATTTCGATAGATACCGTATGGGCAAAAGTGGCACAAGAAGCGGTCGGCGCAGGCGCAGATATTGTCAATGATATTTCGGCAGGAAACATAGATGAGGCACTTATTCCTACGGTTGGTGCGCTTGGTGTGCCGTATATTTTGATGCACATACAAGGTACACCGCAGACGATGCAAAACGAACCGCATTATGAAGATGTGGCTACTGACATATTAGATTTTTTTATTAAAAAAATAGCCGAATTACATCAAAATGGTATTCACGACATTGTCCTCGATCCCGGCTTTGGTTTTGGAAAAACGATAAAACATAATTACACAATACTCAAAAAAATGAGCATTTTTCAAATAACGGATTTGCCTTTACTGGCAGGCATTTCTCGTAAATCGATGATATACAAAGTTCTCAATACTACGCCAGACAAAGCCCTAAACGGAACAACTGCTTTGAATATGATAGCTCTCCAAAACGGCGCAAATATCTTGCGCGTACATGATGTACGTGAAGCTGTAGAAGTGATTGATTTGTGGAAAAAATTGTACGGAGATATACGCCAATGAATTAGCTTGCAGACTTGTTATTATGGGATTTCTTGAAGCCATAGGGGCAGTGTTTGCAGCCGTTTTCGCAACAATATCCGCGTTCGCGGAGATATTTTTCTGTGAAAACGTAGAGTCCTGCCTCATTAATGTAGTAATCTACGTCAGGTATTAATTCTGTCTGTTTCAAGCCTTTTATTTTTTGCAAAGGTAATGCTTATTCCGAGATATATCGATTGATTCGATGAAATTGCGATGTACTCTTCCGATGAATTTGTAAAAAATATGACAAAGTCGAAAAAAAAAGCAATAAAAATTAGGTGCTTTTATCAGTTCAAACTATCTTTGCATCATAGTATTATGAATAAATATTTCGAAACTATAATATAAGTCACAAACCATGCCATTCAAAAAATATATACTTCTCCTTTAAATTTCGAAATATTTTTAATCCTATTATCCTTGTTCTTATTCCGTTACCACATTTGAAATCAAAGTCTGTGTTTACTCAAGAGTAAACATCAGTTTATTGTATTCTAAATACAATCGTATCCAATTCGCATAACAAATTTTTTTTAAAAAAAAGTTTATGTATCTGATTTATTTTTAGACACATAAATTTTAGAAATATAATTTTAAAAACAATAATTTATATGAATAAAATAATTTATTTAATGTGTTGCTGTTTGTGTACAGCATCTATTGCAGCTCAAGATGCTGCAATTTCAGCAGATAGGAAAATAAGCCGGATAGCTTTTACCGAAACCTTTGAAGACGGCTCTCTCGGGGAAGGAACCTTAAGCTATCATTCTCTGAATGATGCTACTGTATTGGCAAGTTACAGTCTTGAAAAAGCAAGTACTCCCAATCCTTTCTTTGTCGAATATACTTATCACATTAAGACACAAGAAGATGGTAGCCATCTCATAGAAATGGGAAGTGTTCTTGATCCACTTTCTATGAGAATAGATGACAATGTGGAAGTGGATTACAATGGAGATGACATCGAATTTCCGACAAATCTTGAAGTAGGTACGACTTTAAAAGATGCAAAGGGCGAGTATATGCTCAAAATTCGCAGAGCACGTTTTGGTTTGATTTATAATGTTTCGGTTACAAATCGACAGGTCATAGGGCAGGAGAATATCGAAATTAATGGAGAGTCTTACGACACTTTTATCATTACTTATGACTATAAGATTGAAAAATCTGTCAGTGGAAATACAATTAATATGCGTGCAGAAAATATCAAAGAATGGTATGTACCGGGTATTGGAGCGATAGCGAAAACTCGAATCGGCAGGTCAAGAGATAAAGAACAAACCAATGAAATAAATAACACCCTGATGACGAATAGTGTGAGTTTTTAAGTTGTTTAAATTTGTAAGATTGAAACTAACCCAACTTTGTATGAACTACTGATTATCAGTGACTTGTACTGAAGTCTCCAAGATTTCTTTTTTACTCTAATTATATTATTAAACCGATTTCAAATTTTTTTTACATGAAAAAAATTATTCAAGATTATCCCCCAATCTATAACCTCAAAGCCGTGTTTATGGCAGTGCTGATTTTCTGCGCTTGCCAAAGTGCTTATGCAGGAGACTACTATGTATCTAATGCATGGGTATCCAATAACACGGGATATTTTACATTAGTTTCTTACGATTGTAATCAGTCCACTACTATACAGTGTGTTGAGGCACATGCCCCTCTACCACCTGTCGGACATTATTACTACAACGATGGTAATTATTTTTATCCCAATAATAACTACTATCAAACAGGTTATGGAAGTCCTGTTCAATGTTGCTCTCCTACCATTAGATTTGAAAATAATGGCTGTCGCAGTGTTGAGATTTATTGGAATAATAACGGACATCCAGAATATTATAAAACCTTGCATTCGGGAGAACAATACGACCAACCCTCTTACCAATACAACGAATGGTTGATATATACCTCCGGTGGAGATTATTTGGGTTCTTACACTGCCCAGTGTTATGATGATCATGTAAATATTGATAGTGGAGGAAGCGCACACGTGGATGCAGGTAATGATAAATCCATTTGTAAAGGCGAGTCCGTACAACTTTGTGCTACGGGAGCAGACCACTACGAATGGAGTAACGGACATACCGGAACGTGTATCACAGTCAGTCCTAACCATGACAAAACGTACTCGGTAAAAGGTACAACAGGAGGTTGCTCGGATACAGATCACGTGAGCGTACATGTCAATACAGCAAAATGGGATAATGTAGAAAAAGGTCACGATGCCACTTGTGGCAATTGCGATGGGTCTATTATCATCAATAGTGATTATAACGAGACCGGAAAATTTAAAGTAAAGTATAAGTACAATGGAGAAAACGTTACCTTAGGTCCTTATTATAAAGGTAGTAATATCACTATCGACCATCTTTGTCCGGGTACATATTCTAATATCAGAATAATTGGTGTAGATACAGGATGTAAAGATACGTGGTCGCATGACATTACAATAGGTGAAGAAGACTGTTGCCCGAATGATTTTTCCGGTGGAATTATTGTGATTCCGGGAGTAGATTCAGGTGCAGTAGATGCTACTGAAACGACTATCTGTGTAGATAGTACACCAGATCCATTTAATGTCACTGTAGTAGGAGCTTCATCTACGAATTTCGCATGGGTGATTACAGATGCCGATTTAAATATCTTGGCATTGCCAGCCGGTCCTCCATTTGATTTTAATGGCGCAGGAGAAGGTGTTTATTTGGTTTGGCACTTGGCTTATGAAACAGTAGAAGGTGCAGAAGTAGGCAAAAATGCAGAAAATTTGACAGGTTGTTTCAGTTTTTCTAATCCGATTATAGTCAATAAAATTCTTTGTTGCGATGAAGAAGGTGGCATCATTTCGATTGCCGGTTCAAGTGGCAGTGATTCGCTAAGTATCTGTGTAGATGGTACACCAGATCCATTTGATATTACTATAATAGGAGCTTCAGCTACGAATTTCGCATGGGTGATTACAGATACTAATTTAAATATCTTGGCATTGCCAGCCGGTCCTCCATTTGATTTTGATGGCGCAGGAGAAGGTGTTTATTTGGTTTGGTACTTGGCTTATAGCAGTATAGAAGGTGCAGAAGTAGGCAAAAATGCAGCAAATTTGACAGGATGTTTTGACCTTTCTAATCCGATTATAGTCAATAAAATTCTTTGTTGCGATGAAGAAGGTGGCATCATTTCGATTGCCGGTTCAAATGGCAGTGATTCGCTAAGTATCTGTGTAGATGGTACACCAGATCCATTTGATATTACTATAATAGGAGCTTCAGCTACGAATTTCGCATGGGTGATTACAGATACTAATTTAAATATCTTGGCATTGCCAGCCGGTCCTCCATTTGATTTTGATGGCGCAGGAGAAGGTGTTTATTTGGTTTGGTACTTGGCTTATAGCAGTATAGAAGGTGCAGAAGTAGGCAAAAATGCAGCAAATTTGACAGGATGTTTTGACCTTTCTAATCCGATTACAGTCAATAAAATTCTTTGTTGCGATGAAGAAGGTGGCATCATTTCGATTGCCGGTTCAAATGGCAGTGATTTGCTAAGTATCTGTATAGATGGTACACCAGATCCATTTGATATTACTATAATAGGAGCTTCAGCTACGAATTTCGCATGGGTGATTACAGATACTAATTTAAATATTTTGACATTGCCAGCCGGTCCTCCATTTGATTTTGATGGCGCAGGAGAAGGTATTTATTTGGTTTGGTACTTGGCTTATAGCAGTATAGAAGGTGCAGAAGTAGGCAAAAATGCAGCAAATTTGACTGGTTGTTTTGATTTATCTAATCCAATCACAGTTATAAGAACATGCTGTGATAGTAGTGGTATTCCAGTAGCTTGTGGAGACAATTGTGATGAAGAAGGTGGCACCATTTCGATTGCCGGCTCAAGTGGCAGTGATTTGCTAAGTATCTGTATAGATGGTACACAAGATCCATTTAATGTTACTGTAGTAGGAGCTTCAGCTACGAATTTCGCATGGGTGATTACGGATACTGAGTTAAATATCTTGGCATTACCTGCCGGACCTCCATTTGATTTGGACGGTACAGGAGAAGGTGTTTGCTTGATTTGGTATCTGGCTTATGAGACGATAGGAGGAGCAACAGTAGGAGCCAATGCAGCTGATTTGACAGGATGTTTCGACCTTTCTAATCCAATCACAGTGACCAAAACATGTTGTGATGATGCAGGTACGCCAACTACTTGTGAAGCAGAATGTGAAAATTACACACTTGACTTCAATGACCCACACACTGATTGGCACAAAAACAGTAAGTCAGGTAGTTATGATGTTGATAGCCAGACATTTAATGTTCACATTAAAGACAATAACCACATCCTCCGAGGCACTGACGAATCGGATGCAGGTATTACCGTAGGTATTGACCCGTATAACAGACACGATGAGGTAGTGATTAGTTACAAACTATCAGAAATAGCAAGCAAAGTAGTCTTCGACATCGTTGATTTGGATTATAAAACAGGTGGTTCAAAACAGCAGGAAAAAGTCTGTGTATATGGTTTGCTTGGAAATGATAATACTAAGATACTTCCAACCATTGAGTCACTTGACGGTAGCGTAGCTATTGATGGCAATTGCGCGACTGCAACAACCAATTCGGCTTATGGACATGACGAAAGTGTATTAGTAACTTTCGACGAATGTATCGACCAAGTTGTTATTGTGTACGGTTCAGGTCACGATGCACCGCATTATCCTTCGTACTCTAAGATAACAATAGGTGAAGATTACGGATTCACAACGCAAGTATGTCCCGACCTTTGTAGCGGTGATGGCAGTGGCAGCCCACGTGAAGACCTATATGTTACAGATGTCAGCATCTTCCCCAACCCGGCTAACAATGCTTCATTGATTACGCTTTCTATTGAAAGTGATATACAAGGTAGAGCAGATGTAGTCGTAATGGATGCACTTGGAAGAATAGTGAGCAATTCACCAATTGAATTAACTGATTCTATCACAGAATACAATGTTGATGCACTTGGATTTAACTCTGGTGTGTACTTCGTCACCGTCGTAACACAAGAAGGAAAATCTAAACCACAACAGTTGGTCATCCTTAGTAAGTAAAATATTGTCAGAAAGATATAAATATATTTTTCTTGATTAATACAAAAAAAGCCGGAAAGTCGCTATGCGACTTTCCGGCTTTTTACAATTTTTAAATATTTTGTATAAACTTATATCAATAAATAAATATTCGTTTACTGCCCCAATCGAAAGCCAAAACCTACTTTCAAAGGCAATTCAAACACCGAGTTGATTGTACCGTAATTTTTATATTTCGGACTATTCGTATATCGAATACCAAGACTGACATTAGCAAAAAAGCGTTTATTGGACTGCCATTCCGCTTCCGGCGAATACTCCAAAGCATAAGCAAATAAAGGCTTTTGTCTAAAAAGTGCAAGCCCCAATTGTATCCCGGATGTACCCGATATTCGCCATGCGCCATTCACATAATACGGGTGATTATACGCTGCATTGATGCCTACTTGATTGCCCCAATCAATTATTCGATATTCCAAGCCACCACGAATCCTACCCTGTTTAAAGTCATGCTGATAAGCCAATTCAAAACCACCGCCACCATAAAAGTAACCGCCACCGCCTCGATACGCTACACCGGGAAAAGACTCAAAATTCAAAGAAATTTGTTGGGCGTGTAAGGTATGTATTGTACAAAAAATGATGAATGTATAAAATATTTTTTTCATGGATAGAATTCAATTTGTCTTGACTTGTTTTTCGCTACTCGCTGCTCGCTACTCGCTACTCACCAACTTAAAGTTTATTCACGTCAAGAAAAGCGCGTAAAAAATCGCGCACTTCGGTTTGTTGTGCTGCTGCACTTATGGTGGCTTCACTATCTCCAGCCTGCGCTCCGTAAGACCCAAATTGAGCATGATTACCACCCGGAATGTCATGATAAATCGTTTGTCCGCTTGTACCTGTTGTAGGTATTTCGCTAAGTGTAGCGACATCCAAACGCGGTGGCAGATTTGGTTCGTTTTCAACAAGGTCTCCCGGATTGCCGACCTCATCAAACTCGGCAGTGAGCAGCATCACAGGCGCGTCCCAATCCGACAAATTTGATATAGAATAGGCAGCCAATAAAAATAAACCCTTGTATGTTTCAGGGTGTTTTGCCGCATCCATACAAGCCACTACGCCACCCAGCGAATGTCCACCAATCACCCAATCATCGACTTCTTCAAATTCATCAATACAACGATACGCCTTATTGCTATTAAAAATCGCCAAATTTGCCGATACTTTCATTATCACAACCTGTCTGCCATCTACACTCACCAATTCCTGAAAGGACTCAATATAAGCATGAGCATCCACCAAACCACCCGGATAAAATACAATTCCGGTAGATTGTGGCGCAGCATTAGCGGGAGATAAGGCGATGTAATCCGGTGTTTCTTTTATAGAGACAGCATTGTCTAATGTTATTGATTCAGGCAGATAACTACAGGAAACAAACAGACACAAAATAGCAGATATAAATTTTATTTTCATAAATTTCTTTTACTAAGGGATGAAAAAACAATAAACACTACATCTTGACTTGTTCTTTTTCCTTTATACTTCACCAAATTCTCCTTAAATAACCCGTTATTCGCGTCAAATTTGGCTCGTGTAAAGAAAAAATAACGGCGTGAAGATGTAGCGTTTATTATCTTTTCATCCCTAAGTGTATTCTGGTACAAGGTAATGCTTTTTTGCGATAATCGAAAATGCCCAATCTAAATATGCCTCAAAATTCTTGCGGAAAATAGAAGAACGCGGATTTAGTGGATTAAACGGATTGGCGCAGTTTTTTTATAACGATTGTTTTAAAAATAAAAATCTGCGTAAATTCGTTTAATCCGCCAAATCCGCGTTCAAACATCTGTAAAAAAGCAAAGCGAGAACTACGTGTTGTAATTCCCGCTTTTATATTCGCCTGGTATCGCTGTGAGAGAAGGATTCGAACCTTCACGAGGTAGTTAGCTGTAGTACAAAAGCAACTTTAGTGGTCAACCCGTTATACTACGTTTATCCTATTATTCCTCACCCCCGAGACAGGAGGGCATGTCTGCCAATTTCATCACCTCACAGTATTAATGGTGATTTGTGGTTGGATTTTGTCGGAGGTTTTCTTACCATTTAAAATCAAACCTAATCACCTACTTATGTTTTTTTGAATTTTATTAAAAGAACAAATTTTTGCCTTTTGATTACATCACAAAGATAGGGCAAAAAAGCATTTAGATGCAAATTTTGTAAAGATTTTATTTTATTTTTACGAAATAGTTAATATTTAATCAGAAATATTGATAATTTAATAATTTTTTAATTAAATTCATACCCTATTTTGAGAATATTATAAGTAGATTGTCAATGAATGAATGAGTGAATTTTGAATGAATGAATACTATCGACATCATTCATTCATTCAAAATTCAGAATTCACTCATTATGATGATTCATTCTATCATTTTCACTCCGTCAAGCAATCTTCGAGTCCTTCGCGTATGTTGTGTATCGCGTGTTGAACTTCATCCAATTGAGCGGTGGTTTGTTTTAGAGTACGTCCCAATGCTCGATGACCGGATTTGGAGTAAGCGTCTTTGAGGTGGTCCGAGGCATTATTTAAAAGGTCTTTGGCAGAGAGAAGTTCGTTGGTTGCCGTTTTGACGCGCCCGTTGAGTCCACTACAACCCAATTTTCTGGCAGAAGACTTGGCTCTGCCGATTTCTTGTGTTGCCGAACCGAGTGCGGTCAAGGCTTTGGTCATTTCTCTACGAGCGAATTTTGAATTTTTCTGAAAGGTTACAATTTCGCCGGAGTCATGTCCTTCATTAATATGTACAAGGGCAGCCGTATATGCCAATCGAGCGTCATTGATTTTTTGGTCAATATTGTGCATCATCTGTGCAAACTTCAATTCAGCTTGTCCACCGACAGGACTGCCACTGGGTTCAGAAGAAGTCTTGACAGGCGGACTTTTAGATTTTCTACCCTTTCTGCCTTTTCTGCCTTTGTTGGGTCTCGAAAAAATAGTCGGTCTTTCTTTTTCTGCTTTGGGTTTTTCCTCACGAACTTCCTCTTCATCCCAACGTGGTGCAGGTTCGCTTTCCTGATTTATTTCTTCTTCGTATTCCTCTTCTTCCTCTTCCACCGATTCTTTTTCCTCTTCGTACATTTCTTCTTCTTCATTCTCATTGACTTCATCTACTACCACAGCTTCTTCACCCATAAACTCTTCCTCATCTTCTTCTATCGGTGGCATATCGCCTTCTTTGGCGAGCGCGATGGGTCTTCCGTTTAATTTATAAAAAGCTCCGGCTTGTTCAAATTCAGGTAAAACAACGAACTCACCAGATGTATCGACATAGCCCCAATAACCATCCATCAAAACGGCGGCTTTGCCATTTGAAAATGATGTAACATCCTCATATTCAAAGGGAATGACAATTTCACCCTTAGTATTGATGAAACCCCATTTACCTTCATATACGACTGCTGCAAGTCCGTCATTATAGCCTTCGGGTTTAGCTTTATCAAACATTTCGGGAGCTACTTCATTACCGCTTTTATCAATCACACCATAACGGCTACCCTCTACGGAAGCCAAAGCGTGTCCGTCACCGAAAGTGGTGATTTTTGCATATTGATGTTCAATAACTGTACGACCATTCAAGTCCAAGAAGCCCCATTTGCCACTACCTTGTTTTCGAGCAGCGATGAGTCCATCTTTCGGAAAAGTAATTTGCAGATAAGTATCAGGATTTACTACATATTTATTTCTCGTATTAATCATGCCCACCGTTTTGGACATCAATTTTCTAACGATAGAATAGCCGTCTCTAAAAGGTGTAGCTTCAGCATATTTATAATCAATCACCAATTTGCCGTGTCGGTCTATGAATCCCCACTCGCCTCTGTTTTGTACGGCAGCGATGCCATCAGAAGTAAAATTCGTTGCATTAGTATATTTTGCTTCTATCGGGAAAAAACCTTTTTCGGTCATATAACCATATTTACCATTAGCTTTTACGCAGATAAGACCGTTGGATGCACCTTTAATATCCGTGTATTTAGGTCTTAGTTTGACATTACCGTTGATGTCGATGAGTCCGTATTTGCCGTTCTTTTTTATTTTAATCATATCACCTGCCGGTGAAATTTCGTCGGCTTCTATCCATGCTAATCTGTCACCACTCGGCGTGACGACAAACCAACCGTTTTGGGCAAAACTTGTAGCAAAAACGATGAAAAGGAGCGAAATCGTCAGATTGAGTACTTTGAGCATATTTTAATATTTAAAATGTTATTACTTGGATTTACAAATAACTTGTCTAAGTTGTCAATTATTTGTAAATCCAAGCATTAGAAAGCAATGCGAACAGGAAGGCAAAAATACGAAGCATAAAATAAAGCGTCGGGTGTTTGTTGACCTGTTCGATATATCCCTTTTAGACAAACATAATGCCGAATGAATTGATTTTTGTTTATAAAAATATTTTAAATATTGACAATCAATTTATTATACACGCAAAAAATGTTTTGTTAAAATGAATTTCATGAAAATAGTCCGCAGTTTGTCAGTCCGCAGACTGCCGTTGGACGCGAGATATTTTACGTATGACCGCCGTCTGCCGACTGACAAGCTGCGGACACATTCATTCTAAATAAACGGCTTCTTCTGCACCTTCGCCCATTTTTACACTGATATTTTCTTGTAATGTTGTGGCGAGGCTCATGCCTACGTAATCCGTTTTGACGGGAAATGACTTGTGTTTTCTATTAATGAGAACGACAACTTCGACCTTTTTGGGAAGTACCTCAAGAATAGGTTTCATGGCATAATAAAGCGTTCTGCCTGTATTGGCTACATCGTCAATGACAAGAATAAGTTTGTTGGTCAATTTTTTGAGCGGCAAGTCAATCCTTATGTCGTCTGAAAGTGGCGCGGCAGGATTGAGGTGAATGGTCGTAAGCGTTATTTTGCTTTTGCAAAGTTTTTGAAGTTCGCTTTGAAGGCGTTGGGCAAAATGCGTACCGGTGGTGTTGATACCCGCAAGGATAATTTCCTTTTCGCCATAGTTTTCTTCCAATATTTCTATCGCCAAACGCTCAATTTTTTGACGAATTTGAATGGTGTTGAGTAGTAGCATAATATAATTCGAATGGTACAAAAATCAAGATAAAGGTATAGTTTTTAGAGCAATATTCAAGTCGTCATTACGTTAATAAGGCTATTGTTAATGCTTATTTAGTTGACAGACAGCATAATACACTGTTTCACAAATTTATTTACTTTTTTGAGTATTTCTTTTAAAATGACTCTTCACCAAAAAATCCTTAAATACAGTGAGTATTCGCGTCATTTTTGATTCGATTCATTTCAAAATAAACGTCAAAAAATGTAAATAAATTTATAAAACAGTGTAATAATGTGATATGTTAAAATTTTATAAAAAAATACTCGAAAATTTGTTTATACAAAAAGTAATATATACGTTTGCAAAAAATATTTCTCAATAAAACGGACTTATGAAACAAAAAACAAGCGACACCAAACTAAATAAATCCGACAGAAAGACCATTTTTTTCCCTAAAAGGGTCACATCTTCGGTAAGTTTTCTTAACTACTCGCTTACCATTTAATCATTATAATACTTAGTTTAATTGTGGTCTAAATAATGCTTTTCTGTTTGTAACAAGTTAAAACATTTAAATGTCAATAAAGTAATACAAACAGTATTTGATGCTTCCATCATCAAAGTTGTTACTACGTTTCAGCACAAAGATGATTTGTGATATCATTTAATCAGACAGCTCGATAAAAGATACGTTGATATACTTTTGTCGAAATATGAACGATAGATATGTTGCAAATCAAATTTGGCAGATAAATAGTAACAATCGGGGGATCATTTATTTAAGTATAGGACTTACTTAAATCGGCAAATTGCAAGTATTAACGACCTCCTAAAAAATGTTAATACGAATTATTATTTTTTAATTATTTCATTGTGAAAGATTTAATTGTAATTTTTCTATTGAGTTCATTTCTTTTTTCATGCTCCGAAAAACAAGAGCAAGTCAATGACTTCAATGATTCTATTATCCAACAAGTGGATTCAAGGTATGCCAAAGAGATTATTCCGTTTAATCTCAATTTTCCGAAAGGAACGGTTTTTGAAAAATCGGGCAACAGGCTGAAATTTACTTTGCCCAAACCTTATTACGTATTAGGACTTACTGATAAAGGTACTTATGCCAGAAGTATTTCAGGCGGTAGCGGAGATGTAACTTGTACCTGTACGAGTGAAGAGGGCGGGTGTAGTCCCGTTAAACTGGGAAGTGATATGGGCTGCTTAATGTCAGATTGTTCAACTTGTACCAAATCTACTTCAATAGCCGGCGTGGAAGATGTGTTTACAGATATTATGATTGTAGAGCCGGAAGGCAGTAATTTTGTGACTCAATTTAAGGACTTGGAAGAAAAACGACTTTTAGACCCTAAATTCATTGATTCTCCTGAAATTACCAAGTTTATTAAAGAATTGGAAAGTAATTTCATGGAGAGTCGCAGCAATGGGACTAAAGTCGTGTTTATCAATGCTTATGGATATATTCTTCCGATAGAAATACCTGACGATATTGATAATACCTCTATAGCTTTCAGGGCAACTGCTAACGGAGCAGTGAGTTGTGAGTGCAATACGGAAGGAAGTTGCCCTAAAAAGAAAAAAATGGTGGTAACTTACTGTGATGCAACTAGTTGTCAATCCTGTACCATGTCAGGTATTATAGTTAATCAAGATGATGAATTGAGAAGGTTCTCATTAAAAAATGGTGTGATTACCTTGAGATAAAAACGCCGGAATAAAAATAAATTTCAAGACGATTGTATATTCGGAACTACATTGTACCGTTCATACAATCGTCTTTTTATATTTTGTTTCTTCCACTGACTACTTAGCTCTAAAATAATGCATTAAGTTGACTTCAAAGTCTGTAAAGCCGATTGAATATTTGTTTCGATTCGTTGCATCACATTTTCAGCATCAGCTTTTTGAAATGCCTCACCTGTTATTTTTTCGTATAATTCAATATAGCGGTCAGTCACGCTATTGACAAAATCATCGGGCATCGAGGGCATAGCTTGTCCTTCTTTTCCTTGAAAACCATTTGCCATCAGCCATTCGCGGACAAATTCTTTGGAGAGTTGCTTTTGCTTTTCTCCTGCTGCTTGTCGTGCTTCGTAGCCGTCCAAATAAAAATACCGCGAACTGTCGGGCGTATGTACTTCGTCAATCAGATAAATCTTGTCACCTACTTTTCCAAATTCATACTTGGTATCCACGAGTATCAAACCGCGCTCGGCAGCTATCTCTGTACCGCGTTGGAATAAGGCTCGGGTGTAATTTTCTAATTGGATGTAATCCGCTTCGCTTACGATACCTTGTGCGAGAATTTCCTCACGCGAGATGTCCTCGTCGTGTCCTTCCACCGCCTTCGTCGTGGGCGTGAGAATGGGTTCGGGAAAACGGTCATTTTCCTTCATGCCTTCCGGTAAAGACACGCCACATAATATGCGTTTGCCTGCCTTATACGTGCGCCAGGCATGACCCGTAAGGTAGCCACGTATCACCATTTCGACCATAAAAGGTTCGCAATTGAAGCCTATCGTCACATTCGGGTCGGGTACGGAAAGCACCCAATTTGGTACGATGTCGCTCGTTGCTTTCAGGAACTTCGCAGCGATTTGATTCAGCACCTGCCCCTTGTACGGAATAGCGCGCGGCAGCACATGGTCAAACGCCGAAATACGGTCGCTCACGACCATAACTAAATGTTGACCAACGGAATATACATCACGTACTTTTCCTTTATAAAATTTGGTTTGTCCTTTTAGTTGGAAATTGGTTTGTTGGATAGATTGATTTTCTATTGACATTTTTATGTTCAAATTTTTATGTTGTAAATAGTTGTGTGTTGTTTTTATTTGCCCAACTTTTCAAGGATTTATGTAGTTTAGTTTCTCGGAAACAAGCATTCGTAAATGCTGCCCTGAATACTCGCGCAACATTGCTGTCACTAAGTCCTTTATTTCCTTTACTTCTAAAATATTTGGTGAAAACGATAAGGGCATCATGTCCGTTTGTGAGGTGAAAAAGGTCGGGATTTAGTCGGGTTAATTCATGTATTTTTTCGTAAATCAAAATTTTATCTTTCGTGATTGCATCGTTAGATTTGGCTAAGACGCGAGATAAATATTCATTGAAATTAAGGCGAAAATTAGAAATGGAAATCAAGTCTTGGAAGCCCACCTTTTTGAAGGTTAGTCGGAGATTTTCGCGTTCATTGAGCCATTTCAAATAACTGATTTGTTCGATGGTTTCCAAAATATTGTCGCAAAATGTATGGTGATTATTTTTATGAATGTTGGTATATTCAAACAAAATCGTATGCAGCACGTCGTCCTGTGCCAACATCGTCATTTCAATATCATGGAAATCTGTCAGAAAGACATTAGATTTATTCTCATTCGTTTCCTCTAAATGGCTAAAATCAGCATCTAAAATCCCCACAATTAGCGTGTGTTCTTGTAGTAATTCGGTCACGCATTCTTCTACTTTGAATTTACCGCCGGGTATGTATTCAACCTTGCACTTTTCCGAATCGAACAATTTTCTAAACAGGCGAATGTCACTGTCGCCTTCTACCAATACAAAGTTAATTCCTTGATTATTAGGGTGTTCAGTATCGAACCGTAATTGATTGAGCTTCTGTTGGTAAGTAATATTTTTAGGTATCATCAAATGGTTTTTGCTAAACTATATACTAAATCCCATCTGTCATTCACTATCGCGGGGGCGTGCGTAGCAATCATAACTTGGAAGTTTTGGAGTTCAATAATTTTCATTAAATCCTTTACAAATTCTTTTTGCCACGTGATGTGGAGCGAGATTTCTGGCTCGTCAATTAGGACTAAGGTATTTGGTGTGGTGTTGAATATTAATTCGTATAATAAAATTACTTGATGTCGTTCACCCGATGATAACTCGTTCATTTTCAAATTTTTACCTTTTGAAGTCTCAAAGTAAAATCCTTTTTCGCTATTGACTTTTATTATTTTAAACGTAAAACGACGTTTGTTGAGAATCTCTGTAAATAGGTCAAGTTTTGCTAATAACTCATCAAAAACAGATAGTTTTTTCTCTAAATCGTTTAAATAGACTAACAAGGCTTTGGCGTCCTCTTCGCTATATTCAAGTGTAGCTTGTTTTTCATATAAGCCGTATTTGATGAGTTTGTTTTGTTTTTCTCTTAAACTGGTAAATCGCTTATCGTACTCCTCTTTTGTGATTTTTCTTTTTTCGGAAATTAAGCGAGTGGGATAGCTATTATCAAGACTTTGTGATTTATTATGATATTGTTTTAGGAAATCGGCAGAAATTTCGCGTAATTTTTTTGAATGAAATTCTATAGTATCTTCGGCTTTCTCTATATATTCAGGATCGTTATCAGTATGAAAATTATGAGTGATTGTTTTTATCTGTGAACGCTGTTCTTTTATAAGATAAATATTAATGCAATTTGCAATATCCTTTTCTTTATCTGAAAAGTCATAATTTCCATTCTTTATTGTGGGTGGGCTATCAATTAGTTTTCCATTAGTATCATAAAATGTAAATGATAGACTATGCTTCCCTAATACCTTTTTAACCAAAATTGTAGTATTATCGCTTAGTGAGATTGAGATTTTATCGAATATAAGTTTTTCCAAAAAATAAAAAGGCGGATCTAAAAAATCTTCGAATGGGTGTGGGTAACCGGGATAATCCTCATCGTAATCATGCTCCCATTCAGATTCAAACAAACTATACAAAATCCTCAAAATCGTAGTCTTCCCAAACCCATTCGGACCGGTTATAATCAACACATTCTCCCCATCTGCAAACTCAATATCGTAATCAAAAATCTCAAACAGCTTTTCAATCTTGACGGATTTAATCGTCACAGCCGTTTGGATTTTCTGCTTTGTTATCGTCTGAATTGCGCTCATGATTATTGTTTTTTTTTGAAAATGATACTACAAATGTACGGTTTTTCACCCGATAATTCAATGGTATAACAGCAAGCAATTAAGCAAAGTTCTTCATTCTCAAAAAGTCAGTACCATCTGTATATTAGAGTTGATACGGTGTAAAAAATCTAAAAATCTAAAAATCAATACTTTAAAAAATACCTGATTTTCGAAAAAATGGTTTATCTCTGTTTTCATTAGGTTTTTCACTTTTATAACTCATTGATTATCAATAACGCATCAAGTCTAATATGCAGGGCTTTTTGTAATTTCAACAGAAGTGATATAAATTACGATTCAAACAGATTGATTATGCCTTTTCCGCCTTAAAGTAGTAGTTTTGCGCCACATTATGCTTACTTCGTACAGGCGAATTCGTTCGTCATGTTGTGCTATATTTTAACTGGTGATTGAAATCGCCGTTACAACAAATCTGAATGACATTTAAAGATTTAGGGGTATCTTCTCCGCTGCTTGATGCTTTGACCAAAGCGGCATATAAAACGCCTACGCCTATACAAAAGGCTGCGATTCCTGTCATATTGAAAGGTAAGGATGTGTTAGGAATTGCTCAGACCGGTTCGGGGAAAACGGCGAGTTTTGTGTTGCCGACGCTGATGAGGTTGCAAAAAGATACGCACTTAAAAAATCGTCATATAAAGGTCTTGACGCTCGTGCCGACCCGTGAATTGGCGGTGCAGGTGGATGAGGTCTTTCAGCAATTTGGGGATGCAATACCGGAGCGTATAAAATCATTGGCGGTACATGGTGGCGTGTCTATCAATCCTCAAATGATTGGGATGCAGCATGTTCATATTTTGACAGCAACGCCCGGTCGCCTGATAGATTTGGTGGAGTCAAAAGCGGTGCATCTTTCTGATGTGGGCATATTAATCATGGATGAGGCGGATAAATTGCTGAATCGTGGATTTCAAGAGGAAATCAATAAAATCATAGCCTTATTGCCTAAAAAGAGACAAAATCTGCTCTTTTCGGCAACGTTAAGTAAGGAGGTAACGGCGATAAAAAAGGATTTGCTAAACGACCTGGTTGTGGTTGAAATTGAAAAGAAGGAAGAAAAAATTGAGTTAATTAATCAGTCGGCATGGTTGGTTACAGCCGAAAAGAAAGGTCCGCTACTGCGTTATTTAATCAAGTCAAATGACTTAAAACAAGTCTTGGTTTTCGCCTCGTCAGTCTATCAAGCTAATAATATTGCTGATAAATTGAATAAAAATAATGTGCAAGCGGTCGCCATTCACAGTAAGAAAAGTCAAGGCGCAAGAACGAAGGCTTTGGAGCAATTTAAGGCTGGGGAGCTACGTGTTTTGGTGGCAACTGATTTGCTGTCGCGCGGTATTGATATTGAATCTTTGCCTTGTGTGATTAATTATGAATTGCCGCGTTCGCCGAAAGATTATATTCATCGTGTGGGACGCACCGGACGTGCGGCAACTAAGGGAGACGCGATTTCTTTGGTGACGAAGGAGGATTTGCATCACTTTAAGGTGATTCAAAAGAAGATGAAGAAGTGGGTAGATTTGAGTTATAGTGAGGAATTGGATTTGCATGGGTTTTAGAGGGGGAAATGGCTTGCTTTTTCTTTGTTGTAGCTGACGTTCCGCAACAACGACGGTGAAGTGTTTAGTAAAGCTGGACGATGTTGCTTTTGTTGGCAGCAGTTTTCTATGTTAGGAAATCATCAATATGTGTTATTAACTCATTTAACTCTTGAATATTAGAGCGAATATTCATATATAAATTTGTATAGTCCAAACAGTTTACAATATCTTCAACTTGATTTTTTCTTTTAGAATAGCTAAGACCTACTAATTGATAAATATTATGTAAGTCTATAGCAGGATGATTTCTTAGTCTCATATCATCTGTACATGGATTAAAACCAATAGAAGATGTGATATTTTGTATTGTAAGAGATGGATGAATACATATGAAGTGATTACATTCTGATAAAAACCAAGTTTCGACTTCTTTGACAGCAACAACAATGTTAGTTGATATACTTGCGCTTGTACAATTATTTTCAGTAACAGATAAACCATGTTTCATCTTAGGTAAATTAGTTTGTGACAGAGGATATAAATCTCTCAAACCTATAATTTTAGAATATCCCTGTGATTGCAAAGTTGGGAAATTTACATTGATTTCTGATGCCACCTTTTCGTCATTAGCACAATCATGAATTAATGCTTCGTATTTTGCACTAGATTCAACAGTTGAACTTAGGTGAATTATTTGTCTTGGTACGCTAGTTCCTCCAAAAACTTTCTGTTCTGTGATTGAAATATTTTTTTCTCCTGCAATTTCTTTAATCAGTTTACTAATAAATATTTGCTCAGTTTGTCCTTCTACAAATATGGCAATCTTTTTTAAAGGCATAACAATTATTATTCAATTATTTAGTAAATTCCTCAAATCCTTTACTGTAAAATTCTGTTTCTAAGAAGTCAAAATTATTTAATCCTGTATATACAAAATCATCAAATGTTTTCTTAGAATTTCTGTAATTATAAAAGATTGCTGTGTTTTTGTTCCGTAAAATAACAGACCAATACTCTAAAGAAATTTTATTCATAACAAACCTATTATTAGTAGTCATGATTACTTGAATAGGAGATTTTAATGCTTTTTCAATTATTATTTCAATTAATCTTTTAGACCTTTCATAGTCTAACCCCTCTCCAATATCGTCTATAAGAATTAAATTTGAAGAGCCTTCAAATAAAGAATAATTTAACTGAATTAAAAGAGAATAGGCTCTAAACATACCTTGTGACATTTCGTGCTGGTCGGTTAAGTCGTCTAACCCTTTTTCTTTTACCATTAAACCTACAATCTCATCTGATTTATCTCGCATTCCTCTTAGAGGCGAAAGACCTATCATTTCTAAATCATACCCAATTGTTTGCATATCTTTAATGATAGCATTAGTATATTCGTCACCAAATTTTACTTTTCCTAAAACAAAAATCTGTATAACTTCGTGAGTTGTCTTGAAACTAATATCAGTAGATTCTAAATCTACAGACTCTGTAATACCTTTTCTTGCCAAATGGTCTTTTCCTAAAGGACTACCAAAACGATAATGACTTAATTTTTTACTCCATTTATATAAGTTTTCAAGATAGGGATGTTGTATTTCATCTCTTTTTAAAAAGGCAGCAAGTTCATTGTTTGGAATTTTGAAGTCTAACGATTTTTCTAGTTCATTAAAGAAAATATGGCTATTATCTTTTGTCCTTTCCAATAATGGCTCGTTTTTATCTATCCTTAAAACTTCATAGGTAATTTTATTATTTTTTATATTTAAATTATAAGTAATTTCATTGCTACCATCCTCAAAAATTAGTTCATACTCAAACGAATTATAAAGTCGAGGTAATTTTTTTTCACCTGAGATTAAATCAGATATATGCCTTAAAGCTTCTAAGGTTTTTGATTTTCCTGATGCATTCTTTGCTACAATTAAGTTTACATTTGATGAAAATGTAACAGGAGTATTATCTTTTCCTTTTATTGCCCAATCAATTTTATCATTTAATGATTGATTGTATTTTATTGATTTTAGTATCATCCCTGTATTTAGATGTTTATGATTTATTTATTTTATATTCAGCACAATGTACAATATGTTCGCCAAATGAAAAATTGATAATTGAGAGTTGATAATTATTTTATTTAAAAATTTGGCATGTTTAATTTTCGTACAAAAGTAGTTGACACTTTTTTCGAAATGTAAAATGTAAAATAATAAATGCCAACTAAGAGTTAAAACTAATTGATTATCAATTACATGTAAAATATTGTAATTAATTTTTAACACTTTAAAAATATATGTATATTATTGATTGTCAATAAAAAAGCATTTTTTCAATTAATTTATTTTAAAAATATTTTATTTAAATAATTTTAAAAATTACTGATAATCAAAAATTTAGTAAAAATTCAACTCTTAGTTGGCATAATAAATTTAAAATGTAAAAGTACCGATAGTAAGTATATAAACATTCGTGTTTTTTGCACTTTTTAATGCATTGAAAATCAAATAAATGTAAAAAAAATATGTTCGTTTCACGTCCTACAACTTTTACATTTTACATTTATTTTAAAAAAAAGTAGAAGTGTCCTCTACATTTCTAAACATGCCAAAAATTTATAAAAAATTTCATTTTGATTATATTATCAATTATACATTCTCAATTCTCAATTTGGCGAAGATATTGACATTAGGGAGTTATTTATTTTTACTTATTAGGTTCTACTGAAATAAGGATATTTTTAAATTATTTTATAATAAAAAATATTTATAAATAATTCATTTTTAATAATAAATAAATTACAAAATAATTTTAATTAATTAAAAAATGGCTATATTTCAGTGCGACCTTATTATGTTTTATATAATTGCACCCAACTTCAAAATACCCACACATTGCATATATTTTTCATTCAAATGCCTAAAATTACGATAAAAAGCTGAAAATCACAGTAAACGAGCGTACAAATTATCCACTTCTCCTTATTCTCTTTGAATCAACAATTTTGACACATCAAATACGCCGGTATCTTTGTCCATTGTTTGTATGATATATAAGCCTTGCAGTAGATGAGCGATATCTATCGTGGTTTTCTGTTCCAATAGTTTTTGCGCTAATATCAACTTTCCTTGCAAGTTAAAAATGCGTAAATCAATTGGCTTGGTTTCATTCCGTACCAAGTCAATCTGCGTATTGGCAGGATTGGGCGCAATTTCAATCAGACTTTCCGACGAAAGCGGTAAGTCAGTTGTCGAAACCACCTCATTGACCTCCAAGCTCAATACTATCGGCAAATGGTCTGACATGTGATAAAGTGACCTTAGCAAGTCAAAAGATACATTATCCACGATGCTACAATCAATCAAATCTTGGTTATAACAAGTTCCATTATTGCCCAATGCCTGATAACTTTCGGCTTGGTAAGCGAGCGTAGCGTTTGGATTCATCAATTGGTCAGACAACAAGATAAAATCAAATCTATCATCCATGCCTCCCCCGGCACCGTCATCCAAGCTTGATAATCGGGTTGATTGTGTATAGATTTCTCTGTTGGGAAAATACGTACTTGCCCATTCGGGCATATCAATCGGGTCGTATAAGGTATTGGTTCCATTGTCACTGAGCAACAATTGATAAGCCGGTTCTCCGCCATGATATACATTAAAATCCCCGGCAACGATGACCTTACTTTCGGGCGGCAAAAGCGAAATATGATTGTTCAAGACCTGAACCATAGAAAGTCTCAATTGCTCGTTAGCCCCGCCCTGCGATGATTTTAGATGCGTGACATAAGTATGCAGCAAGTCCGTTGAGGGCGTTCCATCTTCCTCCAAAATCCGTAATTGAAAATAGTTAATATCTCGATAAGGAGTCACAATTGCGGCTTCGCTGACCAATTCAAAAACGGCTGCATTATAAATCAGATTTTGTTGTAGTCGCCAATCGTTTGCAGGATTCGAGATTTGAGAAATGTAAGTTCCCGCTTGATAATCGCCAAAAAGTGCATTGAGTTCTTGAGCAATATCTTCCAAACCTTGTTCGCTCTTCAACTCTTGTACGAACAACAAATCAGGTTGGTAGAAATCAAGTATTTTACTTAAAGTATCAATCCTATTGACCATCTCTCCTAAGGGATAATTCAATAAATTGTAATTCATTACCTTGATGTCGCTTTGTGCAAAAACCGACGTTCCATAAATCAGGAATAAGAAGAGAATTAAGTATTTTTTCATATATTTTAATTCAAGGCGGGACAAGTAAATCGTAATAATAAATTCGGCATGTTGTGGAATGTTTTTGTTGTGGATGTTGGTGTTTTTTTGATATTTACCGGCGGTTTCGTTTAATATCACTTCAATGCTTGGCATGTTGTACCGTATGAAGCCTTATTTACCGGGTCTGTTCTTTTTGAACGGATTAGAACTGAATTTTCTTTCATATTCTATATCCGATTTGGTTTTAAAATTGCCAGTTAACATATACAATCCTGCTATGATCATTCCATAAAAAACTACGGCTCCACTCCCAATAGACATCGAAAAGGAAAGCGCTACACCGATACAGATTAAAATTAGTCCGATAATCCTTCTTGATGAGTTATTTAGTCCATCAACTGGTTCGTTGTAATAATTATATTTTTCAATCTGTTCATCTAAATGTTCTTCACTGAAATACGGATTTTTAATTTTATTCCAAATTTCTTCTTTTGATAATCCTTGGCTTAAATATTTGTCTACTTCTTTGTTTGTTGGACTGTTTATTTTTTCTATAGCACTATATTGGAGTTCTTCAAATAATTCTGCATCCACGAGTTCAAAATCATCCAAATGTTCTTCTAAGTTGTCTTCTAAAATATGATATTTAATTCTGGATTCATATTCTTTGAAAACTAGATTGTCTTTTATTCTAAGAATTTGTTTTATGTCTTTTTCATAGTAGTTTTTTTGCTTCAAACTGGCAGTTACATCTTCTACTGATTTACCATTTTTGAGTTTGTCAAATATTTTATTTGCTATTTCAGCTTGTTCTTTATATTTCATAATTTCTTTTTTATATCATGCATGGTTCTACTGAAATAGGCGCATTTTTTTATTATTTTTAAATACGAATCAGGTTGGTAGAAATCAAGTATCAATCCTATTGACCATCTCTCCTAAGGGATAATTCAATAAATTGTAACTCATTATTTTGATGTCGCTTTGTGCAA
>Ga0209187_1001565_pt1 | contig 25595 bp, 15 predicted proteins | sample BantaG_FD_187430 | JGI IMG/M metagenome (GOLD analysis project Ga0209187, IMG submission 187430) | Marine algal microbial communities from Bantry Bay, Ireland - BantryBay_4 metaG (SPAdes) (version 2) | ecosystem: Host-associated > Algae > Red algae > Unclassified | place: Bantry Bay, Ireland...
TCTTGTAGCCATATCCCTGAGAATAGTATTGTCTAATTTGATTAATTGTTTTCATTCGTATTGGTTTATATGCCATATATGATCTTTTTAGATCATATATAATTCATCATCACCATTCTACATACTTATACAAGTCTTAGCTGAATAAAACAGGGGGGTCAGCTTCGAGCATTAGGGGGGTCAATACTTCCGTCAACTGGGGGGTCAATACTAGGTCAATAGACACATATTTAACATAGCACTATAAAATCATCATTTATAGTGATTTCATCTTATCCAATAAAACAATAGATTTGCAAGCATATTTAAGATAGGAATTCTAATTCCTGCATTTAATAACTTCTAAATTTATCTATTTTATGAAATCTCTTTTGATTTTTATAGCTCTCGCTATGTCATTTTTATTCTCAGCATGTGGAGACAATGGTCTTGTAGATGACTGTAGTTCGGTGGTTGAGATTAATCAGGTTATAGGTTCGGAAACTGGGCTACTATCTACGGCATTAACAAATTTCAGTACCGACCAATCCCAAGAAAACTGTGATAATGTAGTCGATGCTTACAATAGTTATATTGACGCATTAAAAAGCTTGCAAGGGTGTGCTAATGAAGCAGGCGTAGGTACAGAATTTGCTCAGTCATTAAGCGATGCAGAAAACAATCTTGATGATTTTGGATGTTAAAGAATCTTGAGCTAAGTCTTCTAATTCATCAGTATAAAATGAGCGGTGATCGCTTTTAATTGTTCGTTTGATTGATGCGTCACAGCTATTTAATCTGCAATTCATTTAGATTTATAATTGCGAGATGAGATGCCATTTGTACGAATGGCATCTCATTTTTATTGGATTCTCATCTAATAGAGTATTCTATCATTTATACCAAAAAGAAAACATTTTGGGAATTTCTTATTCGATCTTTTAGCCTTTCTCATCGTTGAGAATACTCGTTAATAACCGCATTCACTGCGTTTCTCGCCTTGATAACAACTAAAACCTCTAGCCAATAATAGTCCCAAACCACTTTCCTTTTGGTATAATTTCACTCAACAACACCGCAATTCACCATATTTTGTAGACATTTGTGCCAAGTCTAATAACCAATCTATGATTACTTTTTTTGGCAACCCTAAGGTGCTCATCTATGCAGTACAAACATTAAAGCATTTGTCACAGTCAGATTATGACAAACTACATTGGTTATTTGATGAAGCTGTACAATTAAAAGGTAAAAATATAGACAAAGCTTTCATTGGACCTCGAGCAACTATGATTACACCATGGAGTACCAATGCGGTCGAGATCACTCAAAATATGGCTATAAACGGTATTCAGCGTATCGAACAATATCGTGCAAAAACGAAGTATAAAGATTGGGACCCAATGCTCGAACAAGAATTCAATTCTTTAGACCAACAGCTATTTGACATTCCAATTGTTGCAGAAGACATCAAAGAAATACTCGACATCTCTTCATACAATGCAAAAGAAGGATTGGCATTAAGTGAAGAAGAAATAACATTCCTAGAAGAATTATCGATAAAACTGAATAGGGCTCTCACTGATTCAGAAGTATTTGGATTCTCACAATTGAACTCTGAGCACTGTCGACATAAAATCTTTAATGGTACATTCATCATTGATGGAGAAGAAAAATCTCAATCATTATTTTCATTGATTAAACTAACGACAAAACAGCACCCAAATACTGTTGTCTCCGCTTACAAAGATAATGTTGCTTTCATAGAAGGACCAACGATCACACAATTTGCTCCTGAGCTACAAGACAAGCCTTCCAATTATCAGAAGTCTAAAATAAAATCTGTCATCTCCTTAAAAGCTGAGACACATAATTTTCCAACTACAGTAGAACCATTCAATGGTGCAGCTACGGGTTCGGGAGGAGAAATCAGAGATCGACTTGCTGGTGGTCAAGGTTCTTTACCACTTGCAGGTACAGCTGTCTACATGACCGCTTATCCACGGTTGAGTGAAGACAGGAAATGGGAGAAAGACATAGAAGAAAGACAATGGTTGTATCAAACTCCACTAGACATTTTGATTAAAGCATCAAACGGGGTATCCGATTTTGGGAATAAATTTGGACAGCCATTAATAGCTGGATCATTATTGACATTTGAGTATCAACATGAATCAACAAAGACAGCATTTGATAAAGTCATCATGCTTGCTGGAGGTGTTGGCTACGGAGTACATGACCAAGCACTCAAGCAATTGCCTAACAAAGGAGATAAAATAGTTGTCTTAGGTGGTGACAACTATCGCATTGGAATGGGAGGAGCTGCTGTCTCATCAACAGACACTGGCCAACTCAATTCTGGAATAGAATTGAATGCAGTCCAACGCTCTAATCCTGAAATGCAGAAACGCGTAGCAAATGCGATTCGTGCTTTTGTCGAAAGCAACAAAAACCCAATCGTCTCCATCCACGATCATGGTGCTGGCGGACACTTGAATTGTCTTGCCGAATTAGTAGAAGACACAGGTGGAATTATTCATTTAAATGCATTGCCAGTCGGTGACCCTACTCTATCTGCAAAAGAGCTAATCGGCAATGAATCTCAAGAAAGAATGGGACTTGTCATTAAAGAGAAAGACCTTCCATTACTGGTTGCAATAGCAGAACGTGAGCGTGCACCTATGTATGTTGTCGGTGAGGTTACAGAAGATCAACAATTTGTGTTTCAAAATTTAGAAGGAACTAACCCGATGGAATTGTCTATCGATTCCTTGTTTGGTGCATCTCCTAAAACAATTATTGAAGACAAGTCAAAAACAATTTCATACAGCCAAATCATTTACGATAAAGACAAATTATACGACTACATAAAAGATGTTCTTAGACTAGAGGCCGTTGCATGTAAAGATTGGCTGACAAATAAAGTTGATAGATGCGTTGGAGGTAAAGTGGCCAAACAACAATGTTGCGGCGCACTACAGTTGCCTCTTAATAATGTAGGTGTCATGGCACTTGATTATGATGGCGTTCATGGCACAGCAACGTCAATAGGACATTCTCCAATCAGTGCCCTACTCGACCCTATAGCTGGGTCGCGAAACTCCATTGCAGAGGCTTTGACTAATATCATTTGGGCTCCATTAAAAGATGGCTTACAATCAATTTCTTTATCTGCAAATTGGATGTGGCCTTGTAAAAATGATGGTGAAGATGCTAGGTTATATCAAGCTGTGGAGGCCATTTCTTCCTTTTCAATTGACTTAGGCATTAATGTACCTACTGGCAAAGATTCGCTTTCCATGAAACAGAAGTATACCGACGAAGAGGTCCTTGCCCCCGGCACTGTCATCATAACAGCAGCTGGGCATTGTTCAGATATAACCAAAGTGATAGAACCAGTATTCCAATTGGATAAAGGTGCTATTTACTACATCAATTTATCTAAGGATGAGTATAAGTTAGGTGGATCAAGCTTTGCCCAAACTTTGAGTAAAGTAGGAAGTGATGCACCAACCATCCAAGACGTAGCTTATTTTAAACAGGCATTTAATACCATCCAATTGCTTATCAAGAAAAATAAAATTGTTGCTGGGCATGATGTGTCTGCGGGAGGCTTGATCACAACTTTATTAGAATGTTGTTTTAGTGATCCTGACTTAGGTGCTATGATCAATTTGACCGCTTTGGATGAAGACGATTTAATCAAAGTACTTTTTTCTGAAAACGCAGGAATTGTTTTTCAATCAGTAGATGATACCGTTGAAGCAATTTTGGAAATTACTTGTGTTGACTTTCATAAAATTGGAGCGGTGACAGATAGTGGACTATTACAAGTCATGCATAGTGATATGTTTGATATTGACATAGCGGAATTTAGAGACTATTGGTATGAAACTTCTTATTTATTTGATCGGCACCAAACTGCAAATGGATTAGCCAAAACCAGATTTGAGAACTATAAAAAACAAGCACTCCAATTTAATTTTCCAAAAGCATTTACTGGTGTCAGACCAACAACTAAAACAACAACCCGACCACAAGCAGCAATCATAAGAGAAAAGGGATCTAACTCCGAACGCGAACTCGCAAACGCCTTATACCTTGCTGGATTTGATGTCCGTGATGTCCATATGACTGATCTTATTTCTGGTAGAGAGACATTAAGTGATGTCCGATTTTTGGGAGCAGTTGGTGGCTTTTCCAATTCAGATGTTTTGGGTTCTGCCAAAGGTTGGGCTGGAGCCTTTTTATACAACGAGAAAGCTAGAGACAGCATTACACGATTTTTTGAACGAGAGGATGTGTTATCCATTGGCATCTGCAATGGATGTCAATTATTTATTGAATTGAATTTGATCAATCCAGAACATGAAACACCGTCAAAGATGTTGTGGAATGATTCGAAAAAGCATGAGAGTTCATTCACATCAGTAAGCATCAAAGAAAATAATTCTGTCATGCTCTCTAATTTGGCAGGGAGTACATTGGGCGTATGGATCTCGCATGGTGAAGGAAAATTTCACTTACCACAAGAAAAATCTAACTATGGATTGGTTGCCGAATATGGTTATGGCGACTACCCTTCAAACCCAAATGGAAGTGATTACAATGCCGCAATGATCTGCAGTGCAGATGGCAGACATTTAGTCACCATGCCACACATCGAACGTTCTATTTTTCGCTGGAATTGGGCACATTACCCAACTGACAGACAGCAGGATGATGTATCCCCTTGGATTCAAGCATTTGAAGATGCAAGGAAATGGATAGAAGCTAACTAATAAAAATCTTAGTTAAAGAGTTTTTAGATACTCGATAATGGCAAAGCGATCATTATCGAATAGATCGTCTGCAAAAGTATGCCCTTGATTTCCATAACCTGGAATGCTTGTATCATAAACATACTTATCGACCTTACGATTCCTCTCTGTGAATTGCCAACCCAATTGCAATGAATCTAAGTCAAAAGAAGAAGAATTTTTGACCCAATAGGTAGGTCTTTCTTTTGAATTAAGTATGTGATATACCGTAGGAACTGAACCATTGTGCAGATAAGGAGCCGTTGCCCATAGACCATTCAAAGGCGGGGCAACATATCCCGATCCTTTTTCTAAATATGCTCTTCCCTCTCCTTTATTGAACCAAGACTTGTTGTACCAATTAATAAAATTTGGATAGGCGAAATTACTGCTCGCTAATAGTGAGTCCGTTTTAATAACAGATAGATCTACTAAATAATTAGGATATTCTGATGGAGTTCCATGGCATTTGAAGCAATGTTTTTCAAACAACAACTCGCCTTCTATAGCTAAATCATTATCAATAGCATATGGATACTTTGGAGCTTCAAGACTTTCAATAAATGCTTTTACATGTACAAATTGGTTATCTATCACTCTAGCGCGTGTTGTATCTGTAAGCGTTAACAAGCTCGATGCCATCATGAGTCTTGCAAAGTCTCCTCGACCTATCCCACTTGCAAACATCGCATTTTTATATTTGAGTAACCACCACGCAGGTGGATCTGCAGGCACCACCTCATTTGGAAGGTCTAACTGCTGTTCTGTATTCCAGCTTAGGTCAATTGGATCTCTGTGAGCTGCCAGAACTGCAGCTAATTTATCAGCAGGGTTAGCGCCTACAACTTCAGTTTGGATGTGTGGAGATACAGCTTCCATTGCTCTTATGAACGGATATGATGCTGCCCATTCTTTGCTTGAATCACCATATCTATACTCGAGAGATTTTTTAATATAGCGACTTGCAAACGTCATATCTACAGTAAAATCAAACGTTGTATTGGGTAAACCAATCACATATTCTCCTCTAAGAGAATCTGCATGACACTGCAAACAATTGGGCGATATCATTTGAATGCCATCGGGAGATTGTACAGTTGTAAAGGGAGATACTCTATTTTTATCAAATTCAACATTATCACTATTTACTGGAAAACCACTATTGATATATGACCCATACAATAAATATTCTCTTCCCTGAATTGCATTACCTGTGCGCTGTGTAGACTTAATAAGCTTTAATTTGTTGTCTTTATTTAAATTAGATGAAACCTTATCCACTGTGTGACAAGCTGAATAGACGGTCATACCAAGAATTAGTATGATTAAACTAAATACGAAATATCTGGTCTTATTATAGTTCACAATATTATCTACTAAAAAGGCTAAGCAATGCGAATTAGAAATAATGTACATATTTTGACAGACAATCAATACTATACACATTAAAAATAATGTAATATAAATCAATAAATTCCCTAAAGCTTTGTATTTTTACATTGTGTAAAACAACTGTAGGTTTAAATCGTTTTATAAACACTAAATTATTCTCTTACAATGAAACATATATTTTATCTTTTTGTGGCTGTTTTTCTTACCTCATGTGGTAGTACAACTATATCAACTGGAGTCAACGGTAAAATTACTGGAGCTGAATCATTAAATATTTATCTGGACAAAGTGAATCCATTAAATAACACAAATTCAGTTGTGGCTTCGACAGAGTCTTCAAAAGATGGATCATTTAGTATTCCATACCCAGAAAATATGGAACCAAACATCTACAGAGTAAGAGTAGGACGAAAGTCTGCTTATTTAGTCTTAGATGATTTCGCTCAGCCAGTTAACATTACAGGAGATTTAAATGGATTGCAAAATTTCAATTTTGAAGTAGAAGGAAGTGCCGCGAGTCAAACATTGGCCAACACCTTGAGTCAAGTAAGAACAAGAAAACTGGATGTCACTACTTTAGTCAAACAGATTGAAGCAGAAAATAATCCGATGCTAGCTTTTGCTTTATCTATTTTTGGATTGAATGATCCTAGCTATGTATCGACACACGAATCAACACTAAAAAAACTAGTCGGAGCAAATCCTCAAGGTGAACTATCGCAAATGTATGGACAGTATGTTGCACAACTACAGCAACTATTAGCTCAAAGAAGAGTCAATGATCTCATCAAAATAGGCAATGAAGCCCCAGACATCGATCTTCCTGGACCAGATGGTAAATCAAGAAAACTAAGCGATCTGAAAGGCAAAGTTGTTCTACTTGATTTCTGGGCAAGTTGGTGTGGTCCATGTAGAAAGGCAAATCCTAAGGTTGTTGAAGTGTATAAAAAATATAAAGAACAAGGCTTTACAGTAGCAAGTGTCTCTTTAGATGGTCTTGATACAAGAACAAGAGGCAGATACCCTGCGGATCAAATCCCTAATCAACTTGAACGTCAGAAAGATCGTTGGCTTAAAGCAATTGAGCAAGATAGACTTGAGTGGGACTTTCATGTCAGTGATTTGAAAAAGTGGGAGTCAGCGCCAGCAGCGGCTTATGGTGTCAGAAGTATTCCAAAAACATTTTTGATAGATAGAGATGGTAAAATTGCTTCTATTGATCCAAGATATACCCTAGAGCAAGAAGTCATTAAATACCTCTAGACTGCCTAACGTAGCTTGCAATTATACCTGCTGCTACAGAAGCGTTTAAAGAATCAGCTCCACTATCGGGGTGTGGAGGAATGTAAAGGTCTTTTGTGCTTTTACTTAATACTTCAGCACTTATTCCTTGCCCTTCGTTGCTAATGACAATTATTCCATTCTCGGGCATTTGCGACTCATAAAGCCTTTGGCCTTGTAAAGAAGTTGTGATTAGATTATTGTAATCCAGTGATTCAATACTGGCTCGAATCAAGTCTACATTTAAAAAAGCACCCATTGTTGATTGGATGGTTTTTTCGTTATAAAAGTCGACGCTGTCTTCAGAAGCAATAACTGATCCAAAGCCAAACCAATCTGCAATACGAATTAATGTGCCTAAATTTCCTGGATTCTGTATTCTATCAGCATAAAAATGATACCCCGACGTTTTAACTAAAGAATTTTCTTCTTTAGCAGGCATTTTAAGTAACACAAGCGCTCTATTTGGAGTCTTAAGAAAGGAAATCTGTTTCAGTTCATTTTGGCTGACGGGCACGATAAGCTCTTTGACAGTTGTAATTGAAGACTCAAATTCTTCAATCCAATCGGGAAGAGCATAGATGAGCTTGATATTTGTAGACTTTTGTATCGTATCAAGTACTATTTTACTCCCTTCAGCGACGAAATATTGATATTTTTGTCTAAATTTTTTTTGACCTAGTGATCGTATTAATTTAATTTGATTCTTACTCAAATCCATAGTTATTCAAATATAGTGAAGAGATGGAAAGTGCTTGCTTTTTATGCTACTATCTGTACTTTACTTTGTTCTTCTTGCAAGACTACTCAAACACCTTTGGGAGATAGTAGTTATTATCTCAACAAAAACTCTATTGTATTTTCTAGCGAAAACCGCATTGAGAATAAAGAAGATTTGAGATATGCCATCAGCTCTCTTATCATTCAAGATGAAAACACATCAAGGCTGTGGCCGCCTAAAAAATGGTTTAGTAGAGATACGCTTATTGTTTATGATGTCGAATTAGCAAAGACCAGTGCGACTTCCATTCAAAAATTTCTTCGTAATAAAAAGGGCTATTACACAGCAAATGTAAAACATAATGTAGCTGTTGACGGTGAGCATGTGACATCTAATTATTTAGTTGATCTTGGGACTAGATATAGAGTAAAGAGCTTTAAGCTGACAAGTACTGATAAAGCAATTGTAAAAGAAATAAATAATTTAAAAGGAGCTTCTTTATTGAAAGTTGGTGATCCTGTAGATGCTTCACTCTTTGAGTCTGAGAGAACAAGAATCACCACTGATCTCCAGAATCTAGGATATGCAAACTTTGTCCCTAACTACATTCAGATCATAGGTGATAGCTCAGCTTATGAAGTCGATGTGGAATTTAACATTATCGTACCGCCATCGGACTCGATTCATAAAAAATATTATGTTGGCGACATCAATGTTTATACGGAACATTTAGTTGGGCCAGACCCAATTTTTTCTAATGTAGAAAACTTTCCGTTTGGGACCTACTATGGCAGAAGTAGTGACTTCATCGTAAAACCTAAGCACTTGTCTAAAAACATTTATTTGCGGCCTGGAGACTTGTACAAGAAACAGGTGCGAATAAAAACACAGCGCGCTTTAAACAGTTTAAGTACTTATAAGTATGCTCAGGTCAATAGAAAATTAAACCCTGAAAGGGATTCTATTTATGACTTTGATATATTTCTGTCTCCGTATAAACACAGATGGATCTCTGATCAAGGTGCTGAAATATTCTATTCATTTGGTGCCACTTCAATTCAACAAAACTTATTTGGACTCAGCGCATTTGGATCTCTGCAAAACAGAAATCTCTTTGGAGGTTCAGAAAGGTATACATTTAGCCTTGATGGTTCTGTAGAATTAGCTCTTGGCAATTTAGGCGCTAATCGATGGTCCTTTGGTGCTAACAATTCTTTAGAGTTGCCTAGGCTCTTAGATTTATTTGGTTTTGCTAAATTCTTAAGTAAGGTAAACATTGTGCCTTCTAATAGCTATGGTCGCTTTGAAGATGAGGCAAGAACAGAATTAGCGCTTGGATATAATTTCACTAGAAGTATTCGAAATTTCTCCATAAGCTCATTTAATGCCTCTTGGGGATACACATACAGGGCTAATAATGAATCTTTATATAAAATCAGACAACTCGGATTAAACCTCTTTATATTCAATCCAACAGAGCTATTTATAAGAAACAATTTGATCGACAACGAACTATTAGCCAATAGCTTCGAAAATAACTTGTCTACAGGTTTTTTGTTTAGAGACCTGACTTATTTTTACTCAGGAGCAGAAAACAGCAAAGGTCGATCATTAGGTCTAATCGCAAATCTGGAGATATCAGGATTAGAAGTTTTTTTAGCAAATAAAGCTGGAAATCTCATTGGAAATAATTCAGAAGTGTGGAAGTTTGGAAGTTTCAATTTTGCCAAATACGTGAAACTTGGACTAGATGGCCGCTATTATAAAAAACTTTCTCAGAATGGTGGCTCTCAATTAGCAGCAAGAGTTGACTTAGGAATTGCCGTTCCATTTGGGAGACAGGATAACGGAGATTTATTATCTACGCCATATTTGTCACAATTTTATGTTGGTGGACCAAACAGTATGAGAGGATGGCAGATACGAGAATTGGGCCCTGGGGCATTTTCTACGATTCTTGAACCGCCATTCTTCCAAGCTGGTGATATAAAAATGGAATTTAATCTAGAGTATAGATGGGATTTATTTCTCTTCTTCAAAGGAGCTGTTTTTGTTGATGCTGGTAATATTTGGACCTTGCGAGAAGAGACTGGCCAAGGTGCAAGAGCTGGATCAAAATTCACTTCTAACTTTATCGATCAAATGGCTGTAAGTTCAGGTTGGGGGGTCAGAGCAGATTTTACTTACTTCCTTATTCGGGTAGATTTTGGTTATAAGATTAGATCTCCTTATGAGATTGGTGAAGGGGGTAGTCATTTTGTTTTTGGTAAGAAAATTCCTGGTACTGATGAATCGTTTAATAGTTTATTGGGTAATATAAATGTTGCCATTAACTATCCATTCTGATAGAAAGAAGTATGTAAGAGGAATTTAGAAGGATTTAGGAGGAAGTTAAAAGGAAAACAGAACAACTATTTCATTAAGCTCTTGCGACCATATAAGCTACAAATTGGACAAGTCCGCATATCGTGCCCTCTTGCTGGACAATACTCTCTTCCAAAAAATATAATCTGTAAATGAAGTTTATTCCACAATTCTTTTGGGAATAATTTCTTTAAGTCTTTTTCTGTTTTCACGACGTTCTTGCCTGTAGTTAGACACCATCTATAAGCAAGTCTGTGTATGTGTGTGTCGACTGGAAACGCCGGGACACCAAAAGCTTGTGCCATTACCACTGAAGCAGTTTTATGTCCTACACCTGGAAGTTCTTCTAGTTTTTCAAATGATTGAGGTACAGCACCATCGTATTTATCAATTAGAATCTGCGACAGTTGTGATATCGCTTTAGATTTTCGGGGAGACAATCCACAAGGTCTGATGATTTGTCGAATATGATCAACCTCTAGCTCAGCCATTGTGAAAGGATTGTCAGCTTGTTCAAATAGATGTGGCGTGATTTTGTTGACTCGTTCGTCTGTACATTGAGCCGATAGCAAAACTGCTATAAGTAGTGTGTAAGGGTCTGCATGTTCGAGAGGAACAGGAGTTTCAGGATATAACTTCTCTAAAATTTCAGCAATGTGTGTCGCTTTTTCTTGTTTAGTCACATGATCATTTAAGTTCTAATAGAAATGAAAGTGTATCAATGCCGTCTGCATAATCACTTAGGTGCGGTTGTTGAGCCTTTCCTGGTGGTATAATCTGTAATCCTTCTACATCATTTTGAGAAACAATACATTGGATTTCATCTTTTCGACTGGTCAATTCTTCCACTAATATTGGAAGGTTTTCATAGTACTCATACCCAAGCATAGCTATCCTTGTAGCAATATCTTTTGTTTCCTTTACAATGATGCAGCCATTGGCTAAAAACGGATCTTGATTCAATAAAAATATCGCGTAGTTGTAATCAAAATTATTCTTGTATTTATTGTGAAGCACTAATTCATTGTATTCGTGAAACACCTCCATCAGAAAATTAAAATCATAGTCTTTTGGTACATAAATTTTAGATACATTTCTACATCCCAATCCAAAATAATCAAATACATCCCTACCTAATTCTAAGAGAGTATCCTTTGATTCTTTGCCATCTAAAATGGCTACAGCATTTCTATTTTTTCTTATTATACTAGGCACGTGTTTGAAATAGTATTCAAAGTGAGTCGCAGTATTGTTGCTTCCAGTAGCGATGACTGCATCATAAGAACTCAGTCTGTCTACAAACGAAAAATAGTCTTTAGTCTTTGAATCTATATCACCCATCCACTTGATCATAAGAGGGATTAGATGTTTGTCTTTATCCGATAATTTAATGATGCTTTTATTTCCAGAAATAAATACAGCTAAGACATCATGAAATCCAACCATTGGTATATTTCCAGCCAAAATCAGACCAACGCTTATTTGATTTATTACAGGAGGAAAGTGGTAATCACTTGTCCATTCTTGTAATTTATCTTTTCGTAAAAAATGAGTGGCAATTCCGTCTAGTGCTTTTTCACAATTGGTCTCAGTGAACCATCTATTTTCGAAATATGTCTTTTGGATGATTGGTTGTAATTCTTCTTTTCTTGTGTGCAACCGTTCACCTAACTCGACGAGGACATCGATTCTTTCTCGAAGAGTCATTACTAATCTTTTTTGTGTTGCACATAATGGCGCCATTTATCCAATGCTGCTTGAAAATCATCTGGCAATTCAGATTCGAATTTTGCAAATTCTTTCGTTGTGGGATGTATAAAACCAAGTGATTTTGCGTGTAGTGCTTGTCTTGGCATAATCTCAAAGGCATTTTGTACGAATTGTTTATATTTTGTAAAAACAGTTCCTTTTACAATACGATCACCACCATAAACTGAATCATTAAACAAAGGATGATTTATGTGGCTCATATGTACACGGATCTGGTGAGTACGCCCTGTTTCTAAACGAAGGCGAATCAAACTTACGTAATACATATCTTCAATTACCTCGTAATGAGTAACCGCATGTTTGCCATCTTCATTTTCAGGAAATTGATACCTTTTTTTCCGATCCTTAGGATGTCTGCCAATATTGCCAACTAATGTACCTGATGGCTCATCAAAATTACCCCAAACAAGTGCGTAATATTCACGTTCGATTGAGTGATCAAAAAATTGCTCAGCCAATGCTTTCATCGCAATGTCATTCTTAGCAATGACCAATAAACCTGAAGTATTTTTATCTATCCTATGGACTAATCCGGGTCTATCCCTAGAATCACCAGGCATGACTGGTAGTTCATTTTCTTTTTCTTTAAAGTAATGCACAAGACCATTTACAAGTGTGCCAGAAAAATTACCTATTCCTGGATGAACAACCATTCCTGGTGGTTTATGAATTATCATCAAATCATCGTCTTCATATCTGATGTCCAAATCCATTTCTTCAGCAATAACATCACCTGGCTCCATTGGAGGTTTAGGCATATAAATCGCTATTTCATGATTGGGTTTTACTTTGAAGTTTGGTTTGACTGGTTTATTTTCTACTAAAATAAGTTGTGCACGACAGGCATTTTGAATTTTATTCCTGGTCACATGCATTAATCTATCCATTAAATAGAGATCAATACGGACAGGTGTTTGACCTGGATCAACAATAACCTTTTTAAATTCAAATTCAGGTTTGACACCCTTTTCTGTTGTATCCATGATTATAGCAAGATTAAATCTTTACTGCAGACCTTAAACCGAGTTCGATGGCATTTAAATTTTCAATTTTACCATTATTAAGTTCGAAGCTAAGAAGTGTTCTAAATTTATGAAAACCAACGACCCCACATGCTCCTGGATTCATATGTAATATTCCAAGTTCTTGGTCTTTCATAACTTTCAAAATATGAGAATTTCCACAAATATATAAATCTGGCTTAGTTGTTTGCAGTATTTTGGATACTCTCTTTGTATATCTGGGAGGATAACCACCTATGTGAGTCATAAAAACATTGACCCCTTCAACCGTAAATTCTTCATTTAAGGTTGTTTTATTTCTAATTTCTATATCGTCAATATTTCCGTAGACGACACGTAACTTGTTCCCAACTGATGATATTTCATCCAATAAAACAAGACTACCTATATCCCCAGCATGCCAAATCTCATCTGCATGACGCAGATGAGATTTTACATCTTCTCCTAAATAACTATGTGTATCAGAAAATAGGAGTATTTTTTTCAATCAAGTAAGATTTAGACTAGTACCTCAAGAACTAGCTTGTTTTGCGTGGTCTACCTCTTCCTCTTGAAGCTACTGGTTTAGCACCTGTTGATTTAGTTGCAGCTTTTTTTGCTGGTCTACCTCTTTTAGCGGCTGGTTTTGCTGCTGAAGCCGCCTTTGCAGGTCTGCCTCTTTTCTTAGCTGCAGGTTTTGTAGCAGTTGCAGATTTTTTTGCAGGTCTACCTACTTTCTTAACTGCTGTTTTTTTAGCAGTTGTAGATTTTTTCGCTGGTCTACCTCTTTTCTTAGCCGCTGGCTTTGAAGCAGTTGTAGATTTTTTCGCTGGTCTACCTCTTTTCTTAGCCGCTGGCTTTGAAGCAGTTGTAGATTTTTTCGCTGGTCTACCTCTTTTCTTAGCTGCTGGCTTAGAAGCAGTTGTAGATTTTTTTGCTGGTCTACCCCTTTTCTTAGCTGCTGGTTTTGCAGCAGTTGCAGATTTCTTTGCAGGTCTACCTCTCTTCTTAGCTGCTGTTTTTGCAGCAGTTGTAGATTTCTTTGCAGGTCTGCCTCTTTTCTTAGCTGCAGGTTTTGCAGCAGATTTTTTTGGTCTTCCAGCCTTTTTAGTGGTAGTGGATTTGGTTGTTTTTTTCTTAACAGCTTTCTTCGCCGTACTTGAAGCTTTCTTTTTAGTTGCTTTTTTCGGACTAGATTTTTTCAATTTAGCTACTTTCTTCTTAAGCTTTTTTTCTGCTGCTTGAAGCTTTTTCTTCGCAGCTTTAACTACGTCTTTTAACTTCTTTAATTCTTTTGATGATTTAATTGCCATTGTGTATTTTGAATTATTTGATATGCAATATAGCTTTTATTCACATACAAATCTAATGAGATTATTTAATATGGAATAATAGACACTTTAAGATTTAATTAAATACTGTATAGAGAATTAATTATTTAAACTTTCCCCTACCCTTTAACTACAAAAAAATGAATGTATTATTATGTATTGATTAACATTCGTTTATTCAAAATTGTTTAAACAAATCAACCTGCACCGGACTTTTCCGGTACAGGTATCCTCCTAAGTAATTATCGAATCATGAAAACGTAATTCGCTTTCATGATTGGAGTACTTACATATATTCAATAATTGTACCATAATTGTAAATCCAAAAAATACGAATAAGCATTTATCCTGTTAAGGTGCTTATCCGTATGTAAGCCGGATTAAAAATCCGATATGGTTTATTGAATGCATCCCTGTGGATGCTGTATCTGAAAAGGCAAAAATGAAGCCAAAGACATCTGGAACTCAACCAGTAATTTGATATCATTGATAATTGATACTCATCCTTATAGTTGTCTACAAGAATTAAATTAAAATCATATGGATTACTACAATTACAGCTTAGAAAACGCAAAATTCAGAAATAAATTAAAATAAGCTTTTAAAAAACTATTCGAGCTGACATCACAAGGTGCTTTTAGGAGGTTCGACCAAAGTGTTGTGATTGGTCTTCCGTTTTACATTTTGGCTATCTACATATATCTCTTTTGCAACAAAATCTATCTTCTAACAAATCATACGAGTCGTGAAATAACCTTTGCAAAATTTGATCCTAGCTTCGGAATGTCTGTAGATTAATTTGAATTAAATCTAACACCTAACACATTCTGTTGAATTGTTTCTCTCGTGTATATTGTTACGCCTACAAAGGATTTAATTCATCGACTGAATACTTTATATATATTGTTGATATTGAAACTGTTATTTACAAACCAAATTTTCTATTTTAAGATGGTAGTAATTCTCTTTGTCAAGCCAATTAATCCTCCCATTGTTGGATGAAATTATTGATTTCTAGTTATTAGCCAATCTATAGACCAGGTCTGATTAGTCATAGATTTACCAGATGTAGCAAGACATGAGAGTAGTAACTTTGATACCAATTGTTTATTTGATCAAATGGTAGATCCACAAATTCGATTACTGCGCTTTCAGAATAGGGTTACATTAATTTATACTTACTCTTATTATGCTATTCGCAAGTCTCGATTCGGAAAAGGAAATTTTATTCGATAAGTGAAATTTGAAAAGTGAAATTTTTATAAATACTTGATGATGCTAAATGATATTACTACTGTAATCTGTATAAATAAAAATGAGTATTTCTTGTTTACTGCAAATAAAGATAATACCTGAGCGATAGTAAATGACAGATACACTTTAATCAATAAATGGAAAATAGCTTGAAATAATGTAAAATCATATCTTTGATAGATGGCCATTCAGTAATCTAATAGATACTAGCACAGTTAGTCTTAGTGACGTAATTGGAAATGGAAAAACTTATGAAGTACCACCATATCAATTAGACTATTCTTGGAAAAAAGACCAATGGGAAGATTTGTGGAACGATATACTCAATGTATATGAATCAATAAAGGTACATTATATGGGGTCCATTGTTCTTCAAGATCTTGGAGATAAAAATCACCATGTATTCGATGGACAACAAATATTCTCTACGCTTACGTTAATAGTCCTAGCAACAATTAATGCACTCCAAGAGCTAGTTGTAAAAATGTAGATTCAGAGCAAAATAAAGAACGAATCAGCCTCCTTCAGAAAAAATTTATTGGCGACAAAGACCCAGGTTCATTGACCTATTCAACAAAGCTTAAGTTAAATGAAAACAATAAAAGTTTCTTTCAGACTAACGTTTTGGTTCAAAGACAGCCAACAAACCTAAGGACTCTAATTGAGTCGAAAAAGCTAATTTGGAATGCTTACAATTACTTTGTGGATAAGATTTCCGAATTATTTTTAGAAGAAACAAACGGAGAGGCTATAGCTAAATTTTTTGAACAAGTTAGTTGCAGAAAAGCTAATGTTCATTCAAATAATAGTTGAGGACGAGTTAAGCGCTTATACAGTTTTTGAAACGCTTAATTCTCGAGGTGTTGGATTAACAGTCACCGACTTATTAAAGAATTATCTATTCTCTGTTTCTACAGAAGTTGATCTACCCCATATTAAAGAGAAATGGAAATCAATTGTTGAGACAATTGGACTAGATAATTTTCCTACATTTCTTAGACACTTCTGCATTTCAAAAAATAATTTGATTAGACAAGAATACCTTTTCCGAGCACGTAGAGAGTCAATCTCTACCTCACCAGAGTTAATTGGATTACTTGACAATCTAGATGACAACTCAAAGTTATATAATGCGTTATCTAACTCTTCCGATACATTTTGGGGTGGTCACAGAGAAATCAAAAAGAGAATTAAAGAGTTAACTTTGTTTAAGAAAAACAAGCATATCCCATATTAATATCTCCTTACAATAATTTGACAGAAGAAAGATTTGCTTCAGTTTTGAAATTTGTAAGTATTATTACCTTCAGATATACTGTGAGTTCAAAATTACATACTAACCTAAAAGAGGATATTTATAACAAATCAGCAATTGCAATTAGTCAAAATCCTGAGATCATCTTAACTAATATTGCTCTTCTATTAAAGCCTCTTTACCCAATGATAAGGAGTTTAAGAATAGTTTTGCATCTAAGTCTATATCAACCAAAAGAGGTACAAAACTTATTAGATATATGTTATTCAGCATAGAAAACCAGCTTAATGGTATCGATTATGATTTTGAAGAAAACTCTGGAACGATAGAACATATTTTACCTGAAAATGGAAACCAACATTATTTAGAAGAATTTCCACAAGCAATTCATGATTCTATCGTATATCGATTAGGCAATTATACAATTCTTGAAGAAGCTAAAAATCGTGAGTGCTCTGATTTGGCTTTTGCAGATAAAAAGGACATCTATTCAATAAGTCAATACGAAATGACTGAAGGCATTACTAACCCTCACTGGACTCCAAACTAAATTGATAGTAGACAAGAATGGTTAGGAATTCAAGCTTCATCAGTATGGAGAATATCTCAATTAGATCTTTAACCACCAATGTGATGTAGCTGTATCCTAACTTGCCGACGATGCATTGTCAACTCATGGAAAAGAACCAACATTAGAGAAGTAGGCTTACTCTATTAGCAATAACTTTTTAATGTGGTTTTCTTTATCACTGGACAACTCATAATAATAGACACCCTGAGAAGGTAAATCAGTTTTGTCAACGACAATTGTATTATTACCAATTTGAGAAATGAATCTTTTTTGATAGATCAATTCTCCAGTGACAGAATAAATTGAGATGTTGACTTGCTCTTCAAATGGAGTCAAAAAGGGTATAGATGTTGATTGACTAAACGGATTCGGTTTATTTTGGAATAAGACAATGGATGATGAAACATTATCAAATACCAATTTAACATCAGCTGCTTGAGTTGACTGTATCTGATATGCTTCAGTCCTTGTTATTGATGAAGATAATTTCAGCTTTTCAGAGAGCAGTTGAGATCGAGAAGATTTAAATCTCATAGTAAAGAGAGCCTTATTATTTACAATCTCTTCTTGTTGAATGAAACTTATTGTTGTTTTGGGCCCGTGCATCGCATAGTTAGCTCGCTCAATATCTAAAGCACCTTCAACTATATCGATTAATTCAAGATCATCGTGCTCAATTGTTGTTTGGAAGCCAATAAAGCCATGTAGATCTTTAATTGATATTGGAATTTCAACAAGCTCATTTTCTTTGACGAATCTGTCAGTAATTGCAAAATCCAAAGATTCCACAGATCTGATTTCTGGTTTGGACAGCATGTTTGGTAAGGCATTTCCATTTACGTCTCCAATTTTAATTGCTACAAAATTTTGGTCGGAAAGTGCATCTGAAAACTGATTAATGTTAACCTCTTCCACAAAAGGCCAAGGCGCTAAGTTATCTGCAAAAATGAACGATGCATCGACAAATCTCCAGCTCGTATTATTCGAAAAACGTCTACTTAGACCTAGAATAACATTTCGCAGACTAATAATATCAATCGCAGAAAGGCTCTGATCATTATTCACATCTGCAGCAATAACTTTATATGGACTATCTAATAATTGCTGCCCAAGAATATGACGCTGAATACCGAGTAAATCTGTCGTAGACACACCATTAGCATAATCTCCATCTCTACTTGCGCTCAATTGATAATCCTTCCCTAATGGGTTATTTATAAAACTGTAAGCACCATTTACATTTGTCAACGAAGTCAATGGATACTCCTCTAAATCAGTGTTAATGCTAACTTCTGTCAGATCAACGCCTTCGCCAAGTTCGGTTAAAATAAAACCAGTAATTAATGACGATCCCGATAAATCAATGTCCTCTTGACAATCATCATTTACCGTTACTCTGACAGTACAGAAGGCTCCATTACCACTTTCATCCCAAACCCAAATATCAAAATCAGCAATTTGATCAAATTCTTCACACGAGATAGTGATGGATTGCTGTTGCTCGAAAAATTCATTGCTTGGCCTGATTGGGTCAGAACCAGCACCGACTATACTGAAGCGGACATCACTGCAGGCATCGTAACTTCCAAGATCGAAATCTTTTGCCCAAATAGTTACCTGATTTTCCTCTTGTATAAAGGCTGTGGACACTCCTGAGACACATAAAGGTGTCGGCGCTAGCATATCCTCAAAGGTAATAATTGACTGCGTCGCAACAGAATTACTACAACCATCATTAACCACCCACTCGACTGTATATATTTGATTATCACTTCCTTCTGGAGATATAAACTGTAGTGTATCCGTTAATTCTGACAGCTCTAACAATATTGTCCCAGACTTATCTCTGACGATCACTTCCCAAGACAACAATGTACTTGTCGTCACATCTGTACCACAAAGATCTTCTGCAACTGCTGAAATAAGGTCTGAACTTGAACAATGTTGCTCATCCTCTTTCCCTGTGACATTAACTATCCTTACAACAAAGGTGTCTTGAGTCAAGATATCAGGAGGCGTGCTATCTATGACTTTTAATACCTGATCGTAGTTATAAAATCCATCTATATCAACGGAGTTGTAGGCAATATACACTTGCTCTTCGCCTCCAGCAATTTTTGTCAACCCTGACTCACAAAGTAAACAGTCTCCCTGTGCCCAATCCTCTCTTGCGGTAAATGTGTCATCATCTACATCTTCATTGGATCCATTTGGCTCCCATATACACCAATCAATGATGGTATGCCTTCTGATCAAGCTTAAACACGCATCGGCGACTTCTACTGTATCTACATCTATCGAATAACCAACAAGCGCACACATTGGATCACACCAAATTGCTTGGCCTCCTTCTAAATCAAATGATGGTATACAATTCGCGGGTTCGCCCATAGGTATATCGGCATCTAGACTTACAATATTCCCATCTTCATTACACTCTAGATTTACTCCAGACATGGTAGAACCATCATTGTGCTTTGGCCATTTTATTGTCAGTGGATCAAATTGCCCTGCATTTTCGTTAATTGTAATCAATTGAACACAGAATGGATCTCCGTCTGAGAAATCTCCCGATCCGTCGGTATCAATAAAATACTGTCTGATTATTTCTCCACTTCCACATACACTTTCCAACCTCGTTTCATCTAACAGCTCTACCCTACTTTGTGCACATACACCGCCAATCGCTTTCGGAGTTGGTATTGTTGACAGATCGTCTAAGCAAGTCAAGTCATAATTAGAGCATGTTATAATAGGGTCTATTTTATTAGTCAAGTTTATTCTCACCCAACAATCTGTGAAGTGTCCAAACAAGTCATTATCCACTGAATTTGTAGAAAGGACTAAACTTCCACCTCTTCGAACGAAGATAGGTCCTGTGGGTTCTCTTTCCATTCGTCTAGGATCTACTGGACCTGGACCTGGATTAACATCAAATACCCGGACCATGACATATAACTCATCAGAGCCGATCTCTTCACAACAGAAAGCGACTTGATCATCAAAGAAGACCTGGGTGCCTATTTCAACACCGATGATATTATTATTAATATCTCGAAAAAGTGCTGTGAAATCATCTGCTTCTGCATTTCTACAGGTAAATCTTGATGTAAAATTAGCATCTGGAACAGTTGAATATTGTACCTGCCTATTGGGTCCATTGTCATTCCAAAATCCATTTGAAGTGCCTCTTAAATCTTCTCTTCTTATTGATTTTATCCAGACATCTCCGCAACCAAAATCATTACTTCCATTATCAAAATTTACTGCATCTACAAAAACTAGTCCGCCATCTGTAATACCAACTTGAATATCATCCAAACAAACTGCTACTGGTGCTACTAGATCTTCTATCACCAACAACATCGTATCTCTAGAGCTATTTCCACATACATCTGTGACTGACGCTATTAAAGTAACAGGCGAATTGTCCTCCCAAAGGTCAATGACAAATCCATCAACAATAGTCCCCTCGTCCGTACTCCACTCAATGGTCAAGCCATCTTGTGTCCCACAATCATCAAACGCTGTAATATCAGGTAATTCAAATGTTCCTGCACAACTAAATGGATCAATAGACACCGTTTGATCTATTAGAGAATCCAGAATACTCGGCCCTGAATCTACATTTAGAATTCTTTGTACAGGTAATTGTTTGATGTCTTGCGTACACCAATCAATGAATGTCCAAGTCCTAAGGGTCAAGACTTCATTACCACATTTAGGTACAATGATATCATCGAAGTTCAAGACATATCCGCACATTGGATTGTCTGGCATGAATGGTTTGAGAATTGTCACTAATTTTGAAACTGTATCAATGCGAATCGAATCTCTCAATTCTTGTAAAATGAGATCGACGAGAAGTAATTCACCATTTATGATTCTTTCTACTTTTACTGTATCTATTCGTTCAAGATAATGGACTAGCACAGAAACCTCAACATCTACAGTCCTGCCGATTCTTTCATTGTCAGGAGTTAATAAAAAGACATAAGGAAAAGCACTAGAAATGGCTATTGAATCTGCTAATGAATTGTTTGGTATAAAAAGCTCATCGAAAATACTTTGTGGATCATTATCTTGGTCGCAATCCAATTCCAAATCATGTGGTTTAAGGATCGAACTGAACGGTGTCTGCACCTCTTTATAAACTTGCCGTAAAATTTCAAGTGTTTCTAGATCACCATTTTTATCGACAATTTTTCCTTGATAGACAACCTCTCTACGCAACCCTCCATCGCATAAATCTCCTGACTCTTCAACAAATTCTCTCAAATCAACAACTGGCTGGAAGCATGATACTCCTAATTGAATTGAAGCTTCACTAAGTGTCACAAATCCGTTATTGGGTTGTGTCAGATTAGAAAAGAAAATGCTATCTAAAGGACCATTTAAAGCACATGTAAAAATACAGTCTACAGCTGGATCACATGGAGCAACTACAATTTCTATATCATATAAACCATCTACATCAGATTGTTCAGGTATAATTTTTATTACATAATCACCTACCCTTTCTAAATCGTCTAACTGCAAACTGGTTGGACCACTCAATCCAGATTCAGTAAACACGATGATGTCGAAAAAAGAAATCTTTACAGTATAAGTCCCTTCACACCATTCTATATTATCTGGTGTACCACAGTTGTATTTTAAATCTGCATCAATATCAATATTTACTGTTTGACATTCATCTTTCGTTTCGAAGTCGACGGCAATAGCTTCATCATTTGTAAATTCTTCTGCAAAGGACTCACTGTACCCTGGTATAAAAGAACAAGGCGATGTGAGAAATGGCTTGAATTTTACTTCTATTTTCAACTCTCCCCAGCAACTTATTCCAGAACATAAATCTGTTAATTGATATTGCAGTGTTTGGCCATCATATCTATCAGTAATAACATTGCTACTTAATGTATCTCCAAATTCTGAAACCAATTCTAAATCAAAGAAATTAATGTCTCTGTTATCTGAAAAAAGAAGGTCACCAGTAACTTCAAATTCGCAAGTCCGGCCTAGGGAAACCTGAATCACGTCTTCACATGAAATGGTTCCTAAATTTTGACTTGACAACAAGGCAGTTTTTGGTGGACCCACACAACCTTCAGGTGTGATACATACCACATATATGAGTTGATTATCCGAAATATCGCCCAGTTCATCAATAGAAAAACCGTCGTCTAAACCTGTCAAAATCGGAGCAGCTCCTGTCGAAGGATCAGACAAAAACACCTCAAAGGTGCAGTCATTTTCAGTTTCAGCAACACCACAATAGTTGTGATCACCCAACATGGAAAAGTCATTTAAGATACCATCGTTCCACCCAAATACTGCAGGAATGAATGTCAATGAAACATCCGGATTACCTTCAAATACAGAGCAATCTCTGAAAAAAGATCTGTCTGTACCAAAATCTATAGCTGAACCGACAGTCCCAAGAATATCTACTGGTATACCATTAGGGTCAACCAAAACGATATCGTCGTTGCCTGTGAAGGCAGTTGCACTATTTGAAAGAAAGTCTGTTTCTAATAAAGCAAACGGACTTGCATCAGGATCACATATCACGAATACATCATTATCCGCAATTGTGAGGTCTGGCAAATCTGTACTGTTAAACGTCGTATTTCCATTGACGTAAATCTGGATTGACCATCCGTCAAGATTGATCGGCATCCCAGTGCCATTAAATATTTCAAGACATCTGTTTGCTCCTGTACCTTCCATATATTCACTGAAGAAAAGATTTGTGGCATCTGTAGGACTTAAAGAAATGCCTGGCGCTATAGGAATAAATACATTATCCCCAAAGCAAAATTGGATTGTATCACTTACGATTGGCTCAACAACAAATAGACATGGATCAAAACAAGATATTTCATCATATGCACCAGTTATCTGACAATTCGGATCTTGAACCAAGCATGACAAGTTTGCATTCAGAGTATTCATTGTCGCTTGCAAAGGTCCTATCCATCCATTGTCTGTCAATTGCAGCGATTGAGTTGGGTCTGTAGTCGTTGATTCTGACACGCCTATATCCATACTCGTTAATCCAATTGCCGGTCCGCTTACAGCTGTCATAGCACCTTCATAACTTAAAAACTCAAGCACATTTCCTGATGGATCAACAAGTGCGATACCATCATCACTTCCATTTTGAATCCCATTTACTGGAAAAAATAATGCACCGCAATTATCACCCAAAGCCATACCCATTAAATCAACAGTTCTATATTCCATACTGTCTGAACCATCATAGAATACAAGCTGGAAACCAGTAAAATCAAAGCCGTCAGGAGCAGTTAATTCTATACCTTCATTTTCATCTGTTCCTACATTATCATAATGGATTTCAGAGATGAATGGGTTTTGGTTATTTAATATTGATTGGCCAATAGAGACTGGAATATTTAATTCTTCATCACCTACCATACCTAGTTCTTGACCTGAAATGATGAAACAATTTTGAGCATCCAGTACGCTAAACATAAACGGTCCAAAGTCTACCCCATCAATTGTCACAAGGAAATCATCAGACTCCGGACTTGTCACGTCAACACAAATTTCTAAATCGTAAAAACCTTCAATCGAACCATCACAAATTGGTGTGAGCATCAAATTATCGAATGAACATTCGTCACCGACACAATTGCAATCGCCAATGAAATCTTCGCTCATGATATCGTAACAAGCGTCCTCGAAATCACCAGTGTTGGCTATTAGATCATTTAAATCATCACTTGTAGATACAGATAAAATCGTTGCCAAATCGGCAGATTCGACATGTATCGCATAGACAGTATATCCTATTCCAGAACCATTGATGTTTGGAAATGAGCCTGACTGGTTTACAGTTACAATAGTCCCATCTGAAAGAATATAAACCAAATCAAATCCATTGGCATCGGCTGAAGCTTGTGTAGAAATGGTTAAACTATTTGGAGCATTGTCACAATCGCATGTTTCAGTTTCAACGCAATTAAGCTCAAATACTTCAACTGTTGTGGTGCAGATCTCATTGTTGGCGTCTGTAATTTCTAGTTCTATTTTATTCTGATCACCGCCACTATACGTCTGACCTTCTAATGGAAAGTCATCTGGAAAAATGAATTCTTCTCCATCTATAGTTACTAAAAACTCACTACCCATGCCATCTCCTCCAGTTATCGAATTGATTATGATTGAATAACTTCCTCCTCCGTTATCGCAGATGGTCGTCGCATCAACGATTATATCAGTACACATGAAATCTGAGCAAGAGTCAGGTGCCGCTACCACAATATTAGAAGTACAGTTTGGTACATCCGCATCAGTAAATGTTATCGTTACTGAACCAACTGCAATAGGAAAGGGACCATACGATACTGTCGTGCCATACATAACGCCCATATTTCCTTCGCTGTCGTTAAATGTATTTGATGCGCCAGGAAATGTATTAATTCCATTAACGGCTATTTCAAATGTGAATGTATCGTCACTTGGATCACCCGGCGTGCCATTGTCATCACAGACAATATTTGTTGCAGCTTCTGGAGTGATTTCACAAATAGCACTAGAACATGTCTCTGGTGGATCAATCAATATTAAAGCTGTACAATTAGGGTCATCTGCATCTGTATACATTATCTCTATACTCCCATCTGCAATGTCAAATGGACCATAGTCTATCGTTGTGCCATAGGCATCATTATTTCCTTCTGAATCCATGAAGGTATTTGATGCTCCTGCAGTGGTATTAGACCCTTCAACCAAAACTGAAAAAGTAAAGGTATCGTCTGAAGGATCATTGGCTGTGCCATTGTTATCACAAATAATAGCGAATGGATCACCTGGATCAATAGTACATGAGCCACAGCCACAATCTTCTTCTA
>Ga0209187_1001566_pt1 | contig 25571 bp, 18 predicted proteins | sample BantaG_FD_187430 | JGI IMG/M metagenome (GOLD analysis project Ga0209187, IMG submission 187430) | Marine algal microbial communities from Bantry Bay, Ireland - BantryBay_4 metaG (SPAdes) (version 2) | ecosystem: Host-associated > Algae > Red algae > Unclassified | place: Bantry Bay, Ireland...
TATCGTCATAAGTACCATCAGAATTATAATCTATCTCACCTGAGATAGTCAAGAATTGATACCCTTCAAGGTCTGCATCATATCTATCCTCTTGGCCCATCGGATGATTTTGTCCATATTCATCTGGTGTGGTTTGGTTCAGCTCAGGATTAATCCCTATACCAAATGAAAAACCTCTGTACTCATCTACTGGAGCTCTACCAATATTAACGGTGAATCCCTCAAGTGCAGCTTCCTCTCCTTGAAATAAGGCTAGATCAATGTATTCCACATCGTCAAGTGAAAATGATTCGTCGACATCCACTGTAGTGGTCAATTCTGCAACAAAAAAGTTGAATTCAGAAAATCGAATTCTTGATCCATCATCGAGTGCATAGACTCGGTTTTGTACAAATGGCGCACCATCAAACTTTCCACGCATCTTTAATTCTACATCAGCAAAATCTAAAGTCGAGTTTGGTACCTCGTCATCAATACACGATGTCAAGAAGAGCGAAAAAGTAATAAAGCTTAATAGGTATTTTAAATACAAATCAATAGAGATTAAAATATTATTATTCTATTATAGATACGCTTGAAGCCAAATTGGCTTTGATAATCAAGTCTATATCCTCATTGGCTACATCAAATATAATGCCTTTAAATACATCTAAGACGTTAATTCTCATAAGTAGTGACAAATTCGCTCCCTTATTATTGACTATAGAACTCGCAAAAGTAAAGGTTAAATGTTCTTCAAAACTTAACTCTTGAGTTATAATTCGTTGTTGATCAGCACTTTTTAAAGTAAAGTTTACCCTCATAGAAGGAAAAGAAGCACGCGAGGTATTAAATAAATAATTATATGTATTTCCTAGATTTAGGCTAGTAACAATATTATCAGGATCGATCTGAGCAATCTCCCCTGATAGGCCCAACGTATAGTCCACCTGCTCTACATCCAAATCACTCTGATAAGTACCCAGATCAAATCTAAATTGTAATCCGTTAGTAAGGGCGATATTATCCTCTACTCTTAAAAGTTCACTGTCGCCCCCTACGTTGAGCTGAGTGTATTCAATCGACTCTAGAACACAGATGGTATCAACTAGTGTAAGATTGATCGGCTTCACTTGGCTTATGAATAACTCAAAGGTATCTATCTTAATACTGTCTTGAGAATTCTCAAGCGCGTAAAATGTCTCTAACTTAAAATTGGTTTCTGATTTTAAGAGGGTATCAGACGCCCTTTGTTTATAGAATAATTCTAGCTCTAAGTCAGGATAAGTGCAGCAGCATTCTTCCTCTACCAAACAACAATCGTCGTCTGCTGATACATCAAAATTGCTGGCTGTCGAATCTAGACAGCCATCATCCGTCTCTGTGCAACAGAATAAACAAGCAGCAAGTAGTATAAAAAGGTATCTGGTATTTGTAATGGTCATGTATGCTTAAGCATTTTCCTGGTATAAGCGTTTTATTATTTGCTTTACTTGGGAAGAGAAGTCTTTATTGATTATCCAATTATAGTAATTCTTATCCTTTAAGATAACGTCAACCACAGGCTGATTGACATACTTGCCAAAATTAAATATGATTATTCCTTCAGAATTATATTTAAGTCTTTGGGTAGCGTCGATGGTTTTTAGATCGGAAGTAAATTTATGTAACGCATCCATATCATTCACGATAGGTGCTTCAACAGTTTCCACTTCATCTACTTTCAAGTCGACTCCTTTATATTTATCCAGTTGTCCTTTGAGTACGTCAACAGTCGCTCTGACATCAGCTAGCGCATCGTGCGCGCCGACCAACTCCTTATTGCAATAAAAACGAAGTGCAGCTCTCAAGGTACGAGGCTCCATCTTGTAGAAGATGCGTTGCACATCTATATTATTCCTACCTTCCATCGAAAGCTCCTTGCCCACGCGCGCAAACTCTTCCATCAGAATAGGTATATCAAAACGCGCTGAATTGTAACCTCCCAGATCGCCATTACCTATGAAATCAAAAATCTGATCTGCTACTTGTGCAAAAGTGGGTTCGTTAGCTACATCTTGTGCGGAGATGCCGTGTACATTAAATGACTCCTCCGAAATGGGTACCCCCGGATTGATCAAGAAAGTGAGTTCCTTAGGTTCGCTTGATCCTGGTGTATATTTGATCAGGGCGATCTGAAGGATACGGTCACGTATGACATTGAGTCCAGTAGATTCTACATCAAAGAATATGATATCTTTTTTAAGATTAAAGTCCATCTAGGTGGTTTAGAAAACACAGTGAGTATCGAAAATATTTCCTATTTCTGACTGTGATCAGTCCACAAGATAGTAAGAAGCACCGTTAGTTTGCAATTCGCTCAGCTCTCCTTTTTCATTACTGTAAATGAGGTAGGCCTCCACCCCTTCCACCTGATCTATTAAGATTCGCGCCTCTTCGACACCGAGTACCATGCAAGCTGTCGCATAAGCATCCGCGATGATACACTCCTTAGCTAGGACAGTGGCACTGAGAAGTTCATTACGCTCTGGATATCCAGTTTTTGGATTGATAGTATGGCTGTAGATCTTATCTCCTAGTTTGAAGTAATTGCGATAATTACCCGAAGAGGCCATGGCAATATCTGTAAGTTGCATTTTCCTGAATACTGAATTCACGTCAGAATCTAGCTCGGGTTTATTAATACCTAAGACCCAAAAGTCAGCTTTTTCACTGGTTCCTTTTACGCGCACTTCACCTCCGATTTCTACTAGATAATTATTAGAGCCCCCTTTTTCTAAAAGTAGAGCTACCTGATCTACTGCGTATCCTTTCGCTAGAGCTGAAAAATCAAGCTGTATCCCTGGTCGCTCTTTGACTAGGTACTGTTTCCGCTTTTCAGAGACCATAAGTTTATCTATTTTCACAAAGCCCACATCCGCTCGGATAGCTTCTAGCTTAGCTTTATCGATTTGGTCGGGGTTTTTCTTATTCGTTCCAAAACCCCAATAGTTGACCAATGGCAAAACCGTAGGATCAAAAGCACCTCTGCTTTTATCGTAAACTTCTCTGGCAACATTATAGTTCTTCTTGAAGTGTCTAAATTCATTTTCATAGTTTCTAGTATTTTGCAATACTACATTTTCATTAGACTTATTGAACATGCTAATAAAGGAGTCTTCTTCATAGGTAGACACCTCGTGATTGATTTCTATAAGCAACTGGTCAATATTCATTTTGATTTGACTCAGATTGGATAAGTCACTTGTGATATTATAGGTCGTCCCCATAGTCTGTCCCGTGATTTTATAGACCTTCGACGGGCGTCCATCTTTAGTTGCGGTGCTTACTGACTGAGTATTTCCCTGAGCAGGAGGTGCATCACTACACGATACCAATGCCATTGCAATGACAAGTATTACGATTATATTTTTCATTGATTTTGAATTCCTTTAAGCTAAAGTATGTATTGCCTCTGCAAAGGTATCCAATTCTGATAGTTGAGTGAATACATTTGGAGAAATTCTTAGTCCATCCAGATTTTCAATTTTAGCGATGGTACAATGTATATCCCAATTTTTTTCTAATAAGCTCACAAGCTGAGCACTGTCGTATCCATCTACACTTAGCAATAGGATAGCCGATCCATTTATTTTATCTGTTGGGCTCAGGATATTTACCTTTGGATGCTCCTTTATCCTATCTGCAGTATATACTTTCAGATACTGTAGTCTATCCATTTTTCTTTGGATACCAATACTATTACAAAACAATACTGCTGGCAGGATAGCTCTTTCATGAGAAGAAGACCGCGTTCCTAGATGTTCAAATTTATGCATCCCTATTGCCTTGGGATTGGGGCCTGCAAATGCTGGGTAAAGCATTTTTCTTTTTCCCTTTTTCACATAGAGCACACCCGTTCCAAATGGTCCACCCAGCCATTTGTGCAAGCTACTGGCTAGATAATCTATGTCCAAGTCTTCAATTTGTAAAGGTCTTTGCCCTATTGTATGTGCAGCGTCTACCAAGACCTCGGCACCTTGAGATTTGGCGTAGCTTGCGATTTCCTTTAAAGGCAAGACTTGACCATTCCAATTTAAGATATGAGTGATGCATACCAGTTTTGTATTATCCGTTATTTGTTTTTTATACTGATTCAATAAGTAGTCGGGATCATGGCTAGGCAAATCTAGGTCCACCCATTTCAGCACCACACCATCCCTTTCTGCTCTTTGCTTCCATGCGAAAACCATGTGTGGATAATCATACTTCCCTAACACCACCTCGTCACCACGCTTTAGTGGCAAACCAAATATTACAGTTTCCAATGCTTCGGTAGTATTACGCTGTATAGCTAAATCTACTTTTTGACAACCCATCAATTCTGCAAGAGCTTCCTTAACCAGATCCTTTTCCCTATCTATCACTCGCCACATATAATATGAAGGTAGCTCATTGCTCAATTTGTCATAATATCTTACGGCATCCTGGACTACAGTAGGCTGCGGATTGACACCTGCATTGTTAAGATTAATGAGCTTCTTGCTGAGGGTATATTGCTTCCTAATCTTTTTCCAAAAGCGCTCCTCATTTTGCTCCTCATCTAAATCCGCGAGGAGAGTTTGAAAGTCACCTAGCCAAGGATAGGCTGAAAGACAAGCACCACCTGTAACAATATTTTTGAAGAATGATCTTCTAGTTTTCTGAAACACAAATCCTTTTTAGTTATAGCAAATATAGAGTTATAGCAACTCATAGTTATTTGGGGCCTACACCTGACCAAAAAGTCAGGTGTCGCTATGTTCCGTAGCTCGCTTATCGCTCGGCCCTATGCCTGCCCGACGATGCTAGACGAGGTCTGGTTTCCTTCGGTCACCACTACTGCACAGCGCTAGTCCGTTCTACAGATATGGAGATCTTGCATGCTGCAAACAGTTGTTTGCAGTTCATTCCTTATCTAGGTCCACTGGACCTAGATTGCTTCGCATCAGTCAATCACTATGTTCCGTAGCTCGCTTATCGCTCGGCCCTATGCCTGCCCGACCATGCTAGACGAGGTCTGGTTTCCTTCGGTCACCACTACTGTACAGCTAGTACGTCTGATTAAACGGACTAGTCTAAAAAAAAGTTAATCAATCTATCTTTTAATCAACGAGATGTTTAATGATATCGTCCTCCATTCCGTCATCATAGCCCCTTACTTTCTTTAGCGTCAAGTAATATCGTGCTACACAAGTTTGAACATAAGGCCCTAAGAAAAAGAAACCAATCCCTAATGTGAATATACAAGCTATTCCCAGCAACATAAACTTTAACGCCATCACGAAATAGTCCATCTTATATCCATCCATCATAGCCCAACTCTTTTTCATAGCTTCTATAGGACCAAGACGTTCTTCAGCCATGATACAATAAGTCATACTCAATCCACAAGCCAGGATTATACCTGGTACGATAAGAAGTACCATGGCAAAAGCAATTCCAAAACCCATTAATATTCCAGCGGCTAGCGATTCACCAAATTGCTTGAAGCCATCAAAAATATTGCTCACCTCAGCATGCTCACCTTTGGCAAATTTTAAACCAAGTATAGCCAGTCCAACACCAAAGGGACCTGTGACAAGAAGATTTGCCATTGGTATTATTGAACCCACGACCATAATGATTGCATAAACAATAAATGCTGCGACTCCAATACCCCATCTTCCTGACAAGTCAGCTTTAGCTTCCTGCATGATGATAGATTGGTTTATCTCGTTTAATTCTAATGCTCTAGATTCCATATTTTGATTTATTGTTATATAATAGGTTTAAGATAATAGATTTATTTTAATTTTTCAATTCAATCTTATCGTACTCTTTAAATAGAGGAGGTTGAGCAGCTTCCACTTTTTCCTGATAAGTTGGCCATTCCGTTTCAAAAAAGCCATTGATCATGGTCAGTGCTTTTGACAGTTTTCGTTCAGCGTCTATTTGTGCTATATCTGCCATTTGACTTTGCTGACCTTGCGCATTTAACAGATATCGTCGTGCTCTATATAGATATGAATTGATCCTATCGTCTGATCTTTGTATTCCTTTTGCATCCTCTGGAGACACAAATAAATGCTGTAATGTCTCAATAGAATCTTGCAAGGCCGATCCCATTTTTTTAATATCAGCTTTCACCGTATCAGGCGCATTTACCATTTGCATATTGACTAGATCTATCGTTTTATTTGCTTCTTTCAATCTGTTAAATGCATCTGTAGCGGTCTCAATAGTAGAATAAAAAGCTTTCACCATTCTTTCTTTTTCCGCCACCTGCTCAGTTGTTAAGTCTAGACGAGGATCCAGCTTAACTTCCACTTCTAATGAGTCTTTGTAGTCTTGGTATTCAAAAACCATTTTATATTTTCCAGGGACAACCGAAGCACCTCCACCTGGAGGATCACTTTCTTTTTTCGCTTCTTTCCATGAAGGAAAGCGAACACCGTTTCTGTTCATATCCCAACCAAATCGATTCATTCCAGGTTTGAGCTTTCTTGAATAAGTTCGTAGTGTATCCGCCGAGCTATCCAAAACATAAATTTTCACTTCTTCTTTTTTATCTTTATTTTCCTTCTTATCCTCAGGCTTATCTTTCTCATTAGATACTTCAGCAGCAAGCTTCTTCTTTCTTTTTTTCTTCTTGACGGATTCAACCATTATCTTGTCTGGTTTACTTTCTTCCTCCTTTTCTTTTGTCCAGATTGTAATAATCGGAACAGCTGATTTATTTTCACCAATAAAATTAGCATCAGCCGTGAAGCGCACTCCATCGACGGATCTAATATTCGCCAAATATCCTACAGTAGAAGATATCGCTTTAAAATCTTCATTAAGCAGATTGCCATTGCTCCTAGCCAATTCTCTAAAAACTTCGATGTCATCAAATATCCAAGCTGCTCTACCAAAACTCCCTACTATCAAATCATGATCACGAGGATGTAATTTCAAATCTCTCGTAGATACAGAAGGGTAATCTTTCATCCACTTGTTCCAATTCTTACCCTTATCTAGAGAAAAATATAAACCATAGTCTGTCCCTAAGAAAAGCAAATCCTCCTCAACAGGATCTTGCACTATAGAGAGGGTATGTCCTTTCACCTTATCGGGTCCTGCTATTCTGGTAAATGTTTGTCCATAGTTGGTCGTATGGTATAGGTAGGGCTTCCAATCATTTTGTCTATAATTGTTCATGACTATAAATGCCTCACCTGCATTTTTTTGTGATACTTCTATATACGGAATCCAGCCATTCTTAGGGGCACCTGTCAATCTGCTTCCAAGGTTGACCCAGTTGTCACCGCCATCCTGAGTCAATTGTAGATTGCCATCATCAGTACTAACCCAAATCACATCCTCTTCCACAGGGCTCGGCATAATGGCTAAAATCGTACAATGATTTTCTGCTCGGGTTACATCAGGAGTCAATCCACCCGTTTTAAATCCTGCTCTAATCTTTGTGCTATCATTGGTCGTCAGATCAGGAGAAATAATTTCCCAGCTTTTACCGCCATCCATACTTTTATGAATAAATTGACTTCCAAAATATATACTTTCTTTATCAAAAGGATTTTGAGCCAATGCAGCATTCCAATTAAATCTCAATTCTATTCCGTCTGGATGTAGTGGTTTTGCAAAGTAAGTATAGCCTGTCTCTCTATCTACATATCCTAAAAATCCACCCTGAGACATGGACCATAGATATCGACTATCGTCTTGCTTAAACATCATATCAAAACCATCACCAAACATCACTTCGCGCCAATCATAGTTTCTGATACCACCTCTTTTCCAAATACTACTAGGGCCTACCCAAGATCCATTATCTTGCATTCCACCTCCAACGTTATAAGGAACTTCCATGTCATAGTTGATGTGGTAAAACTGTGCTACTGGGATGTTTTCCACAAAACGCCAATTCACTCCATTGTCTCGAGAAATATTGATGCCGCCATCATTCCCCTCAATCATAAAATTAGGATCATCTGGATGTTGCCAAAAAGCATGATGATCTGGATGCACTCCTTTACCATAGTCAAGGATGGTCTCAAAAGTATTACCACCATCTTCACTCTTCGATACGTAGGTCCACAAGTTCCAAAGGCGATTTTCATTACCACTATCGACAAAAATATCTGCGTAGTAGAAAGGCCTATTTCCAATATTTTTGGTGGAGATCAATTTCCAATTTTCTCCACCGTCGGTAGACTTATATAAGCCGTTTTCTTTGGCCTCTATTAAGGCATACAATATGTTGGGTTTGCTTGGAGCAAAGGAGACGCCTATTCTCCCCAAATCTCCCTTTGGCATACCGTTGTCTTTTGCATTTAATTTTTTCCAGGTCTGGCCACCATCGTAGGTGATATGCATTCCTGAGCCTGAACCTCCAGATTCAAAAGTCCATGGCTTTCTACCGAACTCCCACATCGCAGCGATCAATTTGTTGGGGTTAGATGGATCCATCACTAGATCAGCAATACCTGTGTTTTCATTTATGAATAGAACTTTAATCCAGGTCTGGCCACCATCAGTCGTTTTAAAAACACCTCTTTCCGTATTGCTGCCCCAAGCTTGACCTTGGACGCCTGCGTATACTATGTCTGTGTTGTTGGGATCTATGATGATTCTATGGATAACTCGTGTCTTTTCGAGACCCATGAGCTTCCAGGTTTTTCCTCCGTCTATGGATTTGAAAATACCTTCTCCACTATTTTGAGAGTTACGTGGATTGCCTTCTCCTGTACCGACCCAGATTTCTGCTGGATTCTTTTGATTGATAGCTAGGGAACCAACAGATTGCAATGGAGCTTCATCGAAAATAGGATTCCAGCGCACACCTCCACTTTTGGATTGCCATACCCCACCAGATGCGGTTCCTATAAAAATGTTCTCTGGAGCAGATAAAATGACATCTATAGCCGTCACCCTTCCGCTCATACCAGCTGGGCCGATATTTCTCATTTTTAGGTTCTCTAGTTTTGTGACATCAATTTTTTGACTTATCCCGAGAGATATAAAAAGACACATGAAAATGCCGATAAATCCAATTCTCATAGTAACAAATTAGCTGATAACGTACTGAAGATTCAGTTGTACAGCTAATGTATCAAAATATTATGAGAGCTACATAGGAAAATAAAAACTGGAAAGCTACTTATGCAAGCTTAGTAACTAGGGCGCTTCTACAGTATTTCTGACAAAATAACATTCAACTCATCACTTGCAACCAGGGTCATCATGTGAGACCCACCCTCTACTGCATAATCACTATTAACATTTTTGAATGGAATGGTGTGGTCTTTTGTGCCGTGGATATGGATGATTTGATCACAGCTCTGCTTCCTTTCCCAAGTCATGATCATGGGTATAGTCCGCAGCAGAAATTCTGGATCTTTATCGTCTAACATAGCATTATAAGTATCCTTTTCTTTGCGTCCATCAGGTTCAAATATGGGTCGCAAAAATTTAGCTCCCCATTTTACATTTTTCTTACCTGCTAATTTATAGAGCGGCACCTTTTTTTGAAACTTGAAAGTTCTTGGCAATTCGTCAATATTTTTAGCACTGGCAATAATGATGGTTTTTTCTGGATTAAGAAAGTCGCACATCTCAGTAGCTAGCATACCACCTAGCGAAACGCCGAGCAATACAAATGACTTAGTTTGGTCTATCTGGTTAGACAAGGTGCATGCATACTCTGCAAGACTAGTCTCATAAGTTGGTGTACTGTACTCTATATATTGCACATCATACTCATCTGAGAACACCAGATTCTTAAACAATCGTTCGTCGGCACCTTGTCCTGCTAAAAGATAGAGATTAGTTTTTTCCTTTGCTTCCGCCTTGAATGCCAAGGCTATGATAAATGTGGCTAGTAGTAAGATTCTGAGTTTCATTGATGTTGTTTTTTTTTCAAAACGTAAAAGTAGAAACTCTAGTATACAGACTAATTTTAAATTTCAGTTTTTATCTCATTGGTCACCTTATTTTAAAAACCATGGAAGGTAGCTTTCTACCTTTTGAATCTCCAGGACATTTCGCCATGATATCATCGAAATAATAGTGATCACCAGATTTAGCTTTACTTACTAATCTTGCTGCATCATTAGTATATTTTCCGCCTCCATTTCTTACCGTGATGGGATCATCATTCTTCTTGTGCCTAGTCAAAGCAAAACCAACGATATTACAAGTAGCGTCAAATTCAAAATCTTTTAAGTAAGCATCTAAGCCTTTATAAATTTTGAACTCCCCGTTACCCATAGTACCACCACCTTTATTTAAACCATTTCCCAATTTTGCAGTTGGGTCTGGAATTCTCTTTACACGAAAATCATATGAGGTGGAAGGAAAATCATCTGCCGAAACTAATACTTTAGCCTTACCTGGTCTAGTCACTTTGGCTATATATTTTCCATCTGACTTTGTCACTGTGCAACCATCGCATTTCACTTGAACAGAATTACTATTCACTCCGGCTACAGAAATATCTAAGGGGTTTTCAACACCAATGTATAGTAGATTCATTCTGCTAGCAGATACCGTTGCCGATCTCGACCCTACTTCATAGCTAAAGTCGTCATACTCTTCAAACATTTCCTTTGTATGTGGATTAAGCACCTTTGCTCTCATGCTTAATTTTTGTGGGCCAGTTTGTGAGGCCAACTGAGTATATTCTCCCCAACCATCAGCACCTAAGTCTACTTTTTGACCATTCACATAGACTGAAGATGTCTTAGCAAACTCATTAGAATAAGCACCTATAGTAACTTTCGCTTTAAATGGTTCTCCCTTTATAACATAGCTTTTGTCTGGCACGATAACCGGAAAAAAATTATTCAATTTGATATTTTTACCGCCAGTGAGGCCTGCAATTTTAGCCATAATCATAGCGCGTGAAGTCTCTGCATCATTTTGCACTTTGCTTAAAATTGGCAAGACCGCAGCTAGAGGCATGTGGAAAAATTTGTATTGGCTCCAAGTGAGTGCTTTTCCATCTTTTGATTTCTGTTGTATCTCTTCTTCTGATTCTATATATAATGGTAGATTTGCTTCGAGGCTACTTACGATCTCTGCGATTTCTTCATCAGAGTAAGATTTTGCTTTTTTGACTTCTGAGTCTTCTATCACTCCAGCATACATGGCAACTAGATTTTTTTTCAGTTCTAGGACTGCATTTTTTACTTCCTCACCTTTTCCATTGTTGATAAGAAGACGGTTACTAACATCCTTGTTTTTGCTACCTTTGGGCTTATCTATTCTATAATCATCATCGTCCAAGATGCCATTTCTATTCCCTACATCATCTATCAATTGGGACTTTAGCGCTTCAATAGACTGGACAAGTGAATCTACATTCTTATTCATCTTTTCTATTCCTCCATTGATAGCTGGTGCCAGATTCTTCTTTGTAGATAGTGCTTTTTGAATGGAGCGGTAAGTATTGGCTGCATCTTCGTTTGCGATCATCATAGACTTCTTGAAACTATTGTCTAGATCAAAAAATGCATTCATCACTTCTGCGGAAACATTCAGTACAAGTAGGGAGGTTAGCACAAGATACATTAGGTTAATCATTAATTGGCGGGGCTCTTTAGGTATGGACATGGCAATGCAGTTTTTATACTATTAAAGTTTGAGATAATCTCATACCTTTCAATAGCCTTTTTCAGATATTAAGTTGAAAAATCTACTTTGAAATTTATTGAGACATCTTCAACCTTCGATAGTACTTAGGTTAAAAAATTGATCATCTTAGTCGTGGGAGTCAAGACAATCGTTAGTTACGCATGCATGTGATATCATAATGAGAGATTGGAAAAAAGAAACAGTTGATGACTAAAAATTAATTAAGTCGTCACGTAAATACATTTAGAAAACACATGAGAAAAGCCACAGTGTGGCGGCATATCAATAGCTAATATTTTCCAACGTTACACTAGCTCCGTCAGGAGTGGCACCAAAAACTGGGGAATTTATGTACCTGGCATTTTATGGTATTGTGTACAATCTTTTAGGAAATTTCAACTTGGTAAAACGTCTACGGAGCTTTCGTTAAATTCTTTTATCTGACTATCCGCATGTTGTACACCAACAACTTATCGGTAGCGTATTTAGATTTTGTGTTCAGAATGCGTGAAGTCCATATAATTAATTTTAGCTCCATAGGAGCAGCCTGTTGGTAGCAGATATGTGATTTGACCTAGATCACAGCTCCCTAGGAGCGTCCTGAAATTTTAAGAGCGTATGCCCGTCGATGACTGCCAGCGTCAAAGTTGAAACAGGTCGCACCTACGGAGCTAGAAAGCGTCTTCTTAGCATTTGTTCTACCAACAGGTCGCACCCATGGTGCTAAAGTCTATCAAATTATATGGATTATCTATTTTTTTGATACCAGCAACTTATCAATAGCGTCTTTGGATTTAGTGTACAATATGCGGATGGTCAAATTCTTTTGTAGTGCTAATGATATTTGGCTTCTATGAAGCCGCTTTTCTAGTGGAGCCAGACAAGCAAGATTTCAATCAGAAAGAATCGGACAAGCGCTGTGCAGTAGTGCCGACTGTGGGTGGATTTGGTGTGCATGCTGTCGGCAGACCAAGTCCAGATTTTTGCCGCATAGGTTGTCGGGCAAGCTTCTGGATGCAGGGCCGAGCGAAGAGCGAGCTACGAAACATAGCGACTCTGTATCATCCGTTTTTTTTGTAACGGATGATACAGAGATGGCCCAAAAATAATATTGAAGGAAAAATGTAAGACAGAGAAAAGACTACTCGAATCCTTGCACCCCATTTACAGTGGTGTATTTAAAACTTAATTTCTTATCTGGATTGATACGCTTGAAAGCCGACTGCACCATGATGGTACCTTCGTGAAAACCACAGAGTATCAATTTCAACTTACCAGGATAGGTGTTGATATCTCCAATGGCATAAATGCCAGGTACATTGGTGCTGTAGTCTCGGGTGTCCACCTCGATGGCATTCTTGGTGATGTTCAATCCCCACTCTGAGATTGGTCCTAGCTTAGGCGACAAACCAAAGAGAGGAATAAAATGATCCGTAGATTGGATGATCTCCCCCTGCTCCTTATGCTTGATGACCACATCCGTGAGCTTACCATTACCTTTGAGTCCAACTGCCTGAGCATTGGTGAGTAACTTGATCTTACCGCTTTGAGACAGCTCCATTACTTTTTCGACAGAGTCTAAAGCACCCCTAAAATCGGTACGTCTATGAATCAGCATGACCTCTTCTGCCACATCGGCCAAAAAGATAGTCCAGTCCAAAGCTGAGTCCCCTCCTCCTGCTACAACGACCCGCTTGTCACGATAAAACTCTGGATCCTTGATGATGTACTCTACTCCTTTATCTTCGAATTCTGTTAGATTATTGATAGGTGGCTTGCGTGGCTCGAAACAGCCAAGTCCACCAGCGATACAGATCACCGGCGCGTTGATTTTGGTGCCTCTACTAGTTGTCAAGACAAAGGAATCATCCTGTAATCTTTCGATGCTTTCTGCTCGCTCACCTAGCGTAAATGATGGCTTGAAAGGAGCGATCTGCTCCATCAAATTATCCACCAACTCCCCTGCCAATATAGTCGGGAATCCCGGTATATCGTAGATTGGTTTCTTTGGATAAATTTCAGAAAGTTGACCTCCTGTCTGTGGAAGTGAATCTACTAAGTGGCACTTTAACTTAACCAGGCCCGCTTCGAATACGGTAAATAATCCGCATGGGCCTGCTCCTATAATGATGATATCTGTCTTTTCCATTATTCGTAATTAAGTTGGCAAAACTACTATAAGAAACAGTTATAGTCCACTTTAGTTACAGAAAAATGTGACATTTAGTATGAATGGCAAGCGTAAAGTTATTCCAACTGGCATTGTTGATAAAGAGAGCCCTCCAAGCCTTTGATTTCCGCTGTCAACTTAGGACGTTCTCCCGACCAATCTATATGTAGCAAACCATAATTAAGTTTTGCAATTAGATCGCCAACTCGGTAGATATTCGGCTCTTCTTTGTACTTGCTCCAGGTGTGAGTCAATCCACTGCTCGTGATCTCATATAGATGGGCATGTGTATTCTCTAGCTCTATCATAGATATCTCCGCTATATGTCGATCGCCACTAATCAAAATTGGACAAGCTGGATTGGTCTTCTCCATAATTTTTAAAAACTTATTACGAGCAGATGGGAAATTAGCCCACATCTCATAATCATGTTCTTTCGGAATCAGTTGAATACTAGAAATGATAATGTGGACATCTGCATTCGAATCAGTCAATTGATTTTCAAGCCACTTCCATTGCTTATATCCCAATACATCACCTACTCTATTTGGTAAGTATCGTGAGCCACCTTTCTCTGGATTTTTTTCTAATTCGTCCCTGAAGTATCGAGTATCCAAAAGTATAATTTTGACCTTTTGACCTTTTGGACCAAAAGTATAGGACTGATAGGCTCCCTCTCTTTGATACACTGGTCTTGACTTATCCACGTCTAGAAAACTCAAAAGCAAAGATTTGCTTTGTGCTTTCTTGGGGTAGGTTTTGCAAGCATCGTTGAAGCCATAATCATGGTCATCCCAAATCCCAATCGTAGGTACCTGAGCAAGAAATCTTTGATATGCAGAACTTACTTTTTGGAGCTGATATTGATCCGCCTTGAGTCGCATATCCTCTGTATCAGCGTAGATTATATCTCCTGTCCAAATCCAGAGATTGGGTTTCTCAGCAGCTATATATGGCCACATCTTTTGTTCTTTCTTTTGATTGTTGCATGATCCAAATGCGATAGTGGTCAGCGGCCTTTCCATAGATAAGGGCATTGGAGTAAACTTGCGCGTCTGAGCCTGGATGAGCAAACTAATACCCATAAAAAGAAAACAACAAATCAGTATTGGAAGCCTTGTATTATACATCATGATTAAAATAATAGACGCCCGCTTCTTTGCGAACATGATCTAATAGCGATATCAATCGAATACTAAAATCTAAAGGCATTCGATCGCTTTCTGTTTGTCCATTTTGGATACAATAAGCCACCTCATCGGCCTCATATTTATATCCGTTACAATTATACTTAAAATTTGAGTTTTTTCTCTTTTTATCTTTAATCCTTAATTCATAGTTGGCAGGTTCGTGAAATCTGGCGGACAATCCTACTTCTAGAACACCCAGTTCGCCCTCAATGATAAGGGAGGTGGGTGTCTCTCGAAGCAGAGTACAATGTAAATCTGCATGGCAAGAATCTCCATATTGAAATTTGATATCGACTTCTGTATCTACTCCAGTGTCTCCAAATATGGCTTTTGCATCTACCTTTTCAGGGATACCTAATAGGTCTAGTGCAGCAAAAATTGGATAAATCCCAATATCTAATAATGATCCTCCTCCTAGATCTTTGGTAAATAAACGTCGATGGGCTTTTTCATTGGCTACAAATCCAAAGTCTGCTTTCAAATAGGTAATTGGCCCTAATTCACCACTATCTACAATTTTCTTGACCTCTTGATAATGAGGTAAAAATTTGGTCCATAGCCCCTCCATTAGGAATATGTTATTGTCTCGGGCATAAGATACCATTTGGCGAACTTGATCCGAATTCATAGCGAAGGGCTTTTCGCAAAGAACAGGAATCCCTGCACGAAGACACATCATGGTATTTTCAAAGTGTAGGTTGTGCGGAGTTGCGATGTAGATCGCATCTAGATTTCCTACATCTAAGATGCTAGCATAATCTCCTAAAGCATATTCTGCCTGATGAAGTATAGCAAACTCCTTTGCCTTTTGTATGGAGCGAGATGCCACAGCATATAGAACTCCATTTTCTGTAATCCTTATATCTTCGGCAAATTTTTTAGCAATTTTGCCTAAGCCAATTATCCCCCATCTAAAGTCTTTACTCATCGGACGTTTTGAATTTTATTATTTCGAATATCTAAAGTAACCTAGAATAATTTCTCAAGTCTTTTAAAATTCACTTAGACTCCTAAAAGTGTATTCGTAATGCATAAAAGATCTAAATTTAATCAAAGCTTTTATATCTTTCATTTTCTAACTATTTCACTCTGAAAACTGACGAATTGCATAAAATGGAATATTTTGGATGAAATTTTTGATTTTGGAAATTCAGTGATGCCTGTGCGACAACTTGTTGGCGTGCCTGTGCGACAACTCGTTGGCGTGCCTGAGCATCAGTGGATTGAGAAAATGAAAAATATCGCCATAAGAAACACTTTTGGTTTTGTGAGTTTTCGGAGTGGACTCAACTATTTCATTATGAATATGTAAATGGTATAGTATCGATAAAAAACCAACAATATCCAAAGATGACAAATATTGACTTGCAGTCTTTCGAGCTAAATCCAGATCAGCTATTCATGTTGAATATTTGTCTTGGTTTTTTGATGTTTGCGGTATCCTTAGATATAAAGCTGACTGACTTCAAACGAGTATTTAATAATCCTAAGGCGGCTATCGTCGGCTTGACTTCCCAGCTCATTCTACTTCCGATACTTGGTGTAATATTGGTATATCTGTTCCGGCCAGCGGCTTCCATAGCACTAGGTATGATGATGGTGGCGGCCTGTCCAGGAGGAAATGTTTCTAACTATGCGGTACATCTCGCCAAAGGGAATACGGCACTCAGTATACTCATGACCAGCTTCACTACGGTATGTGCCATTCTCATCACGCCGATCTCTTTCGGTTTATGGACAAAGCTCATCCCCAATGCAAGTGCTATATCAATTAGCGTAGAACCCGCACAAATGATACAGACCATTTTTCTACTCATCTTTGTACCTCTCTTAATAGGAATGTCTTGCAATCATTTTTTGCCCAAATTTACCGACAAGATCAACAAACCAGTCAAGACCCTTGCCATGGTGATCTTTATCAGCTTTGCGGTAGTAGCTATCTATTCTAAATTTGATGAGCTGAAAACCTACGTGCACTTAGTGTTTGCAATAGTGTTGGTATACAATGCATTGGCTTTTCTGATTGGATATTGGTTCGCTAAAATCAATAAACTGCAAGAATATACCGCCAGAGCAGTCTCCATTGAGACAGGAATTCAAAACACTGGCTTAGGATTAATTCTAATTTTTAATTTCTTTGATGGATTAGGTGGTATGGCACTTATAGTGGCTTGGTGGGGAATATGGCATTTAATTTCTGGATTTTTACTTGCTACCTATTGGGGAAGAAAGCCAATATTGCCAAATTAAATTTGGTGCAACATCCCCACTCTCATTAATTTATGCATAGTTCTATACTATAAACTGTTTAAAATGAGTATATTTAAGTTACAAATGAGTGACTTTAGTTTAACATATACGTAAAAAGGTTGGACAAGCAGCGCAGAAGAAATATAGCAAAACATAACAAACGAACATGGTCAGTTAAGATCTGTTCTTAGTAAAAGAATATATCAAAATATTATTTACTGATTAATTCAAATTCAAAATCGGAAATCTATGTCTATTAATTTATTAAAAATGCTTCAGGACCAAATGGGTAGTTCTGTAGTCGACCAAGCTAGTAAATTCCTTGGAGAAAGTTCATCAAATACCTCTTCTGGAATAAATGCATTACTACCATCTATCCTTGGTGGTCTTATTAGTAAGGGCAACACAGAATCAGGTGCAAGTGGTATTATGGATATGATTACTAAAGGTAATTATGACGGTAGTATTCTTGACAACTTAGGTAATGTTTTTAGTGGAGGAAGCTCTACTAGTAATTTCATGAATGCAGGTAGTCTTTTGACTAGCTCATTATTTGGAGGAAGTAAGTTAGGATCTGTACTTGATGTTGTTACCAAGTCAACAGGTATGAGAAGATCTTCTTCATCTAGCTTGATGAACCTATTGGCACCTATCGTGATGGGTATGGTTGGTAAGCAAGTAAAGTCAAACGGTTTAAATGCTAGTGGTCTAAGGAGTATGTTGATGGGTCAAAAAGATCACGTGGCCGCAGCTATGCCTGCTGGTATGGGTTCCGTACTCGGCCTTTCTAGTATGAAAGGAGCTGTCACAGAAAAAGTAACTGCTGCAACATCTCGCACAGCTACAGCTGCAAGAGATACAGTTAAAGAATCTGCAAATGTAGTAGGAGAAACTGCAAAGTCTGGAGCTTCTTGGTTACGTTGGGCACTTCCATTAGTGCTGTTAGTAGCAGTAGGTGGATGGTTATTCACTAGAGGTGGCGCAGATAAAATCGGTGATGCTGCTGGCAACATGACAGATGCTGCTGGGAATATGGCTGGTGACATGAAGGATGGCGCAACTAAGACTATGAATGCTGCTGGCGATATGGCTTCTGATGCAGCTGGTAATATGAAAGATGGTGCAAATAAAGCTGGAAATGCAGTAACAGGTGCAGCTGGTAATATGAAAGACGCTGCTGGAAATATGACAGATGCTGCTGGAAATGTTGTATCAGATGCTAAGAATACAGCTGGTAACATGGCTCAGGATGCTAAAAATGCGGCCGGTAATATGGCTGAGGACACAAAAGACGGTGCTAATAAGCTCGGTGCTAAGATCAAGAATGCTGCTGTGAAGACTGGCGATGCTGTTGGTGGTGCTGCTAACAAAACAGGTGATGCTGTTGGTAATGCTGCTAAGGCTACAGGTAATGCTGTTGGTAATGCTGCTAAGGCTACAGGTAATGCTCTTTCTGCGGCAGGTATGAAGGCAAAGGAAACTTTCTCTGGTATGTTCAAGTCTGGATCTAGTGCTCCTGCATTCACGTTGCACGATATCACTTTTGATCCTACTAGCAACAAGATCACTGACTATAACAAGGATGAGGTTATGGCTTTGGCTTCAGCTCTAAAAGCTGATCCAGATGCTAAAGTCGAAATCCAAGCTTTCTCTAATGCTGGCAAGAACGCTATCGCTAACAAAGGGATCGCTACTTCAAGAGCTGCTCTTATCGAACAGATCTTAACTACACTAGGTGTCAAAAGCTCCCAGCTATCTACAAAAGGTATGGCGGCTAAAGACGAAGCAAATGCAAATGCAATACAAGTTGTAGTAAAGTAATTTAAAACTTATTCTTAGTCCACAAGACTATAGCTTAAGATATTCAGCCAATCCATTTATTTGGGTTGGCTGTTTTTTTTGGGCCATCCCGATGCTTCCGCACAAGCTAGTCCGATCGGGAGCGCGCTATCCGTTCCTACTCCCCTGCACTTCATTCTGTAGACTATAGTCTTCCTGAGTATTCGCAAAGCGCTCATCCACATCCATCCTTAGTCTACTAGCATTCAGTTTTGGTGAGTACCACTTCTATCCCTTGTCCAAGAAAAAGAGTTTTGAGTTTTGAGTTTCGAAGTTTTGAGTTTTGAGTCTTGAGTTTCGAGTTTCGAGTAGAGAGTAGAGAGTAGAGAGTAGAGAGTAGAGAGTAGAGAGTAGAGAGGTGTGGGATCAAGGTTAAAGGTATAATGCTTTTTGCGCTGTATTAAAATTTAATTGAACATTTAAGCGCGGTGTTTTTAACTTTTAATTTTTAACTCTCTTCCCTGCGCCCATACAAAAAGTCATATAATGAAATAATGCTATATCAATTTTCTTAACATTTTTTTATAACTATGTGGACAACAGAAATTGATCTAATCCTGTTTATAGATAAACAACACACACTTGGGAATGCGAAAATTAAAATTTAAAATAATCAGTCGTCTGATTGCTTCGGGGCAATTGAAATACCCGCTCCAATTTACGAAGAGATTGCTGAGAGAATACATACATGAAATAGGAAGCATACGCAGCATAGATCATGAAAGCACCGTGCCCCTAACTAAAGTGCTTGATCAAGAAAGGTTTAAGTTGCAATTTGAAAAGTTGACCGTGGAGCTAGTTTTGGTAAGAAACAGAATGACTAAATACAGTACGATTAAGAATTTTGTAATGAACTAATTTCTACATCCCAAAGTTTTGAAATATCCCTTAAATCGCATTACAAAGTACCCTTAAACTGAATTTTAATTTACCCATAACCAGTTACAAAAAATCCTATAACCGTATGGGAGGTGAATCATTCGCCTCCCTTTTTTATTCTTTTGAATAGAAAATAAGCAAATACACCTATCCCGAGAATGACCAGACCGGCTGTGGATTGCTTAGGTTCCTCGATCAGAGTACTGACCACAAATGCTAGAGAAATCAGTACAAATATTAGGGGCACTAATGGATATAGTGGCACTTTGACGGGACGCTCTGCATCCCTCATCTTATAACGTAAGACAAATAATGCAATTCCTGCCAAGCCCATAAATGCTATATCCATAAATACTACATACTTGATCAAATCTCTAAATGTGCCCCAAATCAAAAGTAGTAGGATAGCCCAAGCGGACTGAAGGATCATAGCTTTGTAAGGTGTCTTAAACCTAGGGTGAATATCTGCTAAAAATTTAAAGAAGATTCCATCTTTTGCCATTGCATAATAGATACGCGGGGCCGACATGGTATAAATCCCAATTGTACCAAAAACGGAAATGGCGATAAACAGAGCTACTACCTTGGAGCCATACGGTATGAGATTTTGCACTGCATCAGCAGCGACTGTCTGCGTACTGGCAATCGCTTGTAAACTCAATAGGTTCATATAGGCAATGTTCACCAATACATACATGATCGTGACTACAAGTACACCTATGACCATGGCTCTAGGAACCGTGCGTCTGGCATCTAAAGCCTCTCCTGCCAGATAGGATGTATGATGCCATCCTCCCATAGACCATAGTACTCCAATCAAAGCAGTCATGATCCCTGCAATAGCATTATCTGGAACTGAAGCTAAACTATAATCTAATGCTACCACTGAGGAATCATAAAACATAAAGCCAATCACTATGATCCCTGCGATGGCGACTAATTTGATCCCTGTAAAGAGATTCGCAAATAATTGACTGGTCTGCACACCCGTCACATTGATGGCGGTCAATACGATAATGGTCGCAATGGCTAGCATGATTTGCTGCTGCTCAGTCATAGGAATAAAATTGGCGATGTAGCTCGCGAATACCGTACCTAATGCTGCAATGGCGCCAGTCGTAATCACCAGCAATATCACCCACCCGTAAAGGAATCCAGCCATCTCACCAAATGCTTTACGCAGATAAACGTATACACCACCCGAGGATGGGAATAAACCGCCCAATTCTGATAATGTTAATGCTCCTGTCAAGGCGATCAGTCCTCCTAGCATCCACACTAAAATGACCAAAAGATGATTGGGTACACTTTCGACGATCTGGCCTGGTGCAGCAAATATACCTGAACCAATACATGCCCCTACTGCAATCATGGTCAGGCCATAGGTATTTAATTTTCGATCTAGTGTAGCCATGTCTAAAGATGTGTAAAAATTAGTGTATTTAATTAAAAAAAGCCTTTTTTCTGGTTATCAGTATCCATTCTTAAAAAAAGTACATACTCGTTGCAGCGTTTTTGATGGTGTTGTATTCTAAACCTATGAAAACTAATATTATACATTTTTGAGAAAAAAGCGGTCTCAACACTAAGTATAAAGCTTTAATACCATTTAGGAATGAGAATGGCAATCAAATGCGTCATTTTCAAGCTTAAATGCTTTAAACACGAGTATATTAACAATATCGGCTATTAACAAAATTTAATATAAATTTGGACGGAAGGAGATTTTCTCCTTCCAGTTTTGTATCTTTTACAACGTTTATATTATTTCACTAACTAATCATTGATTTGAAACTCGAGAGCATTATACAAGGCTGTCAACAAAAGGATCGTAAATGTCAAGAAGCATTAGTAAGAAAGTACGCCCCAGTTTTAATAAATATTTGTAAAAGATATGTTTATGATCCTGATTTAGCGCAGGATGCCTTGCAAGAATGTTTTCTCAATACTTTTAGATATATCGATAAATTTGCTGGTAAAGGCTCTTTCGATGGCTGGATTAAGCGGATTGCCGTGAACTGTGCTTTAGGTGTTAGAAAAAAGATGAAAGGGGAACTTTACATCCATGAAATGGAGCAGGTATTGAATGTCACTACCGATATACCAGATGCTGTATCAAAATTGAAAGAAGAGGAAGTTCTTAAAATAGTGGATGAGCTACCAGAATCTTGTGCAGTTATTTTTAAGCTCTTCGTGATCGAAGGATATCCTCATAAAGACATAGCTGCGGCTCTTGGAATCCAAGAATCAACGTCTAGATCCCAATTAGCCAGAGCCAGAGAGAAATTGATAGTTAAACTTAGAAAGATTGAAGAAACCGAATATCGAAGGTTAGATAATCTGTTTTACCAAGTACAAAGAAGTTAATATGAACATTTTTGATTTTGAAAATAAAGTAAGGTCAGCATTTAATAATCAACACCACAATTTGGATATGGATCGTCTACTTAGTGACCTAAACCTAGGAAATGAATCTTCTAAGAGAAGAGTTGGTTTTCTGCCTTACATTGGCGTAATGGCAGTCGCACTCACAGGTATACTAATGTATGTTACCTATTCTGTTCAGAATGATGATATGGCAATGCTTGCTAGTGATGAGAATACAGCTACTGAGGTCAAATCGTCTATATCCAGCAACCAGACTAAGGAGGTTAAGGTATTGGGTAACAAAAATAATAATACAATATTTGAAGCACAGAAGATAAAAATCACCACAAACGAGAAGAACAAGAGTTTAGATGCGACAAATAATAGGGTTAAACCTAAAATATCATTAGCTAAGGTTGCTACCGTATTCAGTACAACATCGAATGCTATGACAAAGAGTACTATAGAGACCATCCCATCAACAAATAGTGTAAATGAGCAAAATATAAACCAGATTACAACTGAGCAATCCAATATTGCAGTTGATAAAACTAATAAGGTGATCGCTAGTGCTGTGGATCAAAAGCAAATATCCGCGGCTGATAAAACTGATCTGAGAACGAAGTCGGAAGCTGTTACTGAACTACCTCGATTACATTTAAATATGCTCCTTGTGGATGAAGATATTGAAGACATAAACTTTAGAACACTAAATAAAAAAGTATCTGATTGTCCTAAATTTTCAGAAGGAAATTGGAATTTAGCAATCGTACCTGAGGCGGGTATTTTAGTTCCTATAAAATCGTTAGGTCTAAAAGATGATAACTTTAGTGATATATTTAATACCAGGAAAAGAAATGAATCTTCTCAATTAAGTTTTCAAACAGGAATTGGGATACAGTTTAGAAATAAGATAACTGGATTGTATATCAAACCTGGATTCAACTACAGTATTATCAATGAAACTTTTACGAATGAGGATACAAGATTTGTAACCAATGAAGTACAATATCAGCTTCACCAGTTTAATATTCCTATTGCAATAGGTACAAGCCTTGAACAAGATAAATTTTCGATTGATTTAGAAGGGGGTATAAATTTCAACTTCCTTCAAAAAACTAATGGCCAACTATACAATGGAGGTAATATTTTAAATGGAGATGATGATTTCATAATGCTAGATGATGATCAATCATTTTTCAAAGAGTCCATAGGTCTTGGATTTTTTGCGGGAACTGCCTTAAAGACTCAGCTAAATACTCGTTCTGAAATTTTCTTAGGAGCTAGATTTTATTTTAATACGCTCTCTAACTCATCCAATCAAAACCCTATAGATCAACGCTATAGCTTTGTTGGAGTTCATGCTGGTGTCATATACACTTTATTTTAAAGTAAAGCTTTACTTATCCTTTTGAATAAAGAGTCGCTTAATTTTTTCTATTTTTGGGCAAAAGAAAACCTATGTCCTCTTCCAAAATAGAAAAAGCTCCAATGGAGAAAATAGATAGCTTAAATCAAGTAGCAGAATTTCATAAAACATTCAAACATCCTATCATTTCGGAGCCTGCTATCCCTGCAAAGGAAAGAGCAGCACTGCGTGTAAGGTTAATTGCTGAGGAGTTGGATGAATTAAAAGAGGCCATAGCAGATAACGACCTAGTTGAAGTAGCCGATGCGCTATGTGATATCCAATACGTATTGTCTGGTGCAATTTTAGAATTTGGATTGGGGGATAAATTTGTACGTCTCTTCGAAGAAGTGCAGCGGTCAAATATGAGCAAGGCTTGCAATACCATGGCTGAGGTTGAAGCTTCTATCAAACACTATAAAGAAAATAAGGGAGAAGATTGTGCTTATAAAGTCGAAGGAGACAAATTTCTTTTATATAGGACTACTGATAATAAGACTTTGAAATCAATTGCCTATTCCCCTGCTGACTTGAAGTCTATTTTGGAAGACTAGTCTTCACTTAATTCAATGATTTTCTCGCCAAATGAGGAAAGCATATTGGAGTCAGTGCCTATTTTATATTTCACTACTTTCCGATTTTTATCTAATAAGATGTAGGTAGGAAAGTAGTCTACCTTAAACTTTGATAAAAATAGATCTTTGAGAAATGCGACCTCAAAACCAGTAGCCTCCAATGCAGAAATTTCTGCTTTAGAATATGCATGTTTGGTAGCAAAGTAATAGAAGTCCACATTCTTATTTTCCAAGGAGTTAATCATTCCTTTCATGAGCTCGTTATCCATTGAACTCAATTTATGAAAGCCACATACGGCTATCACTACCAAATTATCTGGATTTGATTCATTGGTTACTTTCGATTTATTAGCCAGCCTGAATTGGTAACCGATTTTTTTCTTGTTAAGTTTAAACAAAGATTTTGACTCTTTAGCAATTAATGTTTTTTCAATCGGGTTTCTTAGATCCTCTGGATAAATCTTGTCCGTGATCTTAAATCCATCTAGCGAAAAAGTTGACTTGCTGATCACTCCAGGCAATATAGATTTAGCTACATAAGTTACCTTTCCATAGACATCATCAATAAAGGTATATTGCATAGCATATCCTTGAACTTGCGAAAAAGGTGTAAAATCAACTCCAAATACATCAGTAGTGTAGATTTCTATAGGTTCACCCTTATGAAGTATTTCGTACTTCTTGCACCGCATCCCACCTATCTGGTATATCCGCCCATCATTATCGTTAGATACTAATGTGGGTATTTGAAACAAAGGATTTTTCACCGCAATACTTTGTTCCTCTAGCTTCAAGAAACACTGATAGTCTATTTTGTGTTCCAGATCATATACATGCACCTCATCTACATCAGCAGCATATTTTTTTAAGGTCAATATATGATCAGGACTTACTACATGGTAAGCTTCGTATGGTAGGTTATATTGGAAAGACGAAAGGCTATCGGTATTTTCAACATAGACTTCATATCTAATTTCAATGACATGCACATCATCCTCTGCATACAGATACGACAAAGTTGATAATAACACAAAAAGTGTAAATAAAAGCTTATTCATAAAATCTAACTTCCGATAATGGACAATCTTTCTATTAAGTAATAGTAATCGAAAAGGTTCGTACATAGACTTCTTTGAGGTATTAAATTAATAAAATTCACCTACTGTTCAAAATATAAAGGAGCATAGCTTAAAATAACAATACCGTGTCATACAATATTATGACATTCATGTACAATAAACTGTAGGACACCTCTATTAACTGCCTCTTGGATCGAAAGT
>Ga0209187_1001567_pt1 | contig 25568 bp, 21 predicted proteins | sample BantaG_FD_187430 | JGI IMG/M metagenome (GOLD analysis project Ga0209187, IMG submission 187430) | Marine algal microbial communities from Bantry Bay, Ireland - BantryBay_4 metaG (SPAdes) (version 2) | ecosystem: Host-associated > Algae > Red algae > Unclassified | place: Bantry Bay, Ireland...
CACAAGGTAAACATTCATCGAATGATCGCTGTATGTTTCCTCTCTGGTAATGCAAAAATATAAAATAAGATTGAAAATGACAATAAGTGATAATTTATTGAACAGGAAAGCTACACCCAAAATAAAAGTAAAATTTTTCTTGCTTTTTAAGATAGTACCTTTCCGTTCAAATGCTATTGCCAACACTTCAGATTGCTCTGCTGCAAAATAGCATAACCACTTAAACACCCCAATCGGGTTTAGGTTGGTGGCTTTGCTGCTTCGTGGTTGGTTTTTTTGAGCGAGCCGCTCAATGGTGAAGGACGCAGCAAGATGCTACGACCATTTTGAGTATTAACTTAGTCCTCCAATTTTTCTATTACAATACTGGCACATTTGTTTACCATTGCTGAATTTTCTTTAAGCCCAATGAAAGAAACATACTGCATATCTTTTTCTCCCCCAAGTGTAATGTCTCTTTTAAAGTACATACCGTCATTTTGCTTTCTGAAAATAGTGTCAAATAATGCGTGGCGGTATTCTTACGGATTTAATTTTTGATTTTGTATACTTCGGAATACTGGTCTTGCATCGCAAACATAAGTAAGTATTTTGAGTTGATTTCCATCTAAGAAATCTCTAAAAATTCTACTTATAGAAAGTATATCTTTAAGGTTAAGACTACTTATCTTTTCATTATGTAAATCAACTGAAATAGAAACAATATCGTAATTTAGCTCATTGGGTTCATTAGTAAACTTCAACACGTATTTGTAACCTTCTTGCGTTACAAAAGAAATCCTTTTGGTTTGCAAAAGATAGGATTATTCTGGAAAGTAAAGATGTGTATTTTGTAAATCAGCTTTTCTTCTTCTTTCTTTTTCTTCCAAAAGCTGTTTTACCTTATCCACCATTTTTTTGCTCGGATTTTTGATAACCGTCACAATATGATTTTCTGATTTTTTTATGTTTTCGATGGTCATTAATAAAAATTTTAAGTTATACAGCAAAAAAGGTAATTTTTTCATTAGTTTTACCCTTTAACAAAAAAAACGAAGATTCGTGGGTATTTTATGTTCAACTTTAGATATGACTTAAAATATTTTAAAATTGAAAAAAATAAACTATCTTTGCATGAGACGAAACAATTTAGTTGCAGTAAGATTCCCATTCATAAAAGCAAATAGATTGTATATAGCTGGTTTTGTATTCCAGATATATTAAAGGTTAGGCGGTGAAAAATACTATTTGTAAAGTATGTAAATCGCCGACCTTTTTTTTATTTGTATCTTTAATTATGATACAAATGTAATACAAAGTAACAAATAAAACAACTCATTAACATTTTTTTATCATTTAAAATTGAGTTAATCGATTTGATTCCAACTTTTTTATCTCTACCAGATGAAATAATAAATCAAGAATAAAAAGAGTGTTAGAGGTTCTTGAGGAAGAAAACAGAGACTTTGCTGCTTCGTTGTTGGTTTTTTTGAGCGAGACGTTCAATGATGAAGGACGCAGCGAGACGCTCAATGTCATTAAGTTAAGGGAGAACCTCTATTGCGTTAATGATAAAACAATGTATAATAAGCTAAATTTCAGCAATTTGCATTTCTGATTTTTGAATTAGGCATATAATTTCCCAAGGTAAATTACGTTTTATTTTTAATGGAAAAGAAGTTTGAAAGTTTAAGTTTATTTGAATTTCAAGACAAGTTCAAAACTGATGCAGATTGTTATCAGTATTTGTTTGACATAAAGTGGAAAGATAAAGCTTATCAATGTAGAAGGTGCGGCAACAGTAATGCTTGTGTTGATTCTCAAAATAAATATACTAAAAAATGCACAAAATGCCAGAGTAAGGAAAGCAGTACGGCTCATACACTATTTCACAAGTTGAAATTCCCCATTCTTAAAGCCTTTTGGATTATTTACTTAGTTGCCACCAATAAAAAAGGGATAAGTAGTTGTGAGCTAAGTCGCAAACTTAGTTTAAGACAAAAGACTTGTTGGTCTTTTAAGCGAAAAGTAATGGAGGCTATGAAATCAAGTGGTAACTATTTGATAACTAAAGATGTAGAGGTTGATGAAACTCATGTTGGGGGAAAACAAGAAGGCAAACCAGGTAGATCAAATGGTAAAAAGCAAAAGGTAGTAGTAGCCATTGAAAAAAGCGGAGCATATGGAGTTAAAAGAATGTATGCAAAAGTAATTACCAAGTTCAGTAAAGATCAAATTGGCGGTTTTATGCAAAGTTGTATTGAGCCAACTGCGAATGTAAAAACAGATGGTTGGCAGGCTTATAAAGGTTTAAAAGACACCTTCAAAAACTTAGTAATAGAAAAAAGTGAGAAAGGCAAAAATTATCCAACTATGCATCGCTGTATTATGATGTTAAAAGCTTGGCTACGGGGAACCCACCATAGTGTAAAAAATTTACAGCCCTATTTAGATGAATATACCTATAGACTTAATAGACACTTTATGAAAAAGGGGCTATTCGAAAATTTAGTCCTAAGAATGATGAACACAAAACCTCTTTATCAGATAAATTACAATAGGAATATAAGTGCCTAATTCAATCTGATTTTTTGCCAAAATCCTTAACTTAATGACATTGAGCGAGACGCTACGACCATTTTAGGAAGAGTTTTAGGCTTCGGCAATGTGCACAGTGTTAAGCCAATTCGTTAGGTGCAATAAAGAAAAACAAAAAATTGAAAAAATTTGATTTAAATGGTAATGATTGTGATTGTATTCAAGTAATTGATATTGATGCAAAATTCGAGAACGTAACTTTGGGGATAATCACAAAAGACAAAAAAAAAGTACATTGGTCTAAATTAGAGGTAAATAGAACAGATAAATACAACTTATTTCCGAATCTTTATCACCCTTTTACCTGTATTTACGATTCATATTTTACTAATTTAGAAAGACAATTTTCTACTAACTGGAATCATATAAAAGATGAGTTATTCAACTCAAATCAAAAAAGGAAGGAGGAAGTAAAGTTTATTAACTTTATCTCTAAGATTTGTAAATTTACAATTAAGGAAGCAGAGGTTATGGTCAAACTGGCTATTGTAATGGGGAGTCTAACCTTTGTAAAACTAAAGAGTAATAATTATTTCCAATTATCTAATATTGTTATTCAACATGAGAATCATCGTAAATATGTTACAAGAATAGCAGAAGAATTAAAGACATTATCTGAAAGAATTGAATATATCATTAATCACTCCCAAACGAAAGGTAATTATAGAGAATACCTTCTTCGACAGGTTTTAAACAAATACTTACCAGAAAAATACTCGGTGAAAACTGGATTTATTGAAGGTCATTCAAAACAATGTGATATAATAATTTATGACAGTTTAAATTATTCAACACTATTCAAAGAAGGTGATTTAGTAGTAGTTCCCGAAGAAGCTGTTAGAGCAGTTATTGAAGTAAAAACTACTCTGACATCAGATTCTCTTAAAGATGCGATTCAATCAATTGATAGTGTTTCAAAAGGTAATTACCATCCTGCTCCTTTTTTCAAGGGAGTTTTTGCGTTTGAGACAGATTTTAAAAGTTCAAAAGCAATATATAACGGAATAAAGAGATTCTATAACAATACGAATTCGAATAACAATTTAATTGCATTATTTGAGCAACTAACTTGTATATGTGTTCCAGAAAAGTATCTCATAACTACATATCATAAATCGCAACACTATACCAAAAATGACATTGCTCCAAAGGTATATGAAATAGTAAGCAGAAATGAATATCTTAATATCGAAACAGCAATGTTCTTCGCAGGACTATTACCGTTTCTTGATGTTGAGAAAAGAGCTAAAAAAACTAACTTAAAGTTCTTTCGGTCTGTAATGAATGATATTAAGTATAAATTTTTAGGATATATCCAAGGTAGTAAATGGATGCCTAAAAGTTCATTTCAAAATGAACATACAGAAGAAAAAAAATCAATTATGAAAAGAATAGACACTACCTATAATTGGTATAAAGGAAATTATACAATTGAGGATTTGGAAAAAATATATTACAGTAACTATTATAAAATCGAAAATGAAGAGTGAAAAATAATCAACTCTCTGCGAGATTTGTAATCTCGCCGCATTTTCAATAATTACAACTAAGGCAAGCATTTGCAATGCGATTAGTTTTAACAAATGCTTTATTTAGCACACTCAAAAAAAAAGGTTCTCCCTTAATCTTCAATATCCAAATGAATAAGCAAAGCCTCTTTTACCTCGTTCATTTTAGCTGCACTCAAACCACCCAATTTTTTACCAATTCTTTGTTTATCAATTGTTCTTATTTGATTGGCCTTTATTTTAGAAGCATTTTTTAAACCACTTTCTTCTGGTGTTACACTAACTTCAAAAGGATATATCTTTCTCGTTGACGTAGTTATTGGAAGTATACTTACTGTAGCAGCAAATTTATTATTGATGTCATTAGAAACAATCAATACTGGTCGGGTTTTAGCAATTTCGCTTCCTATTGCTGGGTCAAGGTTAGCCCAATAGATGTTTCCGTTTTGAAGATGCTGACTCATTTCCAATCCTCCAAGTCAACAGCTTCAAAATCTTTAACTAAAGACATATCTTCTTCTTTAGTTGCCTGATAGCCTTCCTCTAATATTTTATGGAGTGCTTCCTTTTTATTTATTTTTTCTCTAATGGCTTCAATAATAAAATCATTTTGATTTTCATCAATAGTATTTAGGATTTGCTCAACATCAGAAGGCAATTTTATCTGTATTGTTTTCATAAATCAAATTTAAAGTCAATAGCTAAAAATAGCAATTTTATTTTAATTAAAAAGAGAAGACATCCCACGCTCGGCAAAATTTGCAAATCTCGCCGCATCTATAATTAAAAACTAAGGCAAGCATTTGCCTTTATACTCGTGCCACTACTTGTTTGCTAAACACCCAACTTACAGTTGTGGTACGAGTTGTTAGTATATTCATTTACTATCGTCTGCTTGGTAAACTTTCTACGAAAAACCGATAAACTTCAAAGAAATCAAGTAACGAAAGGTTTAAATTATTTAACTATCAAATCTGAAGAATACACCATTATACAGAAATTTATCGTTCTAAACTCGGATTGATAGCTTAAATTGAAATTTATATGATTAGATATTCTTTATTGACATCATTAATTGTAGTCGTTTTTTTTGGATGCTGCTCTGACGAATTTGAAAAGGGATTTATTACTTATTCTGGAGAGTGTCTTTTGAATTGAATGGAGAAACTTGGCAACCTTTTCCAACGGCAGACGACTTATCTTATGATTCATTGCTATTAGTGCTAATGCACAATTATAATGATGATGATTTTAAAACATATTCTTTAAGTATTCATCAAATTGACCCGATGAAGTTAAATGAAAAGCAAACTATCCATAAATATGTATTTTCAGAATTGGATGAAAATAAAGTTTCGGCGGAATTTGCAGAATGCTTAGGAGATGGAGATGTTGCTGGAGACAATTTTGATGTGTTTGAGTTTGAAGATAATTGGATAAAAATTACCAGGTGGGATGAAGACTCAAAAAAACTGGAGGGAGAATTTCAAGTCAATTTCATTTTTAGAGGTCTCGAAACGGGTGAACCCAGAAAGGCTAATACTTTTCCTGATACAATTAGAGTAACAGATGGTGTTTTTTCGACAAAAGTTGTTGAGTTTTAAAAATTAACTTCCCCAAGCTATCCGTAGTTTGTAAGGATAACTCGTGCCACTACTTGTTAGCTAAACACCCAACTTACAGTTGTGGGTTTTGCTTATATAATGGTGTTTTAAATTTAAAAAAGTAAGTCAAAAAAACTTGAAGTTCAAGTTCCACAAGTCGAAAAGACTTGCGGTAGATTGAGAATATAGACTTGAAAAAAAATAATTGAATAATATAAATTGGCTTCTTTCAATATAATTTACATCTGGTCTGAGTACAATAATTATTGGTAGTATTAAATAAATTACCCACAATGCTATATGCTTTAAGATGCTGTATATTAATTGCTTGTTCATGTTTTGTAAAATTAAAATAGAAACTTTGCGCCATTTTTCTGAAACTTAAAGGTAGCAATTGTTTTATACGCTTTGTTATATTTTGCTTTACTTTCTTATTGGTCACAAAAAAAATAGTAAAGTCATATTTTTTACTAAGAGGAAATTGTCGAATTAATTTTTGGCGCGCAAAACTCGAACCTGTTTCTGTCGCAAAGCAAATTGCTGAATTATATTTTGTCGCAAAATCGAAAAACCAAATTTTTATAAAAAGTGAAATTGTCCAATTGGTATCCGTCGAAATGCTAATTGTCGAATTGGTTTTTTGTCCAATTGGTTTTTGTCGAGTAGGGTTTGGAAGTTTGGTTCTAAAATTGCTAACATAGATATATAGTGAATCAAACTACATTCTTTGCTGATTTTCTTTTGTGGCATACATTTACAACTCCAAAACCAACCTGCTGCTTCGGTAAACCGTTCCTCTAAAACGATAATAAACCGTTTTAGGGTTTTGGCTGTATACTTCTACATCAAAACTGGCGGTTTTATGGCTAAGGTTTAAGGCGGTTGCTTCTGCAATAAGTTCATCGCCCAGCTTTGCAGATTTTGCAAAATTCATACTACCATTTATTGATACTGACACACGCCCATAAGAATTTGAAGCAAAAGCAAAGGCACTATCAGCAAAAGCATACGCAATGCCGCCGTGTAGTATGCCAAAACCATTTAGCATTTGCTGGTGTACTTTCATTTTTATTTTACAATAGCCTTCTTTTATTGTAATAGGTTCAATATTCATCCATTGACTGCAATAATCGGTTTGCATCATTTTTTTATAAACCTGTTGTGCTAAATCATCTTCATTTCTCATCTTATAAAAATAAAAAAAGAAATGAAATAATGGTGATAACTTTGCAATGTTTTGGAAACTACAAAAAAAGATATTAGACAATTAAGCCTTGAAGAACTAACGCTGTTTTTTAAAGAAAATGGATTGCAAGCTTTTAGAGCAAAGCAGGTTTTTCAATGGTTGTGGCAAAAAGGTTGTTTAAGTTTTGAAGAGATGAGCAACCTTGCAAAAACAACCAGAACATTGCTTATTGAAAATTTTGAAATTCCGCATTTAGCTATTGCCCACAGGCAAGATAGCAAAGATGGTACCGTAAAAGTTGGTTTTAAATTGTGCGATGGTAATATTGTAGAAGGGGTTTTAATACCAGTTAGCAAACATCAACGGATGACGGCTTGTATTTCTTCGCAAGTAGGTTGCAGTTTAAGCTGTAAATTTTGTGCTACCGGTTTTTTAAAACGAGAACGTAATTTGTTTGCTCACGAAATATACGACCAAGTAAAACAGATTAACCAAATTGCATTAGAAAAGTTTGATATGCCCTTAACCAATATTGTTTTTATGGGCATGGGCGAACCTTTATTAAATTATAAAAACGTAACAAAAGGCATTTTTTATTTAACCGACGAAACAGCTATGGGGCTTGCTGCAAAACGCATAACTATTTCAACAGCTGGTATTGCTAAAATGATGCACCGCTTGGCAGAAGATAAAGTGCGGGTAAATTTAGCCTTATCTTTACACGCGGCTATCGATGAAAAACGAAATACTATAATGCCTATTAACGAACAAAATAGCTTAAATGCATTAACCAAAGCATTAATAGATTTTAAAACCCAATGCCCTCGTAGTAAAATTACCTACGAATACATTTTGCTTAACCGCTTTAACGATAGTGAAGAAGACGCCAAACAACTCGTAAAATTTGTTCAAAAAGTACCTGCCAAAGTTAACATTATTGAATATAACAATGTAGAAGGTACGGCTTTTGAAAAAGCAGAAAACAAAACCTTACATCAGTTTATTAATGTTTTAGTACGAAATGAAATAAACGTAACCGTGCGCAAAAGCAGAGGAGAAGATATTGATGCTGCTTGTGGGCAGTTAGCCAATAAGGTTTAACGGTAACTATTCAGAAGTCAGACTATTTCATTGTCAGACGTTAGACATCAGACACAATTAGGGCGAAAAAGAGCGTTTTTGATTTCATTCAACCGAATTTATCTGACATCTGAGAGCGAAGCGGTCTCAACCCTGCCTTCTTCTGAATAGTTACGTTTAAGGTTTTAACATTCTTCATAATTATCTACTTTCAACTATACTTTTTATATTTAAATTTTTCTGTTGGTACTAATTCAATTATAAAAGAATTTTAGTACTTCTGCTCCAAATGAACCTGTTCACTTGTATTTAAAACCTTACAATGAAATGAGTTTTGTTGGATATTATCTTGATTATTTGATTTACAATGGATGCTTTTTGTGCAATTACCTAAAGGCTTAACAAAAACTTAACTATGCAGTTATTTAACTATCATAATAAATATTGAATAGGTTTAGTTTTATTTGCAATGCGTTAATTAGCTCTTATGGATTTAACTTTTTTAGTAATGTGGGTTGGCTTTATTTTGGCCTCTTATTCTGTTGTTGGTAATGATGTAATTCAAACTCTGGGAACATTTTTAACTTCTAATGAAAAAAGAGTAAAATGGTACGTTTTGTGGTTGTTTGCTGCCAGTATTTTATGTTTTACTTTAATACAAGGTTATGTAGTAAACGATATTGATTATGGCCGGTTAGATAAATTTGACTTAACAGCACTCAATTTTGAATGGTACTATTTACTTCCACCTTTAGTACTGCTTATTATTACTCGCTTTGGCATACCAGTTAGTACCACTTTTATGGTATTAACCCTGTTTTCATTAAACAAAATACCTAACGATTTAAGTAGTATGATAGGCTCGGTTTTTGATGCAGAACAAAAGCTGGGTGGTATGATACAAAAATCCGTAATGGGTTATTTAATTGCCTTTTCATCTGCAATAGTAATTTATGTGGCCGTAACTCGCTTAACCGAAAAACGATTTATAGACAATCCAATAACAGATCGTAATCGTAAAATATGGATTGTTTTGCAATGGTTTACTACTGGCTTTTTGTGGTACCAATGGTTAACACAAGATTTGGCTAATATTTATATTTATTTAAGAGGAGGCACAGATCTATCGCCTTTTAGCTTTTTTATATCCTTATTAGTGTTAGTTGGTTTGTTAGCGTATATATTCCATCAAAAAGGTGGTGCGGTGCAAAATGTAGTAAGAGAAAAAACCAATACTGCAGATATAAGATCCGCCACTTTTATTGATTTAATTTACGGTATAATATTATACATCTTCAAATACAATTACTTAAGTTTATTTGAAGCCAAACTACCAATGAGTACTACCTGGGTATTTATTGGCTTGTTAGCTGGTCGCGAAATTGGTATACGCTTAAATTTAGAAAGAAGATTAAGCAAAGCAGTTACCCGTATGGTATTTGCCGATTTGGGTAAAGTGTTTTTTGGTTTGTTAATTAGTGTGGTGCTGGTATTTATTATAAAGCTTATGGCTGGGTAAAAATTACGCCACCTTAGTTTGATAATCCTTATACAATCTAAAAACAGGTTGATTTACTTCTTTTTCTAACACACCAGCTAATACTAAATGTAACAATCGCCGTGTGGCTTGGGCATTATCTAAGCCTGTAAGTTTAGCATAATCTTCAACAGATAAAGAAGTTTTAGCCCCAAAGGTTTTTCGTACTTGTTCAGTAATTTTTTGTATGATGCTATGGTTTTGAATAGCATTATTTAAACTACCCGACAGTAAGTATTCGGCAAACAAATCATCGGCCAAAACACAGCTGTCTTGTATGCGTATGTATAGTTTTTGTTCTCCTTTTTTGTTGATGCTAAAATGCGGCTTACTTGTACTTTCTACAATTTCTGCTATTAAAATATTAGCCCCTTTAAAATTTATGGTATGAAATATTACCGGAACAATAGGGCTGCAATATTGCTGTAAAGCTTTATTAAGCTGGTATTTTTCTGCCTCAATTTTTACACCGAGAATGTCTTTATTATCATCAATACCAATAATTAAATAACCGCCTTTACTATTGGCAAATGCTGCTACGGCTCTGGCAATTTTTTCTAAATTTGTTACCGCATGCTTAAAATCAATAGTTGGGCCTTCACCTTTTTTTAAGCATTGTAGTAAATCTCTTTCGGTAAATATCTTCATATCTATTGTGCGGTTTGCTTTATCAACTTTTAAAAAGTTATTTTATTATGAAAAAAGTAAAATAAGCAAAATAGATAGCTTTAAAAATTATTAATCCACATTGCAAACCACTAAGTTATCTACATTTAACGCTGTTTTAATTTCTCGCAAAGCAGCTATTTTTTCCACATTAACAAATATTACAAAACCATCTTACATAAAAAAACAAAAAAGTTAAAGCATAGTATTATTTTTGCACTCTATTAAAAATATTTTAGATATATGGAAATAGCCAGTTCCAATACTGCAGGTAGTGATATTTTAGCGTTAAACGAAAAAATACAAGTTGAAAGTCAATTTGTTACCGTATTAACAGATGAAATTAAAAAAACAATAATCGGTCAGGAATATATGATTGAACGATTGTTAATTGGCCTTTTATCGCGTGGGCATATTTTGTTAGAAGGCGTACCAGGCTTAGCCAAAACCTTAGCCATTAATACTTTATCGGCTACTGTAAATGCAAAGTTTAGCAGAATACAGTTTACACCAGATTTGTTGCCAGCCGACCTTGTAGGTACTATGATTTACAATCAAGCAGAAAACAAATTTGCCGTAAAAAAAGGACCAATTTTTGCCAACTTTATTTTGGCAGATGAAATAAACCGTGCCCCAGCCAAAGTACAAAGTGCGTTGTTAGAAGCGATGCAAGAGCGACAGGTAACCATTGGCGATCAAACCCATAAATTGGAAGAACCCTTTTTAGTACTCGCCACCCAAAACCCGGTTGAGCAAGAAGGAACTTACCCATTGCCAGAAGCACAGTTAGATCGTTTTATGCTAAAAGTAGTAATTGGCTATCCTAATAAAGAAGAGGAAAAGCAGATTATGCGAATTAACGTATTACAGCAATTTCCGAAAGTACAAGCCTTAATAAAACCAGAAGTAATATTAAAAGCTCGCCAAGTGGTGCGCGAAGTATATATGGACGAAAAAATTGAAAACTATATTATTGATATTGTTTTCGCTACGCGCGATCCTAAATCTTTTGGCATTAATAATTTAGAGCATTTAATAAACTACGGTGGTTCACCAAGAGCAAGTATTAATTTAGCTTTGGCCGCAAAAGCTTACGCATTTATAAAGCGTAGAGGTTATGTAATACCCGAAGATGTACGTGCCGTTTGCGAAGATGTAATGCGCCATCGTATTGGTATTACCTACGAAGCCGAAGCAGAAAACATAACACAAGAAAACATAGTAGCCGAAATTTTAAACAAAGTAGAAGTTCCATAACAAATATTGAGAATTAAAATAATGTCATTCATAATTAATCATTCATAATTCATAATTCATAATTAAATTTGGAAACTTCAGAGTTATTAAAAAAGGTTAGAAAAATTGAAATTCGTACCAAAGGTTTGAGTAATCAAATTTTTTCGGGCGAATACCACTCCGCATTTAAAGGCAGAGGTATGAGCTTTAGCGAAGTACGAGAATATCAATTTGGAGATGATATTAGAGCTATTGATTGGAACGTTACCGCGCGCCTTAACACACCTTATATAAAAGTGTTTGAAGAAGAACGGGAGCTAACCGTAATGTTGGTGGTTGATGTTAGCAAGTCCTCTTTTTTTGGCACAGTTAACCAAATGAAAAATCACCTCATTGCCGAGTTAAGTGCCGTGTTTGCCTTTTCTGCCAGCAGCAATAACGATAAGGTGGGTTTGCTTTTGTTTAGCAACGAAGTCAACAAATACATTCCACCAAAAAAAGGACGTTCACATATTTTACGCATTATTAGAGAACTGTTAGATGCCGACAATTTAGATACCGGCGAAACCAACATTGCAGAAGGCCTACGTTTTTTTAATAATGTAATGAAAAAGAAAAGCATCACCTTTTTAATATCCGATTTTATGGATGCTAATAACTATAAAGATGCTTTAAACATAGCAGCCAAGCGGCACGATTTGGTGGGCATTCACGTTTCTGACCCACGCGAACGCAGCCTGCCCAAAGTAGGTTTGTTGCACGCTATGGATATGGAAACCGGCAAAAAAATGTGGATCAACACCAACTCCAAAAAAGTACGCGACAAGTATGCCCAAAATTTCCAACAAAATTTAAGTACCTGTAAAGATGTTTTTCTGCGTTCTGGCTCCGATTTAATGGAAATTTCTACCGATCAAAAATATATTAAAACACTAATGAGCTTTTTTAAACGAAGAGGAGTTAGATAACCTAAATGCTTACTTTAAACAATATGAAAATTTTTTTAGAAGCGAAACATTTTATCCATTTAAAAACAGCGGTCCCGCTTTCCGCTGCAAGTCCTCGCTGCACAAAGTTCCGCTGTGGGCTTTCCGCTACAATCGGGGCTAATCCGAAAGTTATCGGCGCTACAATTGCTTCCCCAAACAGAAAACAAACATCAACCTCGTTTGTAACCAGCTTGGTTGAGAAAGGCGTTTGCAATGCCTCACAAAAAAAATTAAACCTTAACCAACTGCTATTAACTGCTCTATTAATATTTCTATCCATTACTTTCTGCTCTGCACAAAAAGTAAACGTAAGCGCAAGCGTAGAAGATAGTATTTACCTTATTGGTCAGCACATTCCCTTAAACCTAAATTTAGAGCGCACAACCAATGTTGAAGTACAATGGCCATTTTTAGTAGACAGCATTGGCGGCTTTGAAATAATAAAATCTGGCAAAATTGACACCACCACAACCGAAGGAAAATCAATTGAACAACAACAAATTATAGTAACCAAGTTTGATACTGGTTATCACGTAATTCCACCAATTCAATTTCAGTATAAAGAAAAACGTCAAAATAAAACAGCTAAAACAGAACCTTTCATTATACGAATGAACACCATGGAAGTAGATACTACCGCATCCATTATGCCCATTAAAAACGTAATAAAAATGCCGCTCACTTTTAAAGAGAAATTACAACGAGCACTACTAATTGCAGGTATTGCGTTATTAGTTTTGGGCATACCTCTATTTTTATATTTCTATTTTAAAAGAAGAAAAAAAGAAGCTTATGTACCGCCACCATTACCACCTTACGAGTTGGCAATACAAAGGCTAAACCAATTGCAACAACAAAAGCTTTGGCAAGAAGGTAATGTAAAACAATATTACATTGAGTTAACAGAAATTTTGCGTGGCTATATTGGCGGTCGTTTTAAAATTAATGCCCTTGAAATGACAACCGATGAAATTGCACCAATCATAAAAAAGAAAAAAGAAGTAACAAAAGGCCTGTTTCGTAATGCCTTGGATTTATTAACGATTGCTGATTATGTGAAATTTGCAAAAGCAAGTCCTTCCACAAAATACCATACCGAATCGTTTGAGCAAGTAAAGCAATTTGTAAAAGCCACTAAACCAGTTGAGCTGGAGGAGAAGGAGAGCACAAAAGCTTAGTAATTTATTTTTTGATTTCTTTAACTGGCAAATGCGTTTTACCATCTTACAGAAAACAATATGCTAACTGCATCAGTTGCAGTAAAAGTATAGCGTTTTATTTCAACTAAATTAAATCTTCAACTTCTCTACCCTATTTTTAATTTTAAAATAAGCCCCATCTTTTTTTCTTTAGTTTCGATATTTTAATACCAGCATTTAAAGCAAATTTTTTCTGTTCTTTTTTAGAAATTGGCTTACCATTAAAAATATTTATTGGTCTTCGAATATGATATTCAGCTTTAAATGGAGAACTTGTTAACGGAGTATAATAAAGGCAATCCTCAAAAAAATAATGTGTTACCTGGCTATGCCTGCTTCTGTTTTTATCTAAAATTGGGTCTCCACCATGCAAAAGATTAGCTGACCATATTAAACATTGACCTTTATACATCTTTACCGATTCTTTTTTCAGGCTTAATGTTTCTATAAGGTTTTTAATACCATCTTCATATACATTGTAGTGCTCATATGTGCTTGTCACTTCTGAACCGTGAATTGCAAATTCGTCCATCCCCAAAAAAGGAAGTTTTTGAGAGCCAGGATAGTAGTGCAGCGGTCCATTATTTTCGTCAATTTCCTCTAAAGCCACCCAAGCTCCGCACATAAACCCATATGGATAACTATTAAAATGAATAGAGTCGCTATGTGTAAGTTGTTGAGTACCTTTATTAAAATTAAGCGTTTGAAAAGGAATTGGTTCTCTGCCATATGCGTTGCGTAAAAATTTTATTATTTGCTCGTGCAATGCCAAGTGTTTTACATTTTCAGAAAAATAGAATGCATTTGGAACTCTTGTAGAATTTAAATTTTGGTATTCATTTTTACAATCTTCAATAATTTTGTTTAAAACATTTTCATCTATTGAAAGATTAAGAATACAATAGCCTTTTTCTTTAAGATCAATGATTAATTTTTTAGTTTCTTCATTAAACAATTGGTATTGTTCATTTTTCTCAAGATTTTTATTTAGATATAAGGGTTTCATATTCATAATTGTATTACCAATTTTATTCTATCACGAACTTAATGAGAAATTCAATTTCTTTTTAAAATAAATACTAACAAAAGCAGAACTTCTTTTATTTTAACGACGGCAATCTAAAAAACGTAATGCCAAAAATTTGCGCCCGTGCTGGGTTCAATCCATTATCTCTACAAAGCAAATTACCTAAAAACAATAAACTATAACTAAAAAATCAGATTGAAATTTTAATTGAGATCGCTCATATATATACCGTTTGTCTTCACATTTTCTACAATTACGATTCGAAAATTTAGCGATAACTATTGTATTAATTGAAGGTAACTATTCAGAAGTCAGACCATTTCATTTTTAAATGCCAGACATAATTTGGAGATAAAAAACGTTTTTTACCTCGCTCAACCGAATTTATCTAACGTCTGAAAGCGAAGCGATCTGACTTCTGACCTCTGCTAAATAGGTACAACTGAAGTTTATAAAAACATTTGTACTACGGTCTCTTTTCATAAAAAAAGCCGTAGCACAAATATCTCTAATAATTTTTTAATACGATTTAAATGCGTAATCGGAAGCTATCAGCAATTGTACTACTCATTTTAATAGCACCAAAGCACAACATTAATAAAGCCAAAACTATTAAGCCCCATTGGCTTAAAGTTGGTATTTGTACGGTACAATCTGGTACAGTATAATCTAAGATGAAAGTACAATTTGGGTCGTCATCCGATGTAAACATTACAATTATATTAGTTCCGGCAGGTTGGCCTGTTTCTGTTAACATCATACCGTCACTACCAGAGGTAACACCACCAATAGCTACATTGCTTGTCCAATTAGCTCCATTGCTCAATACTACAAAAGTAATGTTGGCACTATCATCTGCAGGGTCTTCCATGGTGCCATTGTCATCACATTCAAAAGCAGATACGCCTACCGAAAAGTTACAGACTGAAGGTTGAGGTGCAAAATCAGTACCATCGGTATCATTGTTATTCGGATCATCGTCAATTGTAAAAGGTTTTGGTCCGGTTTCGCCATTGGCATCGCTATAACACATTGGAATACCAGCCGTTAACTCAGCTGTATAATCTCCACACGGGTAAACCATTGGTGAAGAATCGTATACACCTCCAGCATCTGTTGTAAGTGTTGTAATTACGTTGCCCATATCATCATAAATGGTAACGGTAATGCCTGTAACGGTACAACCTGCAGGCGGAATAACCATACCTGAAATTTCATCTTCACAAATAATTGGTACTGCTTCAAAATCAGTACCATCGGTATCATTGTTATTCGGATCATCGTCAATTGTAAAAGGTTTTGGTCCGGTTTCGCCATTGGCATCGCTATAACACATTGGAATACCAGCCGTTAACTCAGCTGTATAATCTCCACACGGGTAAACCATTGGTGAAGAATCGTATACACCTCCAGCATCTGTTGTAAGTGTTGTAATTACGTTGCCCATATCATCATAAATGGTAACGGTAATGCCTGTAACGGCACAACCTGCAGGCGGAATAACCATACCTGAAATTTCATCTTCACAATCGTTAACGCAAGTATCGCAAGCTGGTATTGGTTCAACGGCAGCCGTAACTTCGGTAAACAAACATTCAGCAGGTGCGTTGACAAATAGTGTTCCGTCTATGTAATTAACGGAGTAAGTTAAACTTCCTGGTGTTGGAGGACAGCCATCAAGCGGGTCAACAGTAACTACATCAAAAATATCCAACTCACAGTCACCTGTACTAATAATCTCTGGATAATCTGGTGGAAGTGGGCAATTGTCAACTGCTGGTATTACTTCATAACTAAATTTATCTAATGATGGATAAATTGTTGTTGAAGCTACATCGCTAAATAGTGATGTTCCATCAGAGGCACATAACAAATCTATATTCAAATTTTCAGTAACCGGTTCACAGTCAATAAATACACCAGTGCTAAATTCGGAGCAATATATTGTGCTCATGCCATCTCCACTAAGTGTTGAATTTACAAATGTTCCTGCATCTCCATTTATATTAATTTGCGTACCTATTGCATTGGCTTCATCGCCTACTTCAAACTCAATACAAATTTCTAACATAGTACCTTCACAAGCAGTTACTGTTACTGTTACATTGGCAGGCGGATTAGGACAGTCACAAGTTGAACAACCAGGTTGCGGTAATAAAACAGTTGTGTCAAAACCATCACAACCAAAAGCAGCCACATCTAATGGGTTAAAGTTGTCATCTAAATAATCTAATACAACTTCGATTTCGCCATCTAGTGGAGGGCATCCATCAACTGGATCTGAAATTATGGTTGTTGCACCACTAAAAACAAAACAAGGTGAATTATTACCAGGGCCAATAGTAGGTGGAAATTGACAGCCGCCCGGAAATACTTGATATTCGAAATTTGCTGGATCTGGTGCAATCAACAAATCTGGAGTTAAGCCAATATTTGTTGATGCATCAACTGTACAGACAATTTCAAATGGTACTTGAAGCGGCAGGTAATTGCAACCATCATTTACTAAAGTAAGATCAAAACATAATTGAGTGTCTCCAGCAACGGCATCAATTCCATTTATAGTTATTTGTCCGTCGGTTTCAAATGGCGCATCAAAAGTTACGCAAACTTCGGTTATATCTCCTGAGCAAAATGGCCCGGCATTGGCAACGGTAACATCTGCAACTAATGGACAACAATTACTACAAGCTATAATTGGCTCTTGTCCGCTTAAAACGGTGGTGTCGAAACAATCGGGTACTGCACTTATATCAAAACCAGGATCAACGGTATATTCAACAAAACCATCGTTGCCGGCTGGGCAAGCTGTAGGGTCTGCTGGTGTTTCTGCTAACACTAAATCGCCACATTCTGGAGCTGTTATTACTGGTGCTATACCACAAGCAACAGCTGGTTCAATTTGTGGCGTAAAGGCATCTGAATTAGGAAAAACATTTACCGTACCCAAAGGAATTTGCACCCCTATTAAACCAAAATTAGACGGGCATCTTAACTCTAAGAAAAATTCAAGATCTTCGACAACACAAGGTTGTTGTGGTAATGGAGAAATATCAACATTTACAGTAAGTGGGTCGCCTGGTGCTAAAAATATAAAACCTGGGTAATTGTTAGAATTATCTTGAATAATTACAAAAAGTCCGTCTGGATCAGGAATTATATCAACTGAAACGGTTATTGTAAATATATCAAAAGCGCAAACTGATTCGGGCAAAGGCGCATCAAGCGTTGCTGTTGGTCCTTCGCCTATACAGCTGCAATTTTCATCTAACACATCATTTACTGTGCAAGGGTTTCCATCATCGCAAGGGTCGCCTGGTGTTCCTGCACAAGCAAAAACGGGCTCTACTCCTTCAATAGGGAAAACATTACAATCTGGTGGATAATCAAAGCCAAAATCAACTGTATAAGTAACTTCTGTATCTTCCCCGCCACAGCCTGGTACAGGTATTGGATCGGGAGCTATTACAACTGTTCCGCATTGTGCCGGTGTAATTACTAAATCTTGCTCACAAGCAATGCTTGGCGTTATGTTTGGAAAAAAGTTAAAAGGGCTTGGATAAACTAAAACAGTACCGATTGTACCTGCGGCTAAAATACTACCATCGTCTGGGCATTGAATTTCATAAGTAAAAGTTTGATTTTCTGGCACACAACCTTGCACAAATGGAAAAATAAATGGAAAAATTGTGGTAGGATCGCCGGAGTTATGCACGTCAAAACCTACATTAATTCCATTATTATCGAAAGTTAAAATGTTATATACACCTATATCAGCTCCTATACCAGTTATATCTAATTGATATTGAAAACCTTCATCAGGACAAATTTCGGCGGGTAGGTTGCTTGCTGTAGCCATCAAATCTACACAAATACCTTGGCAAAAAGTGCCATCGCAAGGGCAATCAACTAAACAAGGTGGAATTGGGGCTTGACCTGAAAGTTCATCTGTAAAACAAGCTGGTGCATTTGTAATATCAAAAGCAGGCACTACTTCATAGCTTATAAAACCAGCAACTGGAGCATCGCAATCATCTACTGGTGGCACGGTTTCGATAATATTTAATGTGGCCTCACAAAAATCATTTAAAATAATTTGTGGTTCTGCTTCGCAAGGGATGCCTGGTTCTATAATTGGTGTGTAATTGAGTGGGCTTGGGTAGATGGTTATGGGACCAAGAGTCAGCGGCGTACCAATAATTGAAAAATCGTAAAAACATCTTAAAATAATGGTATAAGTAACTTCGCTTGTTGCGCACGGATCTCCATAATTAAAATCAAACAAATCTATGCTTAATGGAAAGGCCGTAAATTCATCTACTTGTATAAAATTAATTCCATTACCGTTTTGGTCTAAAATTTCTATTCCAAAACCTTGCCCTGGTGGAATCATACCTATTAAATTAACATCTACCTGAAATGGCTCGCCCTGACAAGCAGCTACTGGTGGGTCTCCAGCAATTTCTAATTGAGGCGCACCTTCTACTGCACAATTGCAATTTTCATCTAAAGTACCTTCACCCAAACATTCTAAAAAGCAAGGATCACCTGGGTTATCTGGGCAACCAAAAACAATAAACTCACCCATTAAGAAGCTATCATCGAAACATTCGGGTGCATCTGCAGGATCAAAGCCTAAATCTACCATCCACGTTACAACTTGGTCGTCTGCACCTTCGCCACATTGTGGGTTAGGTATAGGTTCAGGGTTTGAAACAAATGTACCACAGGGAGCTGGTATAATAGTTGTTCCTGCTCCGCAAGGTTGACCTTCTATTATTTCAGGTAAAAAAGCAAAAGGATCTGGATAAACGGTTACATCTCCTAAAACATCGGTGGCTATAATTTCACCATCAACAGCACAATTTATTTCATAAGATATGGTAAAGGTTTCCACTTCACATCCTACATTGTCAAAAGGAGGAAAAATATCAAAAATAGTTGGGTCTCCGGGCTGATGAAAGAAAAAGTCTATAGGGTTACCATTACTATCTAATATAGTACCAAAATAAGCGGCCGTAGCAGCTCCTTGTCCTGTAATTTCTATTGTTATAGGGTCTCCACCAAAAGCACAAATAGCTTGTGGTAAACCCGTTGCTGTTATCATTAAATCGGTACAAGAGCCTCCACATAAAGTACCCTCACAAGGGCAATCTTCTTCACATGGTGGAATTGGCAATTCTCCTGCTAAAATGGCGGTTAAACAATCTGGTGCTCCAGTTAAATCAAAACCCGGATCAATATCATAATTTAAAACACCAGGTGTTAAATTTTCACAGTCATTAATAGGATCTGTAATTTCACCAATAACTAACTCGCCACATTGCGGTGGAAAGATTTGAGGTGTGCCGCCGCATTCTGGAGAGGGCTGACTAAAAACTTCAAAAACAAAAGGTGGCGGGTAAATTGTAATGGTACCGAGATCAAAGTTTACGTTCTCCCCGGTTTCCGGACAAAAATATTCTAAAGTAAAATTATCTTCAACGGGTTGGCAAGGGTCGTAGTAGTTAAATATTTCTAAAATAAAACAAATTTCATTAGTAGCAGGGTCTTCAGAAGATGAAAAACCAGAGCCACCGTAATCGGAGGATATAAACATTCCAGGAACATCAATTGCACTAATATCTCCATCAAAAGTGACGCAAACCTCGCTTTCGCCACCAGCACATGCTGCAGTTGGTAAAGTTTCAGCTACCGGACGAGGGCAACAAGGTTCTATTACAACACAACTACCATCATCACAAACGGCTGCTTCGCTAAAATTACAAGCATTAGGATCTGTACAACCAAACTCTAACTCAGAACACGGTTCTTCAATTACATCGCTAAAATTAAAAAAGCAATAAATCGCATTGGGGAAAGGATTAAAATCGTAAGTTAAAGCACCGGGTTGCTGGTTTTCGCAATCGCCATCTACACCTGCAATGCCTTCAATTGGGCCATCGCAAATTTCACCGTTTGGTGCTACTAATGTTGCTGAGCCGTTTTCACCTTCTCCACAACCTGGTTCAACTACTACAACCGTTAATTGTGGATAAACGGTATAAGTTCCCAAATCAATAACATCTAATTCATCTCCAGTTTCTGAACAATTTATAATCATTTCAAAAGCTACTTCTGCTGGTTCACAACCTTCTACTGGGTTGGGCATAAGTTCGGCAAAGCCAAAGCCATCATCAACTGCAAAGCCAGTACTCTGAGAGCCATCCGTACCAGAAACGATAACATCGTAAAACTCGCCTATTGGTGGGCCATTTGTTATTATATTAAGTTCTAAAAAAGCACCATTTTCTCCGCATATTTCATTTCCGTAAAAGGAAAAAGGATCTACGCCCGCATAGTTGGAACATGGTGGAGCAGGTGGTTGAGCAAATATAATTATAGCGCTCAGTAGTAACATTACTAAAGATAGAAGTTTTTTCATTTTAGTTAAGATTTTATTAATTCTCTATAATACAAATATATAATATTTTCTAAAATAGAAATGCACATTTGCTTAGAATAAATTAGATAATCGGCAATATTCTTACTGTTTCACTATTTTTTGATGATATTTTTTTTCCTCTGTATCATTCACAATAATTAATAAATATACTCCGGACCTTAAATATTCAATATCTAAAACATTTTTTTTACTTAAAATACTTTGTTGCTTATATGTTCTGCCACTAATATCCGTTAAATAAAATGTTAAATTTTCATTTGAAACAGCAGGCATATCAATATAAATTTTATTAGTTGCTGGGTTTGGCCATACATTAATTGCTGGTTGTATAAAATCTGCCACCTCAATTATTGGGTTATTTACAATTTTAACGCCAGTAGTATCAAACAAATAGCGCATTACAAAAACCATCATTTCGCCTTCGCTTGTCCAATTCCAAGTAAGTGGTTTTGAGCCATTGTTAATATAGGTTGCTTTATGAATTACGCCATTAGCAGGTGCGGTTTCTAAAAAAGGATCGAAATAACGTGTAGGCGGGCGTTCATACTCATACAATGTATTATTGCAACCAGGAACGCCGCCTGGGCAACTGGCATCGTAAATATGGTTAGATGCTTGGCCAGGAATGGGTTGATAAATATCATAATCTATACTAGTTTTATGGGCATGCGAAGTAAGCGACCATAAATATATTTTTGGTATTGGTACAGGAGATTTAAATGTATCAATAACTTCTATGCGTTCGCCATTGTTAGGAATATAGATAGTAGTATCGGGTATTAGTTGGGTAAACATTAATTGCTTTGCCGTGCCAGCAGCTTGGGTTTCAACGTTTACATACACATCGCACGCCAATGTTGAATTGGATGAAAAATTGATGTAATGCGTATTTAAATCTAATACTGTATTGGTACGCCATTCAAAGGCACTACCTTGTGGTAGTTCAATACGTTGGTTTTGTTGGGCTACTTCTTCAAAAGTGGCGTGGTCGTGCCTATCCCAAATTCTAAGGCCTGCTTTAGTTTGGGCTACAAAGCTGTTCCAAAATTTCATTATTATAAAATGATGCGAACTTTGGCCCATAAAGGTTTCGAAGGCGGTTACCTCGTATTTATCAAAAATATTATCCAATGGATATTTGTAAAAATATTCTTGCTCTGCCCCTGCCGGCAAAAAATAAGGCCCCACGTGAATTTGGAAACCATTTTGGGGGGCAGCAGGTTTTTCTGTAACCGATTTTATGCCATTTCCGTTATAATATTCTTCAATGGTAGTTTTTTTAACTACTTCGCCTTCGGTTGGTGCGCCATATAAAATCCATTGGCGAACCATTTCTTTATCTATCTCGCTTATTTCTATATTATGAAAATCATCTTGCTCCCCTGCTTCCAGCGGAACATCTTCGGCAAAGCCATTGTTTAGTTTTCTAAAAATGTAACTTCGGTAAGGGTCGCCTTCATAAATTAAGCGGTTGTTATTGGCTTTGGCGGTTTCGTTTTGCGGCTGTTGGTTTAGTATTTGTAAATGCACAAATTCTTTTTCTAAATCGAAATATAGTTTACCAGCAGGATTTTCTACCCCAGTATGACAGTTAGCTGTGCCGCAATTGGTTTTTAAAATGGTATAAACTTCATCCCAGGTAGATTGGGCTTCTGCTGCCTTTGTAACAAACATAAGTAGCAATAAAAGTGATAAGTAATATTTGATTTTCATAGTACTAAGTTAAATAAAAAATGGTTTGCTTGTTTGTATTGATAATACATTATTATAAGACTTTAGGAGACCTTGTTAAAGACTTTTAGAAGAGTAAAATTAAATTCAATAGGTTGCAAGTTTACTAATAATTTGCAAAAGTAAGCATATAGCCTTACTTTTAAACTTTAAAAGTTAGGGTATAGCCTTACAATATGAATAAAAAGAAACTTCAAATTGAACAACTTGAATCTAGGATAAAGTTGTTTTCTGCTGCGAAAATACTGCCTAATCCGCCTATTGGTTGGATAAAAGCCATACGTGTATCACTCGGAATGACCTTGCAACAATTAGCCAACAAACTATCTATAAAAAAGCAAAGTGTACGAGAAATTGAAATTAGAGAAAAGGAAGGTGGTATAACGCTTAACTTACTTAAAGAAGTTGCCAATGCTTTAGATATGGAGTTGGTTTATGGTTTTGTACCAAAAGATAAAACTTTAGAAAGATACATTAATAAAAAGGCACACAACTTGGCTAAAAAAATAGTTTTTAGAACTTCGAACACTATGAAATTAGAAGATCAAAAAAACTCAAACAAAAGAATAAAAAAAGCAATTGAAGAACGAACAGAACAGATTAAACAAGAACTGCCAAAGGCTTTATGGGATTAAATTTAGAATATATAAACGGGCAAACCCCAATAGAGGAAGATGAAAAAGAAGATTTATTGATTGAAACAATTTCAACACGCAAAGAATTAGATGAATTTGAACATAAAAATATTGAAGAAGCATTACAATGGGTACTGAGTAACTCTTTTAAAATAGAGAACATTTTAACTGAAAAATTTATCTGTAATTTACATAAAAAAATGTTGGGAGAAGTTTGGGCTTGGGCTGGAAAATTTAGAAAGACAAACAAAAATTTAGGTATCGATAAGTGGCAAATACCAACTGCATTAAAAACACTTTGCGACGACACCTTTTTTTGGGTAAAACACAAAACATATAAACCAGATGAAATTGCCTTAAAGTTTAAGCATAGAGTTGTGAGTATTCATTGTTTTCCTAATGGAAATGGTAGACATAGTAGGCTAATGGCTGATTTAATTATTTATAAGGTTTATAATTTGCCATTGTTTAGTTGGGGGGCAGACGATTTAATTTACCAAGGTGAAATACGAACCACATATTTAAAAGCATTGAAAGCAGCAGATAATGGACAGTATAATTTATTATTTGCTTTTGCAAGATCTTAAATAGACACAAGACTTTTATAAAGAAATGATGTTTACTCGTATTGTAAGGCGATTAAAAATTAGTATGTTAGAGGCTTAGATAAGTAAACCTACAATAGGCTTATAACAATTAACACTATGAATAAATTTACAAACAATTATGCCCTTAAGCTGGAACGAAATTAAAAGTAGAGCAATTGAATTTGCAAAAGAGTGGGAGGGCGAAAGCCGTGAACGTGCTGAAAAAGATAGTTTCTGGAATGAGTTTTTTAATGTATTTGGCATTAGCCGACGGCGAGTAGCCAGCTTTGAAGAAGCCGTTAAAAAACTAAATAACCGACAAGGATTTATAGACCTTTTTTGGAAAGGCACTTTGCTGATAGAACACAAATCGAAAGGGAAAGACCTAAAAAAAGCCTACCAACAAGCCTTAGATTATTTTCCTGGACTAAAAGAACACGAACTACCCAAATACATTCTTGTTTCCGATTTTCACACCTTTGTTTTATACGATTTAGAAGAAAAAACAGAACACACCTTTCATTTAGCCCAATATATAGACAACGTACACCTATTTGGATTTATAGCAGGCTACGAAAAACGAACCTTTAAAGACGAAGACCCTGTAAATATAGATGCCGCTTACCTTATGGGCAAGCTACACGACAGCTTGAAAGAAATAGGCTACACCGACCACGCCCTAGAAGTGTATTTGGTGCGAATGTTATTTTGTTTGTTTGCCGATGATACAGGCATTTTTGAACGTGGAATATTTCAAGAATATATAGACCTACATACCAAAGAAGATGGCAGCGATTTAGCCCTACATTTAGCACAAATTTTTCAGGTGTTGAACACGCCCAAAGACAAACGACTTAAAAATTTAGATGAAAACCAAAACCAGTTTCCTTATGTAAACGGACAACTTTTTGCCGAAACCTTGCCTTTTGCCTCTTTCAATAGCCAAATGCGAGAAATGTTTTTGGAAGCCTGCGCCTTAGATTGGGGGAAAATTTCGCCCGCCATATTTGGCTCAATGTTTCAGGCAGCAATGAACCAAAAAGAACGCCGAAACTTAGGCGCACATTACACTTCCGAAAAAAACATACAAAAACTGATAAAGCCACTTTTTTTAGATGAATTATACCGAGAGTTTGAAAAAGCAAAAGTCAGTCAACCTAAGTTGTTAGAATTTCAAAATAAGTTAGCAAACTTGAAATTTTTAGATCCAGCTTGTGGGTCTGGAAACTTTTTAATTATAGCTTATCGAGAACTACGACAGTTAGAAATTCTTATCTTAAAAGAACTTTTTTTTGTTAAGCAAAAGCGGCGAAAAGAAGTAATGGCAGATGCAGGCATAAAGTTGGATTTATTTATAAAAGTTAACGTTGATCAATTTTATGGCATTGAATATGACCTCAAAAACGCAACTAAAAAACCATAATATAGCGAAAGATTAGATAAATAAAGGCTTCCAAAAGTTTGGAAAGCCTTTATAGATTCACTTATTTAAGTGAATGAAATTCGTTAAATCAAATATATTCACTTTTGGTGGCATTCCTATTATTCACAACTATATTTT
>Ga0209187_1001568_pt1 | contig 25566 bp, 15 predicted proteins | sample BantaG_FD_187430 | JGI IMG/M metagenome (GOLD analysis project Ga0209187, IMG submission 187430) | Marine algal microbial communities from Bantry Bay, Ireland - BantryBay_4 metaG (SPAdes) (version 2) | ecosystem: Host-associated > Algae > Red algae > Unclassified | place: Bantry Bay, Ireland...
CATATTTACAACCTTTGCTCATATTACCGCCCTTCGCGGCAAATTCCCATTTGTCTACAGTTGGCAAACGGAAGTTTTTGTCTGTTGATTCGTTGAGTTTTTCTATAAAATCTTGAACATCATCCCAACTTACTTTTTCTACTGGGTGCATTTCACTTTCTTTAAAGTTATTAAACTTACTTGGATTGCTACCCATCACCGCTGTCCATTGTTCCTGAGTGATAGGATATTTTGCAATTTTAAAATCATTTACGTCTGTGGTAGTTGGTTTACCGTCATTCTTATCATTAGTTTGCAGGGTGCCACCTTTTACCATAATCATGTTCTGAAGAAGTTGTTCTATCAATTGTGGTATGCTCATTTTTTGTATTTTGTAAAATGTGAAAGAATCCCTTAAGCATCTAATCTGCCTTGCACAAGCGCAGGACTTCGACATTCAAAAGGACATTTTTTATATAACGACTTTTAAATTAGAAAAGTTGTTTTTAAGTAAAAAATGATGTCCTATATTGGATGGATACCCCTTGTTTGCTCATCTTTTTCGTACCTTCAACTTCAAATTACTAAACATATCAAAATTGAAAACGAAAGAACGGTACTATATTTTTTGTGATGAATCGGTAAAAAAGGGTTCGCACTATTCCGACTTTTACGGCGGTGTCTTGGTCAACTCCAAAGACTTTGACCGCATTACAAAAGAATTGGAGCGCACAAAAGCGGAGATAGGTTTTACGGATGAAATCAAGTGGACTAAAACCGATATGTTACGCCAACCTCAATACGAGCAAATCATGGATGTATTTTTCAAATACATTGCATCCGGTCATTTGAAAGTCCGCATCATGTTTACGCACAATCGGTTTATTGCTACCAACCTCACCGAGTATCAATATCAACATCAATTTCAACTTTTGTACTACCAATTCATCAAATACGCCTTTGGTTTGATGTACACCGGAGAGACATTGCAAAAGGATGAAATTAACTTGGAACTATTCTTTGATGAGTTGCCGGATAAAGAGGAAAAAAACACATTGTTTAAAACACATCTTTGGGGCTTACAATTTTTGCCGTCATTTTCACAGTCCAATGTTAGTTTCACGAAAAGAGACATTCAAGAAATTGATAGTAAGAATTATATCTTATTGCAGTCGTTGGGTGTAGTGTTGGGTGCAATGGCATTTAGATTGAATCAGCAACATAGATTCATACCGGAGGGTAAAATGGAACGTGGTAAACGTACCATTGCAAAAGAACGTTTGTATAATCACATCATTAAACACATCAAAGCCATTAACCCCGATTTTAATATTGGATTGAGTACAGGAAAGAAAAACGGTATGACAAGCCTTTGGATAGATGAGTATAGACATTGGAGATTCACACCGCGAAATTTTGAGATTAGGGAATAAAAAAAAGCCCCCGAAAGCACCTACATAAACCGCCCGCGCCAGCGCAGGACTTCGGATACTTAGAAAGACTTTATGCAAATATAAGGGTTTTTGAGTTAAAAAGGTTCTTTTCGGTGAAAAAATATTTGCAATGTTGCCGAGCGTACCGGAGCGATAAGGCGTATTTTAGAGCGATTGACACCAGAAATATCATATCAATGTAAAAAGAGGGTGATTTTGTCGGAAATTGATAAAAGTTTCCCCGAATCTTTCCCCCGACTTGAAAAACAAAATGCTATTGTGTTGATAATCAATGAGTTACAAGGTCATGTTTAAATCCTGTCGGGATCACTAAATGCCTTGTAAATCATTGATTTGCAAGGCGTTTTTAATCTATTCCTATAATTTTGTCCGCATGTAACTCTATTAAATCATAAGTCGCGAGTGCGTCAATAACTTTTGGCAGGTGTTGTTGAAATAGGGTTAATTTATTGAATTTGGTGCTTATACTTACTTAGCATACGCTAAACAAGCCAAAATATCTTCTCGCTCCAAATCTTCAAATTCGGCTAAAACATCCTCAATTGTATCCCCCGCCGTCAAGTATTCCAAGATGCTTTCTACCGGATAACGCAAGCCACGTATAGTTGGTTTGCCATGCGAAATTTGCGGGTCTATGGTGATTCTTTTTAGTAATTCCATGATTAATATTTATCCAAAGATACGGCTTTATTTGGTCTTTTGCAGCACCGTTATTTCTTCTTCTTAAAAGATTTCCCTGACTTTGATTTTAAATTTTGCTTTTTATTATTTTTGTTTTTCTCCTTCGGTTTTTTCTCCGGCTTAATAGATTTTACCCGTTGTATATCTTTTTTCAAACCCTCCACTTTGGCGGAATCACCGGCTTCGGCGGCTTCATATACTTCTTCGGTATATTTGTCTGCCCACTTAGTTTTTTGACGTTCTACTTGTTTTTCGACTTGGGCTTTAGCTTTGCTATTTGATGGTAATTTTAATAGTTTTTCCCTTACTTTTTCTACTTGTTTTGATTCAAATAAACTATCTATTTCGCGTTCTTCTTGTGGTATTGGGGTTTTATTTTTCTTGATTTTTTTCTTCGATAATGTCGGTAACTTCATTCGCTTATTGCCCATACGAACTTCTACTTCGTCCTCCGATATGGTTTCGATAGCGTCTGCCTTTACAGGCACGATGAGTTTATCTTTAGGGCTAAACATCTGTTCCAGTCGCCCCTCTTCTTTATCGGCTTGTTTCAATGCGCCCCATTTACCGTCTTTTTTGACTTCTGTAATCTCGTTTTCATAATCCTTTATTTCATCGTATTCGGGTGCTACGGATTCTATGCCCCATTTGTTGACGATGCCCCATTTGCCGTCTTTTTTTACAGCAATTCTATCGTCGGACAATTTGCGGTTTTCATCGTACCTTGTACTCAAAATAATCGGAGTGAATACGCCCGGTGCAACAGCCCAAGTTATAGCAGGAATAAAAAATACCAACAACAAACCAATTGACAAAGCACGTCCGTATCTGCGTAAGCTCGGTAGTGGGCTGGGTGGAGTCGCGGGTTTTGGAATATTTCTATTTGTATCTTCGGGTGACTTAAGTGCTTTCTCTAATGTTGCGACCTCATCTTCTTCGATTTCCTCGACTTCAATTTCCTCTTTTTCTTCGGGATGTACCAATATTAAGGCATTATCGGCAGGGGCTTTTACCCAATCAAAATTTTCATATACTGCATCGGTTGTTATCACTACAACTCTATCCAATACGACGACATCTTTGTACTCTTTTCCATGTTCATCTCGCACCAATGTTACCGACACTTTCAACTGCAAACTATGGACACCTTCTATGCGTGGCGTTACATCATACAACCACTCGGAGTAATCATCGTCCTCAATAACCTGCTCTTCCGTGCTTTTTTCTTTTATAATAAAAGCATCGTCATTACTGTCATTGACCAATTGCACTTTCATGTATTTTCCAATACGTCGAATGTTCTCAATAACGGTTTTATCCGTTTCTAATGCTTCCTTTAAAATGGATTCGGGTATATCTTCGGGTGCAATGCGAATAGTACAAAGCGAGGTGACGCCTTTCTGCATTTTCGCAGGAATATGATATAAAACACGTCCGCGTTTGCGGGTCTTTGATTTGGGTTCGGTATCTGTTTTGGGATTAATATGTTCATTTAATGCTCTGGCAATTTCTACATAAGGTTCGTCCTCTGTATCCCATACCGAACTCGTCGAATGTACACCATTCAAAGGCAATACTTTCAATTGACTAAAAGGCGCGTTCTCCCATGCACAATCCCGAATGATAACAGGAATGACACTCGCCTTGTCTGCTGCATGGAGTTCGAGTGCCTGTTTCATCTGATGCTCGTAACAAAAATCAGAGGCGATAAAATCGGCACTCACCAACAGCAAAATAATATTAGCATTTGCCATTGCCTTCTCCGTTTCTTCCAGCCACTCTTTACCTAAGTCTATTTTGCCATTATACCATATCGTTACGCCTTCAGTGCGTTCCAAAGAAGTCAGATGTTTACGCAATAGTTCTAATATGTTCTCATCCGCTTTTGCGTAAGCTATAAAAATGTTCGTGTGTTGATTGGGTACTGCCATGTTAAATATAATGACTGAATGAGTGAATGAAAAATGAGTGAATAAATCTACTGTATATCAATTTTATAATTTTTTTTAAATTTATCGGTTCTCACTTTGCTTGAATTATAAATATATTTAAAAATATCGTTATTTCAAAATACTTAATTCGTTATTTTAAAATATACTGCCAATTAATTTTGTATTTTATTTGAAATTTAAAATAAAATAAAAGCCTGTATTCCTACGTATATGCACAAAGAGAGCCAAAAGTGGTCAAAGGGTTGCTTCTTTGTTTAAAAAAGAATGTTTTAAACAATAGAAAACCTTTGTAAATCAATGACTTACAAAGGTTTTTGTCGTTTTAAATGAGGTGCTTTAAAATTTAAATAGAAACGACTGAATGTCTAAATACCCTTACCGCGTTTCCACATATCTTTTATGGCATCGCCAATGCCTTCCCCTTCTCCGTCCATTGCATCTTCACGCATTTCACGGTTTTCACTGACTTGCAATCGTCCGTTTTTTTCTATCAAATCAAATTTGAATACGTATCGCGGCTCTTCATTTTCATCTTCCTTAATCGCATTAATAGAACCATATCGCAAGTCATTGAGTACATATCCTCCGTCGGGACGTTGCGTGACGCTGAAGTAGTTATTAGAAAACCATTTAAGAGTTTTTACTTCATAAGTATCTTCGTAAGGGTCAAGTAATTCGTGATTTTTCGGGATTTTTCTAAACTTAATATACGGTCGTTTGTCATTGATAGAATACATGCCTGTATAGTAAGCATCGGCTGTTTCGGCAGTGCCGTTCCAAAGAATATTATTAAAAATCAAAGGACCGGTCGTGTATCGAATGTAAGGAATTTCGGCTTGCCGCAGAGAGGCTTCAAAGGCACTGTTGACCTGAAATTTATTATACGTACAATACAACAGATACAAACTGCTCAGGGCGATACCCATCCAGTTGGTAAACGTGCGACGTGACGTGGCGCGAGTCATACAAAAAGCAATAATCAGGCAAATTAAAAATGGAAAAGTATAAAGTGGGTCAGCTACCGAAATAACATTGAGTGCTACTCTATAATCGGAAAATGGAAGAAAAAGTTGTGTTCCGTAAGAGGTCAAAGAATCCAATAAAGGATGCGTAAATACGCCCCAGAAAAACAACCATGACCATGCTCGCCAAGTGATGTCTTGCCCAATACCGCTCCATTCTCGACCATAATATCGCCACAATAAAGCCGATACCAAAACCCCTATTGCGAGAATAATGGAGCTACTTACTAAATCGGGAGCATTGCCTCTGATGACTGGCATCATTACTGCCAAAACGAAGATGGACAAATATAATAATACGCCAATTCCGGTCAAACTACCTTTATATAACTTAGAACGGTCGAGACCACTTTGGTAAAAACGATAGACCAACCAGCCGAAAATAGGCGCAGTAATAATCGCAAAAACTATCGAATGACTAAAGCCACGATGAATCGCTAAAGCCTGTATATCATCGACAAAAAGATTGGAGAGTACATCCAAATCGGGAATCGTACCCGCTACCGCTCCCCACATCATAGCTCTATTACCTACTTTTTTGCCCAGCACAACCTCGCCTACTGCCGCCCCAAGTGTAATTTGTGTTAGTGAATCCATCGTATCAATATATTTTGAGGTGTTTTTTGTAAAATAATTTTAAAAAATAATTCAGCAATACAAACACTTAAGTGTAAATAGAGTTCGTAAAAACATTAAATTACTTACTTTTATTTAGCTTTTCTTACACCAAAAAAGCCTTCAAGTAGAAACATTTTTTCATAATATACGTTAATATAACTATTTAGTCCCGTATCTATACACTATTTCCTGTTACGCATCGCCTCATTTTTTACATTGACTATATTTTTATTGGCAGATATTTTGTAACCTTGATTAAGCAAGTATCCGATATTGACAAAAAAACCATTTTTAAATCATTTATTATTATGACATTTACAGAATTTCCATATCAACGTCCAGTACTTGAAGATTATACCGAAAGGTTTGTAGAGCTATTAGATAGTTTTGCTTATGCAAATACTTACGAAAAACAAGAAGAAGTTTTAGAGCAAATTTCGGAAATGCGTAACGAATTTGAGACGATGAACAACCTTTGTCGTATTCGACATTCGATTGATACGGCTAATAAAACTTACGAAGAAGAAAATACTTTTTTCGACATCAACTACCCACAATATGAGGCACTTAATATTCGATTTTATAATCTGCTGGTCAATGTGCGTTTTAAAGACCAATTAGAACAAAAGTTTGGTTCGCAACTTTTTACCATTGCCGAACTCAACCTTAAGACCTTCAAACCGGAAATACTCGGAGGCTTGCGAAACGAAAATTGCCTCAAAAGCGAATATACAAAACTACGTGCCTCTGCACGAATACAATTCAACGGTGCAGAATATAACCTTTCTTCCATTTTGCCTTTAGAAATTTCTACCGATCGCGCTACGCGCAAAGCAGCTTCCGAAGCAAAGTGGGATTTTTATGTAAAAAAATCGGAAGAAGTAGAAGGCATTTATGACAGCCTTGTAAGGCGCAGACACAACATGGCAGTTGAGTTGGGTTATTCAAATTTTGTTGAGTTGGGTTATGCCCGGATGTTGCGCTCTGAGTACAATGCCAAAGATATTGCCACCTTCCGTGAACTTATCCATAAATATGTTGTCCCCGTAGCCACTGAGCTTCGCGAGCGACAAGCCAAAAGAATCGGTTTAGACAAACTCAAATATTACGATGAAGGTTTAAACTTTAAAAGTGGCAACCCGAATCCGAAAGGCGAACCTACTTGGATTGTGGATAATGCTAAAAATATGTATGGCGAATTGTCCAACGAAACAAATGAATTCTTCAATTTTATGTTGGACAATGATCTGCTTGACTTGGTCGCTAAAAAAGATAAAGCACCCGGCGGTTATTGCTCTTTCATCAACAAGTATAAAGCACCTTTTATCTTCTCAAATTTCAATGGCACAAGCGGTGATATAGATGTACTCACGCATGAGGCAGGACACGCTTTTCAGGTCTATTCGAGTCGTGATATTGGCGTACATGAGTATGCTTGGCCCACTTTTGAGGCTTGTGAAATACATTCGATGAGCATGGAGTTTTTCACCTGGCCCTGGATGAATTCATTTTTTGAAGAAGATACCGACAAGTACAAATTTTTACACCTTTCGAGTTCACTGACGTTTTTATGTTATGGTTCGGCGATTGACGAATTTCAACATTTCGTTTACGAAAATCCTGACATTAGCACTGAAGCACGCAATCAAGCATGGCGCAAGATAGAAAAGAAATATATGCCTTATCGTGATTATGATGGATATGAGTTTCTCGAAAAAGGCGGTTTTTGGCAACGTCAAGGACATTTATTTTCCATGCCGTTTTACTACATTGATTACGTACTCGCTCAAATCTGCGCCTTCCAATTTTGGCTTAGAGACCGCCAAGATCACGACACGGCTTGGCAAGATTATGTCGAACTCTGCAAAGCAGGTGGCAGCCAACCTTTCCTTGAATTAGTCAAACTGGCTAATCTCCAATCTCCTTTTGATGAAAGCTGTATTCAATCGGTCGTCAAAGGAATCAAAACATGGTTGGATAGTGTAGATGATGCCGATATAGCATAAAAAGTTAATTGTGAAATGGTGTGATTGTAGAACTGTTATCGCGGTTCTTTGCAGAGCAAAAAAACTCATTTTAACCATCAAATAATATATTAATATAAGTATAAAAGTGGCTTTGCCATATTAGAGAAAAGGAAATAAATATTTGCTAAATAGTAGCATTATTTGTTTCCTTTTTCTTATTTTTAGGGATTGCTTATTCCATTCTTTTTTCGGTAGTATTATTTTTATACAAATGAATGTACTGATTTTCCTACGTTAAGTTATAATAGCAATTCCCAAGATGCTCTAAATTCAAAACCTCACCACCTGCAAACTCAAATCCAAATTATGCTCGTCAAACTCGTCATTCTATTCCTGTATTTTGCTATTCTTTTTGGTATTGGTCTTTGGTCGTCTCGTAAGGTGAAAGACATTAAAGATTATTATGTCGGTGGCAAAAAACTCGGTTTTTGGGTCGTGGCTTTTTCTACACGAGCTACGGGCGAATCGGCTTGGTTGTTACTCGGCTTGACGGGCTTGGGGGCGGCTGTGGGTTTGAGTGCTTTTTGGGTCGTCTTGGGCGAATTGATTGGCGTATCGGTAGCGTGGCTGCTGATGGCAAAACCATTTAAACGACTGAGTGACAGCTATGGAGCGATTACTATTCCTGATTACCTCGTCAGTCGTTTTCAATCCAAAACCAATCACTTGCGAATACTCGCGGCGGTTATCCTTTCGGTCTTTGTGGTGATTTATGTGAGCGCACAGATAGACGCGACAGGGTCAGCTTTCGAGTCGTTCATGGGTTGGAATTATTATGTGGGCGCATTGGTGGGTTTTACAATTGTGTTGGCGTATATTTTATTTGGCGGATTTGTGGCAGTGGCATGGTCGGATTTGTTTCAAGGGATGTTGATGTTTTTGGGCTTATTGCTCTTGCCGATTGTCGGTTTTTTCTATTTGAAAGATGGCTTTCCCTTGTGGGAAACGCTCGAAAATACCGATCCGGCATTGGTGAATATATGGGGCGAAGGCGGCTTTAACGGTGTGAATGTAGCGACACTCATCGGATACGCGCTGATAGGTTTGGGCTTTATGGGTTCGCCACAGTTGTTTGTGCGATTTATGTCGATCAAAGATGAAAATGAAATCAGAAAAGGGCGTTGGGTCGCGATTATTTTTACTTTACTGACCGATGCGGCAGCCGTTATGGTCGGTATTTTGGCGCGATATTTTTTCACGGAAGCAGGCGCGGATGTGGATACGGTACTCGGCAATAGTGGTCAAAATTCGCTCATCATGCTCGTCGAACATCTCTTGCCTTTGCTCTTTGTGGGCGTGTATGTAGCGGTGGTGCTGGCAGCGATTATGTCCACGATTGATTCTTTGTTGGTGGTGGCTTCGAGTGCTATTGTACGCGATATTTATCAGCAGATTCTTAATCCTAAACTCAAACTCGACGACCTCACAGGCTTTTCGCGTATGGTAACTTTTGGTATGGCAATGTTCGCGCTGGCTATCGCTATGCTTGTTGCGTTTACTACGCCGGAACGCACGATTTTTTGGTTTGTTATTTTTGGTTGGTCGGGTATTGCAGCGAGTTTTTGTCCCGCTATGATACTGTCTTTGTTTTGGAAAGGTTATACCGAACGTGGCGCAATGGCTTCTATGATTGTCGGCTTTTTGTGTATTCCTTTCTTCAAATTTGTCGTACCGAATATCGCAGGTATTGGCATTTATTTTGATAAAATCGCTGAACTTGGTCCTTCATTCGCGTGTAGTATGTTGGCGGGTTATTTGGTCTCTAAGTGGAAACCTGATCCGCAATTGGCAGAGGATTTTGAGCGGATGAGATAATGCAAGAATGGGTATAAAGCCATTATGCTTACCCTTTCCAAATCTCAAAAAAACAAGGTCATTCCGCACTTGATGCGGAATCTTTGGTTCGCAAGAGTCCGATTTTGGATGGGAGCTACTGACTAACATAGTGCCAAGCCAATACAGATTCCGCATCACGGTGCGGCATGACGGTTGATGTTGAAGTTACATATCTTCCACCATTTCCATCCATTCCAATTCTTTTTCCTCGATTTGTTGTTTGATTTGTTCTAATTCTTTTGCTAATACGGGAATGTCGTTTGGGTTGAGATTCGGGTCGCCAAACTTGGCGGAAAGTTCGGTTTTTTGGTTTTCGAGTTTTTTGATTTGGCTTTCTACGCGGTTGACGGCTTTGCGTTGTTCGCGAGAGATTTGATGTTCTTTTTTGGGAGAAGGAGTTGCGGTTTTTTTCTTTTGAAGTTCGGCATTTTCTTCGGCTTGCAGGGCTTCGGCTTCTTTTTTGTCGCGGTACTGCGTATAGTTTCCCGGAAAATCACGAATCACGCCGTCGCCTTCAAAAGCAAAGGTGTGTTCGACCAATTTGTCCATAAAATACCTATCGTGCGATACGATGACAAGACAGCCTTTGAAGTCCATTAAAAATTCTTCCAAGACATTGAGTGTCAGTATGTCCAAGTCATTGGTCGGCTCATCCAAAATTAAGAAATTCGGGTTTTCCATGAGTATCGTGAGCAAGTATAGGCGACGGCGTTCGCCCCCGCTGAGTTTGCTGACAAAGTTATAATGTTGTTCCTTCGGAAAAAGAAAATGCTCCAACAAAACCGATGCGGTAATATTGCGCCCTTTGCCTTCAATCGGGATAAATTCTGCAATGTCGCGCACCACTTCTATGACTTTTTTATCCTCCGAAAGCTGCATACCATCTTGCGAATAATATCCAAACTGAACGGTCTCGCCTTTGACGACTTTTCCAGTGTCAGGTTTATCAAATTGCAATAATAAATTGAGCAAAGTAGATTTGCCTGTACCGTTTTTTCCAATGATGCCGACGCGGTCTTTTTTCTTAAATTTATAATCAAATTTTTCAATCAATTTAAGGTCGCCATAGCCTTTTGAGATATTGTGCAATTCGAGGATTTTGCTGCCCATTCGAGTGGTTTTGATGTCCATTTGAACGGTCTCCTCCTTGATATTTTGGTTGGCTCGCCCTTCCAAATCGTAAAAAGCATCAATACGTGCTTTCGCCTTTGTGCCACGTGCTTTGGGTTGTTTTCGCATCCAACTCAATTCGCTGCGCATGAGGCTGCGAGCGCGAGTTACCTGACTCACTTTATTTTCTTGTCGTTCTTGTTTTTTGATTAAAAAATGAGAGTAATTTCCGCGATAGCGGTACATTTGCCCTTCGTCCAATTCCAAAATCGTATCACAGACATTCTCCAAAAAATACCTGTCGTGCGTCACCATCAGCAATGTCAATTTGGACTTGGTCAGGTACTTTTCCAACCACTCAATCATCTCCAAATCAAGGTGATTGGTCGGCTCGTCCAATATTAAAAAATCCGGCTCGTCAATGAGTGCCTTTGCCAATGCAACACGCTTCTGCTGCCCGCCCGACATAGTCGCTACGGGCTGTTCCATGTTATTGATATTCAGTTTAGAAAGTATCTGTTTTATTTGTACTTCAAAGTCCCATGCTTCGAGTTCATCCATCTTAGCGAGAGCTTCTTGCAGTGCTTCGGGTTCATTGGGTCGAAGGAGGCACATTTCGTAGTCGCGTATCGCATTGAGGATTTCATTTTCGGTATCAAAAACGGCTTCAATTACGGTTTGGCTGGTGTCAAATTCGGGAACTTGGTCGAGATAAGCCAGGCGAATACCTTTGTATAAAAGTACTTTTGCTTTTTCGCCCTCCGCGCTTTCTTCTCCAATGATAATTTTTAGCAAGGTTGATTTTCCTGTACCATTTCGAGCTACAAAGGCTACCTTTTGTCCGCTTTCTACATGAAAAGAGAGGTTTTCGAAAAGGATGTTTTCGCCAAAAGATTTACTGATATTTTCTATGGTCAGGTAATTCATAATTTGTGTATTGACGTGCTGATGTGTTGACGTGTTTGTAATATAGTAATTTATTTCGTCATTACGATGACATATAAATACGTGTGTGTGTAACAAATTGCACAAAATACCTTTAACGCCGATAGGCGTGATTCATTTAGTAGCCCTAAGTACATTGTTTAATAAATTTCTTATCGTTTTTGACGTTTATTTTGAAATGAATCGACCCAAAAATGACGCGAATACTTACTGTATTTAAGGAGTTTTTTGGGAAGAGTCGTTTTAAAAGAAATACTCAAAAAAGTAAATAAATTTGTGAAACAGTGTACTAAGTAAAGTCAAACCAATCTCTTGCCACTTCGGGTTTGTATTTCATTCGGGTTTGAGCTTTTTTCTTTTCGCGTTCGAGAATCGCACGGGCGAGAATGATATTGACGGATTCGTTGTGTTCACCTGAGAAAGCATAGCACATAACTTCTTCGTCCACATCCATCGAATAAAGAATTTGCATCAAATATTCAAGTCGTTTTTCTATCAAATAAGCCACCACATCGCCCAACACATCCAATAATTCCTCTTCCGACTGAGGCAGTTCGGGCAGTTCAAGTGCAAAGTCATTAACGACTTGCTCGGCAACCGTTGTGATGTGTATTTTTTTCATTCAATAGCAATTTAAGGGAATTTATGGTGGATTTCAATACAGTTAGACTTTGGACGGAAAAATATCATACTGACATCGGTCGGGTGCTCCACGAAGGCGAATACATTAACCTATTTTAATATTCATCTATTCAAGTTGCTCAATTTTCTGATAGGGCAAACACATCAAAATTTATTCTGCCGAATATTGAGTACCTAAATACACTGTTTCACAAATTTATTTACTTTTTTGAGTATTTCTTTTAAAATGACTCTTCACCAAAAAATCCTTAAATACAGTGAGTATTCGCGTCATTTTTGATTCGATTCATTTCAAAATAAACGTCAAAAAATGTAAATAAATTTATAAAACAGTGTACTAAAGGCACTCAAAGAACGAAATTTGTAACTACTCAGGTACTCTAAAAACCGTCATTAATAACTGATAATCAATTTTTTATAACGAAAATTGAAATTATTTTTATTTTTTAAATAAGTTTATACAAAATAATTATAATGCTGATTTACAATTATTTAAATTTATAATTTATAAAATTAATGTTTTGTTAATCGTTGATAATCAAATTATTTGACCACCTGAGTAGTTACAAAAATTCAATTTTGCAAATGAAATCAAAAATAGTCATACATTTTTTATGTATAGTTTTGAACATTTTGAATGTGTTTAATGAAACAATTTATTTAAATTCTTTCATTACTCATCTACTCATTCCCTATATTTGCACGCAAAAATTTCTCATGACTAAAGCACAGCGCACACCTGCTCTTCTTTTGCTACAAGACGGTACAGTATTTCACGGCAAAGCTGCCGGAAAAATCGGCACTACGACCGGTGAAGTCTGTTTCAATACAGGCATGACGGGCTATCAGGAAATCTTTACCGACCCTTCGTATTACGGTCAACTTTTGGTGACGACCAATGCCCACATCGGTAATTACGGTATCAAAGATAGCGAAGCCGAATCGAAAGACATCAAAATTTCGGGTTTGGTTTGCAAAAATTTCACCAATGAGTTCTCGCGTCCGATGGCAGATAATGCGATTCAGGATTATTTTGAGCGTGAAAATATGGTCGCTATTTCTGATGTGGACACCCGCGCCCTCGTGCGACACATCCGCGATAAAGGTGCGATGAACGCCATCGTTTCTTCTGAAACCACCGATATTGACCAGCTCAAAAAACAACTCGCTGAAGTACCACCGATGGAAGGTCTCGAACTCGCTTCTACCGTCAGTACGCCACAGGCGTATGCACTCGGCGACCCACACGCGAGCCATCGCGTAGCGGTCTTGGATTTTGGGACGAAGCAGAATATTTTGCGATGCTTTACTTCACGCGATTGTTATGTAAAAGTCTTTCCGGCACGCACGAGTTTTGCGGAATTGAAGGCTTGGAACCCCGACGGTTATTTTCTTTCCAACGGTCCGGGCGACCCCGCTTCGATGGATTATGCAGTGGAAACGGTCAAGGAAATTTTAACCGAAAACAAACCGCTTTTTGGTATCTGTCTTGGTCATCAATTGCTGGCATTGGCGATGGATATTCCGACCTATAAAATGCACAACGGACATCGGGGTATCAATCATCCCGTCAAAAATATCATTACAGGCAAATGCGAAATCACCAGCCAAAATCACGGTTTTGGAGTCAGCCCCGATGCAATTGACAATAATTTAGATAAAGTAGAAATCACACACAAAAACCTAAATGACAACACGATAGAAGGCATCCGTGCGAAAAATGGTAAAGCCTTTTCCGTTCAATATCACCCCGAAGCTGCGCCCGGTCCGCATGATTCGCGGTATTTGTTTGATGATTTTGTGAAGCTGATGGAAACGTAAAATGCCCTCGTAACGGTCCCGATAGCTATACGGCTTTTGTACTGAAAAAAAATTATAAATAATTGATTATAAATAATTTAAAAATTAATGAAAATGTATTTTGATGAAAAAACGCTAATTTTGCTTCATTTTAAGAAAAAAAATAAAGTATAAGATTTTGATTTACATTAAAATACATATTTTTCGCGGTGCAAAAGCCGTATAGCTATCGGGATTAAGGAGAATTTGGTGAAGTATAAAGGAAAAAGAACAAGTCAAGATGTAATGTTTATTGTTTTTTCATCCCCAAAACTAATCACCATTTTCCACCACCTGAATTTAAAAAATAAAAAAATGACCGAAGCCTACATATACGATGCTGTACGTACCCCGCGTGGACGCGGCAAAAAAAACGGCAGTCTTCATGAAGTTAAGCCGATTGATTTATTGACAACGGTATTACATGCTTTACACAAGCGCAACCAATTGGATACCAAAGAGATAGATGACTTAGTTGTTGGTTGCGTAACCCCCGTAGGCGAACAAGGGGCGGACATTGCTAAAGCAGCTTTACTCTACGCAGGTTGGGATGAAAGCGTACCCGGTACGCAGATTAATCGCTTCTGCGCCTCTGGTCTCGAAGCTGCCAATATCGCCGCAATGAAAATCCGTTCCGGTTGGGAAGATATGGTTGTGGCTGGTGGTGTGGAGAGCATGAGCCGTGTTCCGATGGGGATGGACAGTGGTGCGATGATGTACGATCCGGCGGTCAGCTCTGCCGTAGGATTTGTACCGCAAGGCATTGGTGCGGACTTGATTGCGACTATTGAAGGTTTTACTCGCGAGACGGTTGACAACTACGCCCTACACTCTCAACAACGCGCCCATGAAGCGCAAGAAAAAGGGTATTTCAACAAGTCCATTATTCCGGTAAAAGACCAAAACGGATTAATGGTTTTGGAAAAAGACGAACACCTACGCCCTGACACCAGTATGGATACACTTGCCGGACTGATGCCGGCTTTTCTGGCAATGGGTGAGATGGGTTTTGATGCAGTGGCTTTGAATAAATACCCTGCCATAGAACAAATCGAACATGTCCACACTGCCGGAAATTCGTCGGGTATCGTAGATGGCGCGGCTTTACTATTGATAGGTAGCGAAGAAAAAGGGAAAGCGATGGGTTTGACTCCCCGCGCTCGTGTGGTATCGGTGGCTGCTACGTCTGCCGAGCCGACTATTATGCTGCAAGGTCCGGCACCTGCCGCTCGGAAAGCCCTCAAAAAAGCAGGTATGACCGCCAAAGATATTGACCTTTGGGAAATGAATGAAGCCTTTGCTTCGCCGGTTCTCAAATTTCAACGAGAAATGGATATCGCAGATGAGGTACTCAATGTCAACGGCGGAGCTATCGCACTCGGACACCCACTTGGCGCAACAGGAGCTATGCTACTCGGTACGATGCTCGACGAACTTGAAAGACGTAACCTCAATACCGGACTTGTAACTTTATGCGTAGGCGGCGGTATGGGCGTGGCAACTATTATTGAAAGGGTATAGACGGTGAACGACTAACGGACGCTTTGCTTGACGGTAAATGTAACTTAATTAGATTTTATTCTAAAAAACGCGTTACAAAATACACATTGATAATCAGTGGATTAGAACACCCAAAAGGTTCATCTCCATATTTTACAGAAATAATATTTGACAATTATTTATTTGTTATAAAACATTAGATGTTTGTTCTTAAATAATAGTTTGGGGAATAATATAAGTCGGCGGACATTTACAAATGTCAGGCGACAACACTCTTACATTTTATTGAAATATAATACTTTACACAATTTTAATAAAAAATGTATTGAAAAGTGTAGCGAAAATACATCTCGCCTGACATTTTAGAAATGTCCGGCGAGTAGGCACCCATCTAAACTAAAGGCAAAAACATATATGCCTCCCGTAAAATATGGAGATGAACCATCCAAAATTCATTCATTCAAAATTCACTCATTTATCCCGACTATGACATTTGATTCTCGTGCCAAATTATTTTTGTTCGCTTTGTTGGTGATTACGCCTGCGTTTTACCTCAAAACAGTCTTGGACATTGCCTTAGTGCCTCGTTTTATTTGTTGGTCGGTCGTGCTTATCGCAGGTGTTTTTTTATTTATAAAAGAATATCTAAAAACAAAATATCTGAAGGTCTTGGATGGCTGTTTTTTATTGTATTATGTTATTTCTGCCTTTTCTTTAATGTGGGCATTAAATACCGCCGAAGCTATATTTGAAACCCAAAAAATATTCGCTGCTTTTCTGACTTATTTACTACTGCGGTTTCTTCTATTTAAAAGTGAGGGCAGATTGATACCCTTTTTACTACTTTGCAATATTGCGATAACAATAATTGTCTTGTGTAGTGTATTCATACAGCTTGCCGAAGCTCCCACACTTTTCAGACTTGCGTATAATAATTTTAGAGATATAAAAGGCTTGTCTTCACAAAGAAATTTGGTTTGTTCCTTCCTATACCTGACACTTATATTTAATGTATTGGCGGTCAGTTATTTTGAAAAAAAGACATGGCGTAGGGCTATTTTAGCTTTGATTGTCGTACAGGTTTTTATTTTACTCCTACTCCAAACCCGCGCCGTTTATATAGCAATAGTTATTTCTGGAATTACTTTTCTCATTGGTTTTCAGATTATTACACGTTATTTTAATTATAAACGAATATTGGGTTTTGCTGCTGTTCTAATTATTTTAGTCAGCTTAGTTCTGGGGAGACTTCTTCTCGTTGATGATGATTTTAATGTGTATGTCGAGCAATTTGACATAACAAAATACCTGACTTCTACTTCCGCGTCAGAGCGAATCAATATGTGGAAAAAAACGACATCCATGATTCAAGATAAGCCTTTAAATGGGTTCGGTGCCGGCAATTGGGCGATATATTATCCGAGCTACGGTGGCTATGCCGATTCGTATGCTGCGGATAAAGATATTTTTTACCAACGCCCTCACAATGATTTTTTGTGGGTGTTTTCTGAAACAGGTTTACTGGGTTTTTTAGCCTATTTGGGTATATTTGTTTCTGTGATTACATTAGGTCTGAGAGCTGTCTATAAAATGACTGCACCGGATGAGCGACTCAAGGTTTGGATACTTTTGAGTGGACTGGTCGGCTACTTAGTCATTGCCAATTTCAGCTTTCCGAAGGAGCGTATCGAACACCAGATTTGGTTAGCTTTGCTATTATCTACTTTAATATTTTATACCAAACAATACTTCGATAAATCGCCGAATCTACCTTTTCCTAAAATAGATAATCGTTTACTCGTACTGCTTGCCGTAGCCGGTTTGTGTTTGAATCTAATGATTGGTTATCATCGTTATAAAGGCGAATCATCAATGAAATATGTGTACATAGAATCAACACCAAAGCAGCGTAAAAAACAATTGCTTCGCAAGGCACGATCTTATTTTTATAATCTCGACCACGTTGGTTTTCCGCTTCCTTGGTATGCTGGAATTATCGCAAGTGGTGAGTCCAATGATGTACAAGCTTTGAAATATTTTGAAGAAGCTTACGCATTAAATCCTTATAATTTCAAGGTAGTCAATGATTTAGCGGGGCTTTACGGTCGTCGGCAAGACACCGAGCAAGCTAAAAAATATCTGATGGCGGCAATCGAGATTAATCCCGAAAGTCAAGCCACGATTTTTAATCTTGCGGTTTTACATTATAATTTAAAGGACTACAAGGCAGCTTCCGACTGGGCGCGTAAATTATCGGACGAGTATCCGCGTAAAAAGGAATTGTTGCAGAGGTTGCAAGGAAAGTAAGTAACGCAGTAACGTGTCCGCAGTCTTTAGGTCGGCAGTCAGCTTTGAGCGCGAGCTTGTTTCACGCATGACTGCGGTATGCAGAAAAACGTTGTTGAATATCCATATCAAGAATTTTGCATAATATCCGTAAGTTATATATAAAACCTTCCGAGATAACTCTAAAAATCAATTACAACCTCAAACCTGCCAATCTTGCAACACTCATCTTCATAGCGCGTATTTTCGGTCATTTTGGCATATTTTTTTGTACCTTTGCGCCACTTTTTGGAAAGGCAGGGTATTCGTTATAGCATAATTCGTGTCATCGAATGAACAGATAACGAGACACGATTTAACGAAACAACACAATGGATAATAAAAATACGATTATCGGTTTTACGCTCATTTTCACTTTATTGATGGCAATGAGTTATTTTAATCGTCCCTCAGAGGCGGAGATAAAACGTCAGCGACTTGTGCAAGATTCGCTGCGTATGGAGGACCGACGTGTCGATAGCCTCAAACAACTTGGCATCACGCCCGCACAAGAAGCCGAAAAAACAAAACAAGAGCAAGTCAATCAAATGCCGGACTCTTTGCGCCAAAAAGAGATGTCAGGCAAATACGGGGTGTTCGCTTCGGCAGGTATAGGCACAGAAGAAGATGTGGTTTTGGAAAATGACCTAATGAAAATTACCTTCACGACCAAAGGCGCACGCATCAAAAATGTGGACTTGAAAGGCTATAAAAAATGGGTCAATGACAACCTCGACAATTACCATAAAGAACAACTCAACATACTTGCCGACCCGAAAAACAAATTTGAATATCGCTTGCCTGTCAATTCGGCGGAAAGCAAGGAAGTCTATACGAGTGATTTGTATTTTGTGCCAAGCATATCGGGCAATATCATAAGTTTTAAGGCAGATGCAGGCAATGGGCGTTATCTCGAACAAATATTTAAAGTAACGGACGGCAGCTACATGGTCGATTACGACCTCAATTTCGTAGGACTCAATGAAGTGATAGACCGCAATGCAGAAAACATCGAACTCAATTGGGTCAATTATTTGAACAAACTCGAAAAAGACGCATCGGCATATAGTGAAAAAAATCTTTCAACGGTATATTATAAAGAATTGGGTGAAGACCCCAATTACTGTTCGTGTAGCGGAGACAATGAAGAGGAGTCTGAAAAATCAGTCAAATGGGTATCACATTCGCAGCAATTTTTTAATTCCACGCTCATTGCAAATGATAAATTTAGCAAAGCAGAAATCACGACAGTCATGTCGGATGCGGATAACGAAATTAAAAAACTCACCAGTAAAATAGCGATTCCTTACGCACATAATGATAATGAAACGATTGCTATGCAAATGTTTCTTGGTCCGAATGATTACAAACTCCTCAAAAGCTACGACATTGATTTTGAGCAAATTATACCTTTTGGTTGGAGTATATTTGGTTGGATAAATCGTAATTTGTTCCGTCCATTATTCTCTTTTCTGTCAGATTTTATTCCGAATTATGGTTTGGTGATTTTAGCATTAACATTTATCGTCAAAATGGTGCTTTTTCCGCTCACCTACAAGATGTTGTACTCACAAGCGAAGATGGGCGCACTCAAGCCACAGCTCGCCAAACTGAAAGAAAAACACGACGGCGATGCCCAAAAAATGCAAATGGCACAGATGAGTCTTTATCGAGAAACGGGCGTGAGTCCACTCGGTGGATGTATGCCGATGGTGCTTCAAATGCCGATCTGGTTCGCGCTATATCGCTTCTTCCCTGCCTCGATTGAGTTTCGCCAAAAAAGTTTCCTTTGGGCAGATGACCTTTCTTCTTGGGATTCGATTTACAATCTTCCTTTCGAGATTCCGATGTATGGCGCGCACATCAGTTTGTTTACCTTATTGTGGGCGGTGACAACGATTATTTATTCGTATTACAACTCCAAACACATGGACTTTAGCGCACAACCGATGATGAAATATATGCAGTACGTCATGCCCTTATTCTTTATCGTATTTTTCAATAGCTTTGCTTCGGGTTTGTGTTGTTATCTATTTTTTAGCAATATGATAAACATCACACAAACTGTCGTCACCAAAGAACTTGTCATTGATAAAGAAAAAATATTAGCCGAAATAGAAACCAATAAAAAGAAACCGAAAAAGAAAGGAACATTCCAGCAAAGTCTCGAAAAGGCATTGAAGGAACAAAAATCCAAAACCGAAAAATTAGAAGCAAAGAAAAAAGTTAAGAAAAAGTAATTCCGAGTCGCAAGGCGAATTCCTTTGTTGAAAGTGAATATTTGAGAACTAAAATTTCCACTCATCCCCAAGATAAGGTGAAAAGTAACACAGGCTTCCAGCCTGCACCGCGTTAGTTGTGAAGGAAATCCACCGAAAGTGCAGGCTGGAAGCCTGTGTTACTTTGAATCAAAAAGAAATTTCACTCCCATTTGGGGATGAGCGAAAATTCCGGTACTTTATAAAAATATTCGCCTTGCGATTATTCCTAATTATACCAACGAATAAATTTAGACGGTCAAATAATAACTACATAGAATCCGAAGTTATTATTTGACCGTTATTTAGTGAAGAAATTGGCATGAATTACGCTTTACGTAATAAAATCTTTATTTTTGCTAATTATTTTAATAACAGTCCATATTTGGCAGTCAATAAATACACTTATGGACAAGCAACTTTTATAAAAAGTATGACCAAACAGAACATTATATTACTCATTTCGCTATTCTGTGCTTCTGTCGTTTTCGCTCAAAATGACGACATCTTATTTACCGTAGGTGATGACGTAGAAGTGCCTGTATCCGAGTTCACCTATATTTACCAAAAAACCAACGCATCAGATGCAGACTTTAGCAAAGCCTCATTGGAAGAATATTTGGATTTGTACAAAAAATTCAAACTCAAAGTCAAAAAAGCCCGTGATATGGGCTTGCAAGACGATCCACAATTTAATAAAGAACTCACCACTTACCGCCAACAATTATCTAATACATATTTGATTGACAAAGAAGTCAGTGAAAAACTCGTCCGTGAGGCTTACGAGCGTTCAAAAGAAGATGTGGAAGTACAGCACATCATGATTAAAATACGGGACGATAATACGACAAAAGCCTATGACAAAATCATGGCGATAAAAAAAGAAATCGAAGCTGGTGCGGATTTTAGTCAAATAGCAAAGCAAAAATCGCAACACGCTTCCAGAAAAGGAGCTGGCAAACTCGGCTATATCGGTGTACTCCAATTGCCTGATTTTTATGATTTCGAAACTGCTGCTTACAACACACCCGTCGGTCAAGTATCCGAACCGGTACGCACCAAAGGCGGTTATCACATCATCAAACCACTCAACCGTCGTCCGGCGAGAGGCGAAGTGGATGCGGCACACATTCTCGTAAGAGTCAACAGCAAAGCTACCGATGAAGAGCAAACCCAAGCCGAAACAAAAATAAAAGACCTCCACAAACAACTTAAAGGTGGCGCAGATTTTACGGCACTTGCAAAGGAAAATTCTGACGACCAACTGACTGCCTCAAAAGGCGGTAGAATAGAACGTTTTGGAATTAATACCTACGAGCCGGTGTTTGAAGATGCTGCATTTGGATTGAAAAATGACGGTGATATTAGTCAACCTTTTCGTAGCAAACTGGGATGGCACATCATTAAGCGAATCGGCAAGCCCGATGCCAGCAATTATGAAAGTGCCAAAGCATTGTTGGAGTCAAAGGTAAAACGCGATGGTAGATTTACTGCTGCCGAAAATGCCGTTACCGAAAAGATTAAAACCGATGCCGGATTCAAATTTAATGAAGCCAATAAAAATGCCCTGATGAGTACTTTGGAAAAAGACCCGAACTTTCTAAAGCACAACTGGAAAGCACCCAAAGATGGTGGTGACAAAGCCCTTTTCACAATGGCAGAGGAAACGGTAAATGTTTCAGATTTTTACAATTACCTCACAAGAGAAAGCAACATCCATAAGCGTTTGAAAAGTAGAAGAGAAGGTGCAAAAAAAGCAGCCGTTAAAATGCTCAATCAAATGATTAGTGAGCGCGTCATTGAATACGAAAAATCAAACCTCGCCAAGAAATACCCCGAATTCAAATCGCTTATGCGTGAGTATGAAGAAGGTATCTTACTTTTTGAAGCAACCAAAAAAGAAGTTTGGGACAAGGCATCAAAAGACGATGAAGGTTTGAGGGCATTTTATGAAAAAAATAAAGCCGAATATACTTGGGATCAACGAGCAAAAACAACCACCTTCAACATCAACACAACCAACCCTAAAATAATTGCGAAAGTCAGAAGACTTGCATGTAAAAAATCTGCTTCTACTGTACTCGCCAAAATCAATAAAAAAGCTGAACTCGTCACCATCACCGAAAAAACCATAGAAAAAGATGGCGACCCGGCACTCAAAAATTTGAAATGGAAAGCAGGTACAGTTTCAGTGCCTACGATAGAAAATAACAAAGCTACCCTTGTCAAGATAGACGAAGTACTGCCTTCCGAACAAAAACCTTTCGACAAAGCCAGAGGTTATGTCGTTGCTGATTATCAGGAAGAACTTGAAAAGCGTTGGGTTGCCGAACTCGGAAAAGAATATCCGATAAAAGTCAACCAAGACGCATTCAAAAAATTGATTAAGTAAATTAAGTTGCAATGAATTGCAACGGTCGATAGTCCGTAGTCCATAGTTTTCTACGGACTACCGACCATCGACTACCGACTAATTCACCAAAATACCGAGACCACTCACACTATGTTTAGACCTGTTTTTTTTATTATACTGCTTTTTATTAGTTATTTGTGTGCCTGCGACAAACCTGCGACGGTCAACGACGAGGAGACTCCACTTGCTCGCGTATATTCGCACAATCTGTACCCTTCAGATTTGAAGGGACTCGTCAAGCCGGACGCTACATTGGCAGACAGCGCACTCATTGTCAACGACCATGTCCAAAGCTGGATACGAGATAGGCTCTTTGCCCATGCTGCGGAAAATAACCTCCCCGACGACATCAATATCGACCGCCTTGTTGACAACTACCGCGCATCGCTCATGCTCAATACTTACAAGCAAGAACTACTCAAACAAGAACTTGACACCACCGTCACAATGCAAGAACTCCAGAGTTATTATGACGAAAATAAAGAAAAATACAGACTCCAAGAGAACATAGCGCAGTGTTATTACATTAAAGTAAAACGCGATGCAAATAGAGTCGGTGACCTCAAACGCTGGTGGACACTTAAAAAAGAAAGTTACCACAAAAACCTCGTCAACTATGCTCAAAAAAATGCCTTAGAACACAACATGTTGGACAGTCTCGGTTGGACTGCTTTACCCGACTTGGAAGCGAAACTGCCCGGAGATTCGTTTAAAGATAAATATTACAAAAACGGTGACCGCGACATCTATGTAAAAGACAGAAAACACCGCTACTTTTTGAGACTTAATAAAGTACTTGCCAAAGGTGGCGCTGCACCTTTGGGCTATGTACAAGACGACATTGCCAAAATCATCCTCAAAAGAAAGAAAAAACAACTCATTGAGAAAAAACAAGAAGAACTCTATCAAAAAGAATTAGACAATAAAAATATTGAAATATTTTAGTAACTGTACTTTGGACAAAAGTATCAAGTATCAGGACTTAAAATTATAACTATTTGATTATCAGGAACTTGAATCAAAAAATATATTTTTAAATAAGTTTTAATTTAAATATATTTATGATTAAAAATCAGACAATTAAATTTCATCTCGTCCTGATACTTGATACCTAACACATTTCGTCCAAAGTCCAGTAAGTAGTGACTAGTTAATTTGATGACTGGTGAGTAGTGACTGGTTTTAGTAGATTTTGCTTCGCAAAATTCCATATTGACCAATCACTAATCACCAGTCACTAATCACCAACTATCGACCAAGTTCGTTTATATGAAAAAACTCATTATCCTTTCCATCGCCACACTATCTGCCATAGCCAATATCTTTGCACAAGGCGAAGTACTTGACAAAATCATTGGAGTCGTGGACAGCAAGATTATACTTCAATCAGAAGTAGAAGAGCAGTTTCGACTAATAGAAGCACAACAAGGCTCGGCACCGCCCGAAGCCCGTTGTATAATAGCCGACCAGCTTTTTGTTAAATCGCTCCTATTGGCGCAAGCCGAAAAAGACAGCGTACTTGTCGGAGAAGAAGAAATTGACCAGCAAATCAAATCGCGTGTCGATTACATCCTTACCATGATGAATGGTGATGTGGAGCAATTTGAAAAGTACTACGGTATGAGTATCCTCGAAATGAAGGAAAAATACCGTCGTGATATGGAAGACCAAATGCTTTCGGAGCGTATGCAGGGCATGGTCGTGCAGGGAGTAGCCATTACGCCTTCCGAAATTCGTGATTTTTTCAATCGAATACCGACAGATAGCCTACCTTATTTTGGTGCAGAAGTCGAGCTTGCGGAGATAGTCATCAAACCCAAAGTCAATGAGGGCGAACTCCAAAAAGCCTACGACCGCATCGTCGAATTGCGCGATAGAGTCGTCAACGGTGGTGAAAGTTTTGGTAAAATAGCCGAAGCACACTCTGACGACAAAGGCTCTGCTTCGCAAGCCGGATCGCTTGGTTGGGTCAAGCGCGGACAGATGGTGCCGGAGTTTGAAGCTGCATTATTTAAGTTACAAAACAAAGAAATTTCGCCGATTATCAAGACCGAATTCGGTTATCACTTCATTCAAGCAGTAGAACGACGCGGTAATACGGTATTTGCTCGTCACATCCTCACCAAACCTGAAATTACATTTGACGATAGAGAACAAGCTAAAGCCACACTGGATTCTGTCCGTCAATTGATACAGGCGGATTCCATGACTTTTACACGAGCTGTTAAGTTATTTTCTGAAAATGATGAAACCAAAAATAATGCGGGTATCATGGTTAATCCTCAAGCTGGCACTGCCGTATATCCCGTTGGCGATTTGCCGACCGAAGTGTATTTTGCGATTGATGAAATGGAAGTTGGTGACATTTCCGAACCTTTAGAGTACTACGATGCTCGTCAAGAACTCCATTATCGTTTGGTCACGATGCTTGCCTATTCCGAACCACACAAAGCCAGTCTCGAAGATGATTATTCCAAGATACAGGCAGCAGCACTTGACCAGAAAAAAGCAACTTATATGAGTGATTGGATTGATAGAAAAGCCGTCAAATCCTATATCACAATAAGTGATGAATATAAGCAATGTCCCAATATGTCAAAGTGGTTTGAGAATGCTATGAAAGCGAGGAGTAATTAGTGAAAACCCCAAAGCCCAAGCATCAAATCCCAGTTTGAACGATTAAATAATGGTAGTGCCACAGATGTAATGCTGAAACCACGAAGGACACCAAGTACACAAAAGTCGAATGAACGAAGTGAGAAAACTAAGATAGTGTAAGAAATTCATTATTAATTACTTAGTAGTAAGTCAATCTAATTATGATATGTTGCTTTGAGTAAAATTTTTTCGAGTACGAGGCGGAGGTTATTCAGCATAGCCGTAGCTACGCTGGATGTTCTCCAACAAAGTAATCGGACAAATTTCGCCAAATGAACTTATCATAATTAGTTTGACTTACTACTAA
>Ga0209187_1001569_pt1 | contig 25527 bp, 18 predicted proteins | sample BantaG_FD_187430 | JGI IMG/M metagenome (GOLD analysis project Ga0209187, IMG submission 187430) | Marine algal microbial communities from Bantry Bay, Ireland - BantryBay_4 metaG (SPAdes) (version 2) | ecosystem: Host-associated > Algae > Red algae > Unclassified | place: Bantry Bay, Ireland...
TTAGAATTGTTCAAAATGGATCAAGGCAAAAAACGTAGGCGAACCCATAGGTTCGGCGAGGCTTTTTAACGAAGAAACATGAAGAACAAAATAAATAATTACCGTCATTCTAAACTAGAATTGGTATAAGTATGCGGGCAAGCATAATTTGGCATAGCTATTCTCCTAACTTATCGTTTGGTTACTTTACTTAATATTGATAATAAGATTTTTCTTGATTCACTTACTAATTCGGTACAGCACAAGAAGAATAGCAAAAAACATATTGAAATTATACTATTGACAGGTATACTAATTATCGCATCATAGCTATTAGAAATGAAATAGATGAGGTATGTGATGACTATAAAGCATCCAAAGAATATAGTTGTTAGAAAATCTAAGGGCTGCACCCCTATCTTCTTGTATAGGAATCCTGATTTCAGGACGTTAAAGACAACCAATGATATGCCTGTAGCGATCCCAGCGCCTAATATTCCATGGCTTTTTATCAAGACAATATTAAGGAGTATATTTATAACTGTAAGGATGATAACGAAAATCGAGTTGTATCTATACCAAATAGAGTGTTGTATAATCACACCATTAACGCTAGACACCATATCAAATAATCTTGCAATACCTATTACCATGACTATGAGTTTCAGGTGAGAAAGTTTTTTCCATGATGCTATCACGAGCGGCAACAGGTCTAGTAATATATATATTCCGAATAACATAGCCGCTCCCAGAAAGAGCAAATTCTTAGCACCTTTAAGATATACGCTCCTAATTTCAGAAAGATCATTATTTTTCCAAGCTTGCGCAATAATCGGGTTTGCTATAGCCACGACGGATGTTATAGGTATGGTTATCACAGAAGCTATAAAAACAGACATTCTGTAATCTCCGGCCATAGTAAAATTTGTCATCACTGGAACCATATAACCATCTACTTTGAAAGCCATCATACTTCCTACACTGCTGGCAAATGCCCAGAAATAGTAGTTGTAGAACTCGGAAGGTCTCTTATATTCTTGCTGAATTTCACTTCCTATAACTTCTTTCTTTGTCCTAACTATAATCATCCATCCTAGAATAATAACACTCATAAGCATAACACCTAGGAGTAAAAAGATCCCATTTTGAATATTTATCGCATTTATGTATACGAGTAAAAAAGCGACAGGCATACCTATCTTATAGAGGTTTTTCAGAAACAAGGGTAGCGTTACCACCTTAAAATTAGATAGATAAGTGGTAAAAAACTGGCCTAGCCCAAACAACAATGCTGCTGGTAAGATATAGATAAAGTATTTAGCATATTCTGGAGCATCATTAGAGCTATACTTTATGCTTAAGTGTTTAAACAATGGGAATAGAAGAATCAAAAATAGACAGTTGATTACCAATAACTTAAGCAGAAATAATAAGTATTTATTTCTAGTACTTGATGAAGCCTTAAAGTAGGGAAAATAACGTATCGAGGCGGATCCAAGACCCATTATTACTAGCGGAATTAACAAAGCACCAACGTCCATTATCGTACCAAAAAGTCCCAACAATTCTCTATCTAAGGGATAGATAAATAGTGTCGCAATAGCTCCCACCATAGAAAGCCCCACGGAGACAACTGATTGCTTAAGACTTTCTTTTATGATAATGCCCAAGGTAAAAGTAAGTTAGTAAGACCAAAATTTAAAGTTCAAATCATACGACTGACCTGGATTCAAGCTTTCTAAGTCAGTAATCATCTGAAGTAAAAAAATATCATTTTTAGATTTATTTTTATTATCAATTTTAACTGCAAGTTCTAAAATTTTAGATAGCGATCCACTCGTACTAACCCGCTTATGAATATTTATAGAATCATCTTTTTTGAAATTTTGATTATTGTAAAGAAATTCCAATATTTCTTTTAATTCTATAAGCGATATTTGTATCAAATCTGATTTATTCTGCAGTGTAAAATCACCTTTCTGATCTCTGGTTATTGACAAATCAATATTTAAACTTTCATTTTTGATATCACAATTGAAACAATCTTCAGCAGCGATAAGAATATTTATTATACTATCGCATCCAAATTGATTATTCATTGTAACAGCATAATCACCTGGTTCATAGTATTCTTGACCAAATAAAAATATACTTTCTCCTTGACATATAGTTGTCTGAATTAATGATGAATCGCTAGATAATAAATCTATTGTAAGGTGCAAAACACTGTCACATCCATTCGAATTTGATAAAATTTGTTCAAAAACACCTTGGCTTGAAAATTCTTCATCATTGATATGAATCGATTCGCCCTGACACAATTCTACAGAGACCTGTCCAAATGTCTTGGTAAGAAAATCAATACTTATTACTAAAGTACTATCACATCCCGATTCATTTTCTGTAATCTGTTCAAATTCACCGGACTGATTATAGTTAACACCATTAAAAATAACTTCATCGCCTTCACAAGCAATTATTGAAATCGAATCTATTAGCTGATCTAAATGAGCTTCTACAATAACTGTTAAAGTAGAATCACAACCATTTTGATCTAGATAAACAAATTCCTCAGACGAGCCCGGTGAAATTTGAATCCCGTCATATTCGAAAATCTCATTTTCGCAAACTGAAATATTTAATTCAGTTTGACTCAATGCAAAACTTTCCACGATTAAAACAAATAATGAATCACAATTATCTGAGTTGAGAGAACTTACACTAGATATAGATCCAATTTCAAAACTTTGACCTTGAAATTCAAAACTACTACCAGGGCAAACTGCAACTGAGACAGAGTCGTACACTATAATATCATTATAAAAATTATTTGGAAGACCAAATTGCATTTTTCTCCCTTCCAAATCAGGATCAATATTAATATGATTTATTTCAAGAAATGCATTTTCAAGATTTGAATTCTGAATCATGCTAATGAAAGATAAATTCCTAATTGAAACATAAATTTCACCATCTGGACCAAGCTGTAGAGCCCTTACTACATTATCCGCTTCTAACAAAGCAATATCATCGAAAGGTATATTGATAAGATTATTACTATCAAAAGAATATCTGTAAATACTCTGAGTACCTCCTATATATAGAATCTCACCTTGTGTAGCGAACTCTAAACCGTATAATGATTCATCAGCAATACTAATAGCAATTCCTCCTGAAACTACTCCCTGAATAACATCAAAATTAAAAACCTCAACAGAACTAATACTCCTGTTAATTAGCGCTAAAATCGATTTATCTTGGCTGCTCTTCATATATCCAACTGAATTTATATTATTATCTCCCCCGCCATGAATTGCTCCAACCTCAGAAATAATAGGATTTTGATTTAGTCCATTACAATCTAGATCAAAAGCATAAAATTTATTATTACCCCAACCATGCACCACTATCCAATATCCTTCGCCGTTTTCTTTTTTTATTGATGTCAACTTCTCAGTTACAGGGGAAAGTAATTTTATATTGATATCACTTTCCAAAAAATCGCCATTCGGATTACTATTACTTCCGTTACCTTTCAATGTCATATCAACAATAGTATATTGAAGCCCATTATCTCCTGCTAGTTCATCAACGGTAAAAATATAATACTGATCAAGGTTCTCTGTACTGGGAACAATGATTACCGATTGGGTAGCTGAAGGATGACCATTTAACAAATCATTGGGCATAGGCATATGATTTCGATCCCATACTGTAATACCGTCAGTGTAGAATAATAAATCTCCATCTTTACTAGCAACACTAGCAACCCCCTCCTGGGTACTTAACTTACTATTTTTCAGTGCAATAGGTGGTTCAACATTAAAATCTAAGCCAGCATTATCTCCAAAATACCAGATATTGGATAACTTTGAAATCTCTTGAGTGGATGCAACAGAAAAGACGAAAATAAAAATAACAGTGCTAACTAAGGATTTAAACATATGAAAATATTAAAGATTACTTAGTATGTAATTTAGCACTAAATATCATATTTATGTACTCAACATAATAATGAAATCGTTTAATATCACTAATAACAATATATGTATTAAATAAATCTATAATATATTGTACATTTACAATTAGGAATTATATGAAAAATGCAGCCATAATATTAGTAAGGAGCGATTCTAAAAGATTACCAAAAAAATATGCAAAAAATCTTGGAAATAGAAAGCTACTAGAATGGCCAATTTTGGCTTTACAAAAGGCGGGAATAGAAGTAATAATTTCTACAACTGAAAGATCGATAGATGATAGAATTATTGATATTGCTCACAAACATAAAATTAAATTTTTTAGAGGGGATCTTTTAGATGTATCAAAAAGGTATGCAGAGACATTAAAAAAATATAATTTAGAATATTCATTTAGAATTAATGGCGATAGTCCGTTTATTAACCAAAAATTAGTCAAAAGTACATTAAAAATTATATCAACTCAAAAGTTTGATTTGGTGACAAATTTAATAGATAGATCATACCCATATGGGATAAGTTTAGAAGTAATTAAGTCTTCTACTTTTCTTAATAATTACAATTACTTTAATACTTATCAAAAGGAACATATAACAAATTATTTTTACATAAATAAAGATAATTTCAAGATTAAAAAATTAACATACAAGGATAATATTCCTGAAAATATGAGATTCGTTGTAGATACATATGAAGATCTCACCAAACTAAATAGCATTGTAGCTCAAAATGATAATGTTGATTTTAATTGTATAGAAATTAAAGATCTAATAAAAATTTACTTGAAAAATGATTAATTTATATTCGATAAGACCTAAGGGTTTTAATGTAGGAAATGATGTAATATATATTGCATTAAAGGGATTTATTGAAAAGGCATTTAAAGATTCTGAAATAAGTATTATTTCACTACCTGCTACTAATAAATACGAATCTAGTAAGAAAGCAGGGTTCACAAAAAGTACGATTTATGAAATAAACCAATTCGGGAATGGCGTAATTCTTGGTGGTGGAAATTTATTTGAAAATGGTGAAATTGATATAGACCCAATAGCACTTAAGGCATTAGATAAGCCATTTTTAATCTGTAGCGTTTCAAGAGGCCGAATCTACAATAAAAAGGGAGAGTTAGTAGATAGGACTGACGTTATTTCCGATCATCATTTGAAATTACTAGGTGAGAAAGCTAGTATTATTATGTCGAGAGATATTGCTACATTTGAACATATGAATTCTTTAAAGCAGGATAACATGATAGGTGCTTGCCCGACATTATTTTTAAGAGATTTTATTCCAAGCTTGAATAACTTAGATGAAAAATATAAATCAGATTGTCTAATATCTATCAGGACACCTAATCTGATGTCAGTTCCACCAATAAAACAATATGAATTGAGCCACATTCTTCATTCTACCATAGATTATTTAAAATCAAATGGTTATGAGAAAATAAAAATTTTATGTCATGACCATAGAGATATAGGTTTTGCTGATTCTTTCAAAGATGTTGAATTCTTGTATACTGATGATGCTTATAAATTTATTAATTTACTTAAGCACACAAGACTCAATATCACCTTTAGATTACACTCTTTTATTCCGTGCTTATCATTAGATATTCCGACGATTAAAATAAGTTATGACGAAAGAGCATTAAGTCTGGTTGATACTATTGGATTGCAAGAATGGAACATTAACTATTTAAAAGAAAATGTGATAAAAGAGATCAAATATCGAATTGATAATATAAACAATTTAGAAGATATAAAGAGCACTCTTAAAAAAACGAAATGGCCTTCAATTAAAGAAGGTTTTCATGATAATTTTAGAAATTTTGCTATACAAATTAAGAATGCTCAACAATGAAAACTGACAGATCTCATATAATAGCTGAAGCTGGGGTAAACCATAATGGCAATATTTCTAATGCGAAAAAATTGATCGATATTGCAAAATCATCAGGTGCAGATTCCGTCAAGTTTCAAATTATTAACCCTTGGGGATTATATCTGAAAGGCGACTATAAATATGGACACTACAATATACAAGATGTAATAAAAAACAGGTTTAGTACGGTATTAAGTGATGAAGATTATACAAATCTAAACAAATTTGCTAGGACAAAGGGAATAGATTTTAGCGCTTCTATATTTGATGAAAATGGCCTCAATCTATTAAGCTCATTCAATCCACCATATATCAAAATAGCATCATGCGATCTTACAAATATACGTCTATTGCGACAAGTTGCGGATAAAGGACACAAGATGATTCTTTCAACAGGAATGTCAACTTTAAAAGAAATAGAAAGTTCTCTAAACATTCTTGACAAAGCGAACTTCACTGATATCGTATTATTACACTGCGTATCAATTTATCCATGCCCACCTGAAAAATCTAATGTAAATATGATTCGCGTCCTTAAGGATGAGTTTAACGTCGAAGTTGGTTTTTCTGATCATACTCGATCATCAGATTCCGCAATTGCAGCTTATGCTTTAGGAGCAAGATGGTTTGAGAAACATTTTACTTTTGATAACAGTCTCGAAGGCTTTGATCATAAACATGCTCAAAATGAAAATGAATTCCAGAAATACGTCCATTCTATAAGAATGATAGAAACCTCTATGAAATATCAAGATGAAAAAATAGATGATAAAGAAAAATATACTGCACAAAGAGCTAGGAGATCTTTATATGCTTCAAGGAATATGAAGAAAGGTGATGTTATAAAAACTGAGGATATATTGTGCGTAAGACCTAGTAACACTATGAATCCTAATCAGATTGATGCCCTAATAGGTGCCAAACTTAAAAAGGACATTGAAGAAAACACTCCTTTTTCCTTAGATTTTATTTGATAGTGTTTAACATTAAAATATTATTTATTTGTAAAGCCTCAATCAAAGAGGGCTTAGGTCATTTTATTAGGACTGTAACCTTATCTGATTATATTTCAGAAGAAAGGACAGAAATTGATTTAGAACTAATTCTTATTTCCGATCAAGTATATTCTAATAAACTAACAAACAAAAAATACAGTACAACTGTAATATCAAGTGAGAATGATTTAAGCCTAAGCTCTTCATTTGATATAATAGTATTAGACATGCTGACTATTTCTAATGGACTATTTGCTCAATTAAAATCAAAATGTAATAAGATAATTAGCATATCCCCAATATTTAATCAAATGTCCAATTGTGATATGTTGATAAGCAGAACTAAATACATTAGTCAAACACTTCCTAAATCAGTAAAGCTTAGATGTGGACTTGAGTACAGTATCATAAGATCAGATTGTGAAAAAATTTCTTCTGACATTTTTAAAGTCAATATTGATAGAGCATATACCAATGTAGCTATAAGTATGGGTGGTACCGATCCTGAAAACATGACATTGAAGTATTTGGATGAATTAAGCAAGACAAATAAGAAAGTTGTTTTCTGGGTATTGTTAGGAGAAGGCTATGAACATAATTATAAGTCACTTTCTGATATTATCAAAAAACGTATAAATCATGAAATTATACTTGCAAGAACTAATAAAAACATGTGGCATATTTTATCTAATTGTTCAATAGCAGTATTAAAAGGAGGATTAACCTCCTACGAAGCTGCCTATTCAGGATTACCAGCGATAAATGTTTTTGAAAATGGAAATCGATCCTATTTAGTTCAAGAATTACTAGAAAACAGGCTTTGCCTTCCAAATGCTGAAAATGTAGAACAAATTCTTGCTTTATTTGACTCTCATTTGGAAAACAAAAATAAACTTATGGAAATACACAAGCGATCACAAAACACATTCACTGACTCTCCTGTTTCAAATGTAATTGACGCTATAATTTCATGAAAACTGATAGTACTGTTCTTGTCTATACTACTTCCGGAATGAGCCTTCCTCATTTAGCAATTGAAAGAGAAGTACTTGAAAAAAAGTTGTTCCAATTTAATCGAAAAATCCTCCTGAAGTGCAGTGGAGGTCTAAATACTTGCTATTTTAATCCAGTACACAACCTTTTAGGTTGTGCGCTTTGTCAAAGTAGAACAGAAGCAAATATTAAGAGTAGATATAAATTTGATAGAGTATACAACATTCAAAAAAAAGGTAATAATTATGATAATGTCATAATTGAAATCACTTCCCTTACGGAACTGATGGCCTATAAATATAAGGAAATAGAAATTGGGAGAGGAATTGGATCTTCACTCATTTCAATTACAAGGAATTCAAAATTAAATATATATAATTATACATATTTCATAGAAAATAGTCTTAAACAAGCAATGCAACTTGTTGACCAAATAGAAAAAATTGTCAATGACAATAATGTATCTGATGTGATTCTATTCAATGGTCGATTTTTTGAACATTTTCCTATTTTATCATATTGTTTGCAAAATAAAATCAATTACTACACTCACGAGAAGGGAGCAAATTTCAATAAATATCAATTAATTAAAAACCACACTGTCCACAGTATTTCATACAGAAAAAGACAAATTGAAGAAGTATGGAATAATTATCAGGGCAATAATAATAAAATAGCTGACCAATGGTTTCTAAATAAAAGAAAGGGAATAATAAGCACAGAAACTAATTTTACTTTAGGTCAAACTAAGGGTCTTTTACCAAAAGGGTTTGACAAGTCATTTCATAATATCACTATTTTTAATTCATCAGAAGATGAATTCAAATCAATTAAAGAATGGGATCATGAATTATTTGATACACAAAACGAAATAATAATTAAAATTGCAAAATCACTTAAATCAAATAAAAAAATTAGAATATATCTTAGATTCCATCCAAACCTTAAAGGAATAGCTCGAGAACAAATCGATGAAATCATAAAAGCAAAATTATCAAACGTTATAATAATATCGCCTGAAAGTAAAATTAGCACTTATAGATTAATGTCTAATTCGAATAAAATTCTTAGTTTCGGTTCAAGGACTTCTATAGAAGCTGCTTACTGGGGAACACCATCAATCATATACGGTAAATCGTTTTATGAATCTTTAGATTCATTATACAAGCCAGCTAATTATACTAGTTTAATTGAACTGTTAGAAAATTTTAATTTGAAAGCTAAATCGGGAATAGATCTTTTAAAGGCCGCATTGTTTCTCCAAGAGAGAGGTAATCAACTAGAATTCGCTGAAATAATTAATAAAAATAATGTTTACTACAAAAATAAAAGACTACAAAAACACTACCCCTTAATAATTTTTTATTTTATCTGTAGTCTTTCAAATTTAGGTATATGGAAAAACAATTTTAAGGAATTTTATAATAAAAAATTAAGTTTTAAAGATCTTTTAAAAATATAATGAAAAAAGTTCTAATCATAACATATTACTGGCCTCCTTCTGGGGGTATCGGTGTATTAAGATGTTTGAAATTTGCTAAATATTTGAGAACTTTTGGATGGGAGCCTATAATATTTACAGCTTCCAATGCTAATTACCCTAGTCTAGATCCTACAAATAACAAGGATATTCCTTCAAACATAACTGTTATTAAACTAAAGATCTGGGAACCTTATGGTATCTACAAACTAATTACTGGAAAAAATAAATCTGCTAACGTTAATAATGTGTTTTATACAAAAGAAGAAAAACCAGGATTGGCACATGAAATTTCAGTTTGGATTAGGAGTAATTTTTTTATTCCTGATGCTAGAAGTTGTTGGATAAATCCATCAGTTAAATTTTTACTTAAATATATTAAGAGCAATCCAGTTGATGCAATACTAAGCAATGGCCCACCGCATACCAATTCTAGAATAGCCACAATAATAAAAAAGAAAACAAGAATACCCTGGTTAGCAGATTTCCAGGATCCCTGGAGTCAAATAGATTATTTTAGCTTGCTTAAATTAACTTCTTGGAGTTTAAAGAAGCATCTTAAATTAGAACAGGAAGTTTTTAAATATTCAGATCATATAACCATTGTTAGTCCTAAATGGAAGCATGATCTTGAAAGTATTGGAGCAAAGAATGTCACTGTCATTCCATGGGGATTTGACCAAGACGACTTTAAAGATTTAAGACACATTAAATCATCAAAATTTGTTATTTCTCATCTTGGAATTCTAGGTTATGATAGACGTCCTGAAACATTTTTCAAAGCAATATTAGAATTAAAAGAGGAAGAAAGCGATTTTGAACAGAAAATCTCTATAGTCTTACCAGGACAAGTTGACTTTTCAGTTCAAGAGATAATAGAAAAAAATGGGTTAAATAAATATGTCAATATTCTGGGAAATATTAATAGAAAAGATGCTCTAAAACTGATGAAAAACAGCAATATTTTATTACTCTTACTCAATCAACAAGAAAATTCTAAAGGGAGAATTCCAGGTAAATTATTTGAATACTTAGCATGTAAAAGACCAGTACTCTGTTTAGGAGATATTGATGGCGATAGTGCTAAAATAATTACGGACGCTAGAGCAGGTTACGTTTCTACATATAATGATCTCATATCAATTAAATCAATGATATTAAAAGAGTTTAGAAGATTTAAAAAAGGTGAAAATCAAAAAGATGTGATTTCTGATATAGATAAGTTTTCTGTTGAAAGAACAACTGAAGATTTAGCTAAATTGCTTACGAGCATAATCAAATAATTTTGCTGATTAGGGCTTGTAGAAAATATATCTAAATACATACAAGTCATTAAATTATAGTTTAAAACATAAGTTAATATTTAAGATAAATATTCAGACAAAATTCGATCAGCAAACAAATTTCAGAGACTCCATTTCAGTGTGAGCTGAATAAACCAAAAAGATGGGTGTTACTGGAGGAAATAATTAATATTTTATCTTCAGAGAATCAAAGAAATATTACAAATTGAAAAAAAGAAGATTTAGTTAATCAATGGCATCAACTTCGTGCAGGTTCTTTAATAGAAATTCGAATAAAGTTAAAACATTATATGAAATTGTTATTCCTTAAATCCAACTTAATTGCTAATAATAATCCCTGCAAGCAAAGAAGCTTTCTTTCTCCTTGCTACAGGAACTTGGTGCTCGTTTTCCATATATAGAATACCCTCCTTATCATATTTTCTTATTAAATTTTTATTTACTAAATAGGACTTGTGCACATGAAGAAAGGTTTTTCCAGGTAGTATTTCCTCATAGAAGGCTATATTATTAGAACTGGTTACATTACGCCCATTCAGTAAATGAATTGTAACGTATCTACCCTCTGCCTTGAAAAATATAATATTCTTTATAGAAATTAATTCATACGTCGTTGTGCTTGAGATGGCTATTGTTTCCATCTCTTCTTTCTTTTTAGTTAAATTCGCCAATAATAATTTATAATTCTCTTTCTCTTTTTTACTCTCCACATTTTCTATCGCTCTTCTGACAGTAGAAAGAAAAAGTATATTCTCTATTGGTTTCATTACGTATCCTACCGCTGAAAAATCAAAAGCACGGATCGCATACTCATTATAGGCTGTAATAAATACAACTTCAAAAAAGATATCACCTATATCTCTCATTAAATCTAAGCCAGATTTCCCTGGCATAGCCACATCCAAAAAAACGATATCCGGTCTATTTTTAATGATCTCAACAAAACCTGTCTCATAACTATTGGCTTCAGAAATAATATTAAAGGAAGGAAAATGAGACTCTATCTTAGATTTTAAATTTTCTCTTGCTAATTGTTCGTCGTCTATTATAATTACATTCATATGGCTATAATGATTTATGCTGCTGATTTATTGTTATACGGAATCCATAAGTTAACCCTAGTGCCTTGCTCCAGGTCATCAATGCTAAATCTATATGGCTTATCCGAAATAGAATTTAGTGTAGCTAATCTATCCTTAATAAGAGACACGCCTAGACTCTTATAATTGGATACAGACTGGTCATTAATTAATTTCGATGCGGCACGACCGATACCATTATCTTCAATTTTCAATGCGAGACCGTCACCTTCTTCTGCGATAATTATCTTTAAGCTACCTTTCTTCTTATTATGAAACAATCCATGTGCTATGGCATTCTCTACAAAGGGTTGAATAAAAAGAGATGGTACTTGTAACGAAAGTATATCAATAATAGGATCTACAGAAATTTCGAAATCAAAGTTATCATATCTTAATTTTTCGATTTCAACATAATCTTGAATAATTTCTAACTCATGGACTAGTTTAATGAATTTTGATTTAGAACTAATCAAAAATCTTCGCATTAGTCTTGAAAATTTTGCTAAATACTCATCAGCTTCCTCTACTCTTTTTGCTTGTATCAAAGCCTGAATAGACCCCATTGCGTTAAAGATAAAGTGTGGGTTTAATTGGGACTGAAGTGCTGCAAGTTCAAGTTCCGCCAATTTTAATTTAGATTTAAACTCTATGTCTTTTCTACGTTCCGTTCTTTTAACTATTAGTTTTCCCAAATAGTAAAATGTAAGTGAACTAGAAAGAAATATTAAACAATAAAACCAAACAGTTTGCCAATAAGGCTTCGAAATAGTAAATTTAAAATTTTGAATACCTGAGACGTTACCAAATGTATCTTCTCCCTTTACTCGAACATTATAAGATCCTGATTTTAAATTATTATATTCAATATTTCCTTTTTCTGTCTTATTATAATCCAAAATAACTTTACCTTCTTTCAATAATTTGTTATAAATCTTATGTTTACCCATACTATTAAAGCTTATTAAGTCGTATTTAAGGATAATATCATTTTTAGAATAGCTTAATTTTTCTTCATTCGTTATTGGTGTTCCATTTGAAGTTGATCTATTCAAAAGTAAAGTTGGTGGTTTTCTTTTCTGGTCAATATCTTTATATTCGATAAAATGTATTCCATCATTAGCGGAAGCAATTATTAATTCATCGTTCGCAACTATCTTATTAAATTCAGATCCCGAGAATAAATCTAAATCAATAATTTTAGTTGAAATATTAGAAATGAAATTATATTTGATAAGAGACTCAGAAGTCAAAATACAAATTTCATCATCTCTTAACTTACAAAACTCTAAGCAATCGAGATCTAAAGAAAATATTTTTTGAACTTTAAAGTCTTTCATTGTATAAATTTTACCATCAGAAGTCATAATTATTAATTTATCTCCAATCTTTTTTAATCCAACAATATCATCTTCGAAAGTACGAAGGTGCCTCTCTGTTTCATTTTCAAAATAAAAAACTTTATTTTTTATTGTAAAGAAAAAATGATTTTCAAAAAGCTCCATAGAGCCAACTGATCTTTGTTCTCTATATGAAAAATAGTTTAATTCACTCTTGTAAATGTTTAAGACGGCAGCTGACTTTAAATAGAAATTTGTAGATGATAAATTTCCGTCACTTATGCCCTCACGGAAAATCATAGAAGGATTTAAACTATATTCTACTTTAACTTTAGAATTACTCAAGTAATCTCTTTGAGTTATAATTTCTAATTTGTCAGAAACAATAACAGGATCAACTCCTACGTTAAAAACGATAAATTCATTGTTAAATTTCAAAAAACCTGACACTTTTGTTCTTAAATCTAATTCACTTTCCAAATTTATGTCTCTCAAAGAATACTTCTTAATAACCCCAGACTCAATACCAATATATAAATGACTATTTCGAATTTGCATATCGACTATTTGATCATTAGATTTAATAAACCTATCAGATTGTAACCTCTGAGCATCGTTAGTGATTAAATAAACGCCGTCATTTCTTGTGTTAATCCAAAAATTATCTCCTTTATCAAGAAAACTCCGAGAAATATCATTATTAAGAATACTAGAATTATGACTTTTGTAACTAAACTCTAAATCTTTATTCACTAAAATTAAACCCAAATTTGTCTGAATTTGGAGTGACTTATCTGTCACAGCAAACCTTACTCTGTCAATATCATCCATAAAAAAATCAGTAAATGGAATACTCGAATAAGATCTACTTTTTAGATTTACAAGTATGATATTCTTCATTTCTTCGTCTATTGAAAAAATAATACTTTTGAATACTTCAACTTTTTCCAAAAAAGCCTTCGGTAAATCAATCCCATCAGTAAATACAACTGAGTCTAAAAGTTCATTATTTTTCGTCTTGAGAAAATAAAAAGATAGACTATCCACTTTAACTAAAACTGTATCATTATTTAATCCTGCCCGAAATTGATAACCTCCATTTTTAAATATTATTGAATTATCATATTCATTCCTGTTGAATATCGACTTTAAAACATTGTCCTTTTCGAACCAATGATAAAATTTCTCATTAAAATAAACATCCCCCTCCCAATCACTTACTGAATAAATAGATAAAACCTTCTCCCCCTCCACAGGCACCGTAAATACACTGTCATTCCTTATATAATTAATCTCATTATTCCTAGTATGCAACCATAGCCTCCCCTCACTATCTTCCGTTATATTCCAGACATCATTCCTTGACAAACCATCCTTGGTTGTGAAATTCTTAAAGGTCTTACCATTAAACTTACTTACGCCACGTTCTGTAAAAAACCAGATATATCCCTTGCTGTCTTGCATACAGCCGTAGACATGATTACTAGGTAGACCATCAGCCTTGGTGTAATGGATATAATTAGGCGTTTGTGCTATACCATACGATGACAGTATACACAAAATGCTAATAAAAAGGATTGATCTATATGTTCGTTTATGCGTTATAATCTTTATAAGTTTTCCATCCAAAAAATAGTAATAATAACATCAGTATTATAGATGATACTAAACTGATTATCTCCCCTATCCTGAAAGTATCAGGATCAAAAACAAAAGTGATCTTATGATTACCTGCAGGAATATTCATTCCTCTAAGGATATAATTCACTCTGATGTGATCCACAGATTCTCCGTCGATAGTTGCCTTCCATCCCTTGTTAGGACCATACCATACTTCAGAGAACACAGCAAACTGATCACTTGTAGTATTAGATTCATATTCTAACTTGTCCGGGGCATACGTGAGTAGTTTTATATCCCCCTCCTTATTAAATTTCTTACTGCTGAGATAAGATTCAAATTCCTTATGAACCACAGCTTCGCCTAGTGGATCAAAGGATGATAATGAATTTATCTCCGCATTTGCATCTTCGACAATATTTATCTTGTTTACAAACCAGGCATTACCTAGAGCTGCTGGGTTACGTTGCGCCTTAGCTTGATTATTATCTCCAGGAACTATAACATACTTTGTGTTTAGCATGTTGAGAACCTTAGTATTTCCTGTCAATATATGTCTTAACTTAATATCTTCAAAGCGCTGTAACTTAGCAGCATGATTTCCTCCTATCGTCTTATGGAAATAAGAACTTGACGATTGATTAAAGGTATTGATAGAATTATCTAGTACCCTGTAATGTATATCTTTATCTGCTAGGATCTGAGTATCTACAGGTCTAGGTTCAAAATTCCGCTCATAATTCCTTGCCGAAACAAAGCTCTTATTATTTACATAGTTCTTAGCAATTGGAAATAAATCTATCATGGTAATCGCTCCTATGATGATTATCATATACAATTGCTTAAGCTTACCCATAAGATAGAAATAGATCGCTGCAGCTACGACTAGTACGATTCCTAAGGAACGCATAGAACTACTTCTCATAGCACTCAACCTATCAGATCGCAACCCGTCAACATCATAACCGTATTGTATATAATTAGCATCTGAACTGTGTTCAGCATCGAACATAGATGGCCCCACTAGAATAAAGAACAATGATATCGCAGCTATTATGCCTGTAGAAATAAAAAGCGGCTTCAAAAGACTTTTCTTATCCTCTCTTTTTAATATCTCATTAAAAGAAAGTGCGCCTAATAAGGGAAATAAAATAGCTGCTATACTTAGTATGGAATTAGGTGTCCTAAACTTATTATACATCGGAGCATAATCAAAAAACAACCTACTCAGAAATTCAAAGTTCTTACCCATGGAAAGCAACAATAATAATAGCACGGATATCCCTAACCAGATATTCATATTCCTCTTTACAGTAAACATGCCTATTATAAAAAGAAATACTATAGATGCTCCAAAATAAATAGGCCCACTTGTAGACCCTAAACTCCCCCAATAAAGTGGGGCATCTATTCCTCCCCTAGTATTAGCTCCTTTTTTCTTCATCCCCTTGGCAAAAGCAGAATTAGCACTGAGGTGTTCCCTAGAACTTCCTCCCACAACATTAGGTATGTAAGAACTAAATAAATCTAAAAAACCATTACTCCATCCCATAGCATAATCCCATGCTAATCCGCTGACAGCACTACTGCTAGATGGATCTGCATTAGCTGATTTCAGAATAGGTTCTCCTCTCATGGTATCCTTGCTATACTCATAGGTCGTCCACATCTTAGAGGCTGATGTTCCTACGGCTAGAAATAATCCCAAAACCAAAAATCCTGTAGCAAAGAAAAAAGACTTCAGCTCAGATTTTCTTACCGCCTCTACTAACTTAATAATAACATAGATAAATAAACAGATACCTAGATAATAAGTCATCTGTATATGATTAGCGAAGAGACTTAATGCCATGCCTAAAGTAAATAAAATGCCGCCCTGCCAATAACGAGATCGATAGGCCAGTATAACCCCGGCAATTACTAATGGTGAGGCACAGATAGTCCGAACCTTCGTCATATGACCTGCGTGAAATAATACCATATTATTAGTCGTAAAGGCAAAGGCTATTGCTGCAATGATAGCAACCCATGGGTTGACACGCAGGACCAATAGTAGTATGTAGAAAGTAATCATACCGTATACAAAGTAACCAATTGGTCGGCTAAAACCCAAAGAAAAAACCCTTTCTATATATCTAGAAATATTAGAATTCTGTGGACTACCAATCTGATAAACTGGCATACCCCCGAACATAGAATTCGTCCACAATGGATGATCACCCGTCATCTCTCTATATGCACTTATTTCTTGTGACATTCCCTTATAGACCATAATATCACCTGCCGGAACTACCTTACCTTGTAACTGTGGCGTAAAATAAATTATAGCTATAAGCAGAAAAGAAATGATTGCAATAATATGCGGTAATAGTTTTTTCAATATTGGATTATTCATCAGCTTCTTATAAAATTCTTGTTAGTGAAATTTCTCTTTCTTAGTGTCTATTATTCTCTGCAGTTTATTCGTCTTTATAGATTCCGACATAGTTTGCATCATGTGTTACGTAAGCTCTATACATGCCTGCTGAGTTAAATGACATAGCAATATTTCCAAACCGATCCAGTGCAACCAGTCCTCCACTTCCTCCTGCTTTTACTAATTTATCATTGATCACTTTCTCGGCAGCTTCCTCTATTGTAAGCTTAGCATAATCCATCATAGCAGAGATATCATGCGCTACTGCATAACGTATAAAAAACTCCCCATGACCTGTACAACTTACACCACAGGTATTATTATTTGCATAAGTACCTGCTCCTATGATCGGCGAATCACCTATTCTATTATAACGCTTATTGGTCATACCTCCTGTAGAAGTACCAGCAACAATATTACCAGCCTTATCCAGTGCAACACAACCTACTGTTCCATATTTGTAATCAGATTCTCCATAATCTAGTGCACCTGTAGAACTTTCTTTTTTGATAGCATTCTGTAAAGAGTTCCATCTACTTTCTGTTCTAAAATAATCATTGGTTACAATTTCTAGATCCTGTTCTTTTGCAAATTTTTCTGCTCCCTCGCCTACTAGTAGAACGTGTTCTGATTTTTCTAGAACAGCCCTAGCTGCTGAGATAGGATTTTTTATAATTTTCACACCTCCTACAGCCCCTGCACTCAAGTCTGCTCCATTCATTATAGAGGCATCTAATTCATTCTCTCCCTTGTTTGTAAACACAGCTCCTTTTCCAGCATTGAACAATGGGATATCTTCCATGTAATTAATCACTTTTTCTACTGCATCCATAGAACTACCTCCCTGAGACAATATTGCCTTTCCTACATCCAAGGCACCGTGCATTGCTTCTCTGAAAGCAGCTTCTTTTTCTGCTGTCATATTTTCTCTCTTGATGGTACCTGCTCCACCATGTATGACCATAGCATATTCCTTTCTTACGTTTTCTTCTTTCTTTACTGTTTCCTTACTTGCATCATTAGTTTCTTGATGTGTACAAGCAGGAAGCAGGAGACAGAAAAATAAGACGAGCCAATTATTATGTATACTTTCCATTATGCTGATTTATTTTCCTAGATATTTCTTGACGGCTGTTATCTTTTGTTGTTCTTCTTTGGTAAAATTATTCCATGCATTGCTGTATTCTAACTTTTCTCTATTTTCAAAATATTGTATGCTCATGTAAATACTGAATGGTATTACAGCTATAATTACAAAAAATAGCTTACTTAAGAAGCAGCCTAGTAAAATTAAAATTAATGTATAAGCTGCATACATGGACAATATTGCAGCTATCAAGACAGAAGAATAAAAAACTTTTTTCTTAACCGTTGTATTCGTAATATATTTTGCCAAACTAATCGGGATAACATTTACGATGGTAGCAATGATAAGAAAAGGAAAAAGTATAACCTGAAGGAAACGACTTCCTTGCATTTTTTCTGCGTCCCAAAAATAATGATGATCATTAAGTTTTTCTATTACATCTTTGTCCTGTAGAAAGGAGAATAATTCAGTAGGCTTTTCTGTATCCATAAGTTCAGCAAGCTTCTTACCTCTCTCTAATATTTCCTCCTTATGATTCATTATAGGATGGGTTTCAGGATAAGCATCATACATAAATCTAGGATACCAAGTATTAAAGACCCTTTCGTTATCAGAATTTTCTAAATGTAAAACGCCATCTTTTATAGTTTCATATAAATCCGTAGTTAGTCGAGAAATCTCCTTGTTTACTTCCTTATTTTCTCCCAGGATCGCGTAATCTTTAGGTTCTTTGACAGGAAAAACTTTTACAACGACACTAGATCTGAAAATATTCGGATCACTAAAATTGATCGCAACGGGAAGCAGTCCCAATGTAGAATCTTCCTTTTCATCTAGCAGCGACTTCGCCATTCTTCCAAGGCCTTTCTGGAACTTTCTAAGTTTTCTGACAAACTCCGTACTGCCTTCTAAGAAGATCATTATAGCCGCCCCATTATTTAACTTATCGTTGGCAATATTTAGATTCTCTTTATTTTTTCTTAGTGCATTGAATCCATCTCTGAATCTAAAAATCGGAATCTGGTGTGTGGAATCTAGGATCACCTTCAGCACAGGATTGTTGAACAGGTCTCCCCTAGTCAGGAAATGCAAAGAGATAGGAAAAAAGCAGGCCATAATGCAGGGTTCTAGAAACCCATTGGGATGGTTACTCGCGATCAGCAAAGGTCTGTCTGTAGGAATATGCTCCATGCCTATTATATGAATCTTCTTATAATAGATTTTTAGAAATAACCGAGCTATAGGCCGTAATATATAATATAACATATCTTATGCTTATGTCAAATATAAGTTTCTGATATTAAATATTTTAGCTATCAGAATGATTTATAGAATTACTTTTAGGTAATGAGCAAACTAACCACACAGCAAGAAGATGAAAAGTCCTTATATGTAAAAGGAATAATTAGTCTTTACGTACCTTTGGTGTAGATGTCAAATAAAAAATTAATTGTAATTGCTGGCCCGACAGCTATCGGAAAAACAAGCTTAAGTATTAAAATTGCAAAGCATCTTCAAACTGAAATCATTTCCGCTGACAGCCGACAGGTCTACAAAGAGATGAGTATTGGTACTGCTAAACCTACTAATAGCGAACGTGTAGAGATAACTCATCACTTCATTGACATAATAAGCATACAGAATGAATATAATGTGGCAAGATATGAGGAACAGGTCATTCATTTCCTAGACCACTATTTCCAAAACAATGATACAGCTGTGCTTACAGGAGGTACTGGACTATATATCAAAGCAATAACTAAAGGTCTAGATGCCCTACCCACTATCCCCGATGCGATGAATGCTAAGGTCATACAGCTTCTAAAAGAAAATGGAATCTCCCATCTTCAAAATATTATAGCAGAAAAAGATCCTGAGTATTATAAAAAAGTTGATAAAGAGAATGTGCGAAGGCTGATTAGAGCTGTCTCTGTAATAGAACATACAGGCATGCCCTTTTCAGATTTCAGAAAAGGAATCGCGAAAAAAAGAAATTTTGACATTATACCTATCTCCTTACATATGGAAAGGACTATACTATATGATAGAATCAACAAAAGAGTCGATCTTATGATCCAAGCTGGTTTAGAGGAAGAAGTACGCAGTTTGTCAATATATAAAGACCTACAAGCTTTACAAACAGTAGGATACAAGGAGTTATTCCAATATTTTAGTAATGTGATTTCTAGGGAAGAAGCTATAAATAAAATAAAACAACACACCAGAAATTACGGTAAAAGACAGATTACCTGGTTTAAGAATCAATATAAAGCCCATATATTCTCACACTCAGAGGTAGAAAAAATACTTAATCATATTGAAAGCACGCTGTAAAGAATATAAAAAAAAGCTAGCCTAAAGTATGGATAACACATTTTCAGGAGGTCTTCCTAAAGCCGCTTTGTTGTCCTTGATAAAAATAGGTCTTTCTATAAGTCGAGGATTATCTGATAAGATACGTACCCATTCGTCTTCGGAATAGCTATTATCTTTGAACTTACTTCGATATATCGCTTCGTTTTTTCTTACTAATTCTTCAGCTTTTATACCTAATTTCGCTAAAATTCCCTTTATTTCCTTCATAGTAGGAACTTGGTCCAGGTATTCTACAATATCAGGTTCGAGGCCTTTAGAATGTAATAATTGAAGAGTTTCTCTGCTCTTTCTGCATCTAGGATTGTGGTAAATTTCCATTTGTCAAGTAGTAGTTATTAGTTACCTTATCGCTGGTTATCTTAAAGATTATTTCGTGCAAAGATAATATTTCAAATTTGAATTATTCAAAAACTAAAATCTAAAATATATGATCTGGTCTCAAAAGAACATGAACCTAAGCATTTTAAATGAAATAAATGCAAATACTTTAGTTTCTCACCTAGGAATTATTTTTACAGAAATAGGAGACGACTTCCTATCAGGAACCATGCCTGTGGATCATCGCACGAAGCAACCTATGGGTTTACTACATGGAGGAGCCTCCGTGGTGTTAGCAGAATCGCTCGGCTCCATCGCTTCCTACTTATGTGTAGAAAACCCATTGGAAACTCCTGTGGTAGGGCTAGAAATAAACGCAAATCATCTAAAATCAGTAAAAAGTGGTCATGTAAAAGGTATTGTCAAACCTATTAAACTAGGAAGAAATGTACATATCTGGGAAATTAAAATCTATAATACGGATGACGAGATGATATGTATCAGCAGACTGACAACTATGGTAAAAAGAACTTAAACCATTTCTAGTTTAGAATGAAAACGATCCCTTTCGGCGTTAGAAAAATTCTCTTCACCACTACTGGACTACATTTTTTACCTTAATATTTAATAATAATATTGATAAGCTAATGAGAGTCTTTTAAACAGAAATGGTATTAATGTAAAATGGCTGCTTCATCAAGACAAATAAATTCCTTCATAATCCCTATTTTGCAGTCTAGATTACCTCAGGGTGATTGTGAACTCTAATTAAACAAACAAAATCTACGCAATGAAAATTATATTACACGTATGCCTTCTCCTATTATCTTTGACTGCAGTTGGACAAAAAGATTTTAATATAGAACTTGTTTCCCAAATAGAATTCAATGAAAACTGTAATGATATCTGGGGTTATGTGGATGCAACTGGTCTAGAATATGCAATTATAGGTACACAGACAACTACCAGGATATTTTCTCTAGAAGATCCGGCTAATCCTGTAGAAAGAGCGGCAATATCAGGTGCGTCATCTATATGGAGGGATATCAAATCCCAAGGTAACTATTTGTATGTAACTACAGATCAGGGAAATGATGGTCTCACTATTATAGATATGACACTTGCGCCAGAAACTATAACAAGTAGTTTATGGCAACCTATTATGATGGTAGAAGGAAATAATATTTCACTAGAAACATGTCATAATCTCTACATAGATGATTCAGGTACATGCTACCTCTCAGGATGTAATACATTCGATGGTGTAATTCTGATAGACATTACAACAGATCCTTTGTTGCCATCAGTTATAGGTACGGCTAATCTTAACTACTCTCATGATGCGTATGCACGAGGAGACAGATTATATTCTTCAGACATATTTATAGGTGAACTAAGTATCTATGATATAACTGAAAAAACAAATCCTATCTATATAAATGGTACGGAAACAACGACTGATTTTACTCATAATGCATGGTTATCAGATGACGGTGATTATATATTTACAACGGACGAAAAAGGAAATGCATTTGTGGATGCTTACGATATTTCTGATGAGAATAACATAATTCTTATAGACAAGTACCAACCACTAGAAACTGCGGGAAATAATGTAGTGCCTCATAATACACATTATCACGATGGATTCCTAGCCACTTCTTGGTATACAGACGGCATCGTAATTGTAGATGCTCACAAGCCAGATAATCTAGTCAAAGTAGGGTCTTATGATACATTCGATGGTCCTCATGGAGGAACTAACGGATGCTGGGGTGCTTATCCTTTTCTCCCTTCTGGTCTTCTTCTAGCTAGTGATAGATCCAATGGCTTATTCGTATTAAAACCGACTTATATTAGAGCGGCCTACTTGGAAGGTAGCGTAAGAGATGTGATAACTCAGCTACCTATTAATATGGCAAATGTTGAAATTTTAGCTAGCTCGCTCAACTCGGAAAGTACTAGCCCTACCGGATTCTATAAGACTGGTCAAGCTGAGGAAGGTACTTTCATGGTGCGGTTCTCACATCCTAATTACCTATCAAAAACAGTAGAAGCAACACTAGTGGCTGGAGAAATCACGCTATTAGATGTAGAGCTAGATGGTAAACTACCAGCAGTATTAACAGGTAATGCAGTAAAAGCTTCCGACGGCACTTCAGTAGCATTTGCTCATGTGTATGCTTACAACGAGGAAAGTTCTTTTTCCACACAAGCAGACGCAGATGGTAATTTTACTTTAGAATTATTCCAAGGATCATTCACATTTGTAAGTTCTAGCTGGGGTTTTCTTCAGAAAGTAATCGATCTAGAATTATCCTCCGAACAGTCACTTACTATAGAATTAGAAAGTGGATATCAGGATGATTTTATTTTTGATCTAGACTGGTCTGTAAGTGGATCTGCGCCTCGAGGAATTTGGGAACTAGCTACACCAGTAGGGACAGAATGGCAAGGACTTATCGCTAATCCTAATGCAGATTATTCTGATGACCAGGGAGCAGAATGTTACGTCACAGGAAATGATCCAGGAACGAGCGTAGGAACTGATGATGTAGATAATGGTAACACGATACTTACGTCTGATTTCATGCAACTCGGATCATATAGTGCACCTACCTTCCATTTTGGGCTATGGTTCTTTAATGATTCTGGATCTAACGCACCTGATGATGAGGTAGTTATTAGTGTAAATAATGGCATAGAATCAGCTGTTCTCCTTACCATTACGAATTCTGAATCAGCATGGAACTACTACGAGAATATTACGCTTCCTGATGGCTTCGTTACAACGGATGACATGACATTCTCAGTAGAGACCTCTGATCAAGCGGATACAGGGAACTTAGTAGAAGCAGGATTTGATACATTCTTAGTAACTGATGGTATGTTAAGTAATACATCTGAGATAAATGATGCTATACTATTTGCTGTATCACCTAACCCTTTTAGCAACAAAATAACACTTGACTGGTCTGGGGATAAAGGAATGGCTTCACTGTACAGCATGGAAGGTAAGATCATTGCAAATTACCCAGTTGCCCAAGGAGTTAATAATATAATAGTATCAGGAAATATCCCATCTGGCAACTATATAATTAAAGTTAGAACAGACAATTACACAAGCAAAACACTTAAGCTTGTAAAAATATAAGTATAGAATGTATTAAGAAATAGAGCCTCCTTCTCTTATGAGTCAGGGGGTTTCTTTTTTTTTATAATAATATGTCAAAAGCTTTTTGTTATTATACATATTCACATATATTTGCGTTGCTTTAGGAATAATGGCCCGTTCGTCTAGGGGTTAGGACGCCAGGTTTTCATCCTGGTAGCAGGGGTTCGAATCCCCTACGGGCTACTAAAAGACACTTTATTTTAAAGTGTCTTTTTTTTTATTCTGCTATCGCAAAATGATCATTTAAGCTTATGCTTCTATAATACATAAGAAATGTTATAAGCGTTTTAATAATAATTTTGCGCTGCAACGATTAAAACTTGACAGAATAATGACTTCTGAATACTGTCACTAAATTTTATTCCTATCTGGTAGCAGATTTGACATAGGAAATAAAAAATATCATATGATATCGAAAGGCATGTAAACAAACAGATTTATAAATTAAGAATACCTATAGCTCAGAAAAACTTAGCTTATGAAATACGAATTAGTAATTTTTGATTGTGATGGAACCCTTGTAGATAGCGAAAGACTCACTAATCAGATAATTGCTGAGATGCTTACGGAGATAGGCATCCCCACAACGCCGCAAAAGTCTTATGAACTATTCGCTGGCAAAAAGTTTGCTGATATCGTTGCACATATTCAAGATAAATCAGAAGACTATGATGCGGATTTTGAATTAGAGTTCAGAAAACGAAGTAAAATAGTATTTCAGAATGAGCTAAGCACCGTAGAAGGGATTCCTGAATTGTTATCCCATATAAAAATTCCTATGTGTATTGCATCTAATGGCCCCCAAGAAAAAATGGTTGTTAGCCTAAATGCTGCGAATATAAAATCCTACTTTCCTGACGATCATGTTTTTAGTGCCTATGATATTAAGATGTGGAAACCAGCTCCTGATCTATTTCTCTATGCTGCAAAAAAAATGAATACACCTCCATCTAATTGTATTATTATTGAAGATACCATCGCGGGAGTTATGGGGGGAATAAATGCTGGAATAGATGTGCTTGCTTATAATCCTCATAACGATGCTGCTATGCTAGAGACTCCAGCTAAAAACTTTACTTCCATTCAATCACTCATGAAATATATCCTACCGTTTGTTTGTTAACATACTATTGTTTCAGTAGTTGAAAAACTATCAGTTTTGATTAGATTTTTAACCTCTTGCTTAATATGGGATTATTCAATTCAATATCAATACTAGGATAGCGGATAAGAGGTAGAAAAACTAAAAGGCATTCAAAAAATTTATCTAGAGGGACCAGCCACTCGATTAAAAAATGATTCCCATAGAAAGAGTTATTCTTTACTATAGAAATTGTAATAAGGCTTTTGCTTAGCTTATACCAATTCTAGCTTAGAATGACGGTAATTATTTATTTTGTTCTTCATGTTCCTTCGTTAAAAAGCCTCGCCGAACCTATGGGTTCGCCTACGTTTTTTGCCTTGATCCATTTTGAACAATTCTAAATCCTTTTCCGTC
>Ga0209187_1001572_pt1 | contig 25497 bp, 24 predicted proteins | sample BantaG_FD_187430 | JGI IMG/M metagenome (GOLD analysis project Ga0209187, IMG submission 187430) | Marine algal microbial communities from Bantry Bay, Ireland - BantryBay_4 metaG (SPAdes) (version 2) | ecosystem: Host-associated > Algae > Red algae > Unclassified | place: Bantry Bay, Ireland...
GTCAGGCTATGTAGGGCGATTAATTCGGGGGTAGCGGGCAGGTGGGGCGTATCTGTGGCGGGGAGCTGTAAACGAACGAGGGGGGTGTGCGTTATTTGGTTAAAAATTGTTATTTTTGTTTAAACGGTATTCACTTATGCTGAACTATATAAAAGATTTTACGGAACGTCATGCCTTTGGGGTATGTAGTTATCTCGGTGAGAAGATTGGTGTTTCTACCAGTCGGGTTCGGGTTTATTTTATTTACATTTCTTTTGTGGCCATGGGGTCTCCTATCCTATTTTATTTGTTTGTGGCTTTTTGGTTGAATGTGAAGGGGTACATTAAGCGTAGTGGGCGGGTGTTTTTGAAATGATGTCAGGGCCGATGCCCTATGTTTACTGATATTACCTCGTTGGGTTAATTTTGTTGTCTCTTCTATTGTTCGAAATTATACTTTATAATATTGGCGCCCATTTTCAGGGCTTTTTGGCGGATTTCTTCGGAGTCTTTGTGGACGTCCTGGTCTTCCCAGCCGTCACCCAGGTCAGATTCGTAGGTGTAGAAGCAGATTAATCTGCCTTCCCATATGAGGCCGAAGCCTTGTGAGGGTTTGTCGTCGTGTTTGTGGATTTTAGGTAGTCCGTTTTTGAATTGGAATTTTTGGTTGTAGATCTCATGTTCGAAAGGAAGTTCGATTAGTTCGAGTTCGGGGAATACTTTTTTTAGGGCGGGGCGGACGTAGGGGTCCATTCCGTAGTTGTCGTCGATATGGAGGAAGCCACCGGCCATTAAGTAGAGTCGAAGGTTCTCGGCTTCTGCGTCAGAGAAGACTACGTTTCCGTGGCCGGTCATGTGAATGAAGGCGTAGTTGAAAAGTTCGGAGGAGCCTACTTCTACGGTTTCGAAGTCTGTTTCGAAATTCGTTTTTAGATTTTCGTTGCAGAATTGTGCGAGGTTTGGCAGAGCTGTTGGGTTGGCGTACCAGTCTCCTCCTCCGTTGTATTTTAGGAGGGCCATTTTTAGGGTTGGGGGTTGTTGGCTTAGGAGTAGGATGGTTGCTATTAGGATTAGGTGCTTCATTTTTAGGTCACAGGGCGATGCCCTGTGTTTGATGTATGCCTTTCAGGCAAAGGTTAGGAATTTAGTAGGTTTAGGATATGGGTGCCGGCGATGCCGGCGGTTTCGGTGCGGAGGCGGGATTCGCCGAGGGTAACGGGGAGGAAGCCTTTTTGGGTTGCCTGTGTCACTTCTTCTTTGGTGAAGTCGCCTTCGGGACCGATCATTAGTATAACGTTTTGTCCGGGTTTATATTTTTCTTTTAGGTGTTGCTTTTCATCATCGATGCAATGTGCGATGAATCGTTGTTCATTGGTATCGGTTAATTCGCTTAGCCATTGTTTGAAGGTTTTTAGTTCTCCTAGTTGTGGCAGTGTGGCTTTCAGGGACTGTTTCATGGCCGAGACTAAAATTTTGTTGAGTCGCTTGTTTTTGATGACTTTTCGTTCGGAGCGGGCGCATGTAATGGGGCTGATCTGGTCGATTCCAATTTCGGTTGCTTTTTCGAGGAACCATTCGAATCTTGTTCTATTTTTTGTTGGAGCTATTGCTACATGTAGGTGACAGGCCCGACTGGTGTACGTGTCTATTTCTTTTTGGATGCTTATGAAGCACTCTTTTTTGCTGGTAGATTCGATGATACCTTTATACCAGTGTCCTTTTCCGTCTACAATCTGGATGGGATCTCCTACTTTTTTGCGGAGTACTTGTGTGCAATGGCGGGCTTCTTCGCCCTGGAGGATGGCTTGTTTGCCGGAGATGTGGGGGGTGTAGAAGAGTTGCATGGGGCGAAGATAGGGAATGGGGTGGGAATTTGAATGGGAATTTGAATTTGAATGGGAATGGGAATGGGAATTTGAATGGGAATGGGAATTTTGGGCTTTGTCCCAAGGTGAGGCGGCTGGCTTTCTACGGGAGTACTCCATTGTGTCATTCAATGAAAATGAAAAAAGTGCCTAACGGCTTAGGTGTCGTTCTTAGTGAACAAATTTAATTTTAACGGGCAAGTTCAAACTCAAGTTCAAACTCAAATTGCCCGCTAAAGTAGGCTCGCGTTCGTTTTTGAACTTGAGTTGGCACCTGCACTTGAGTTTTAAAATCAATCCCTTCCAAGGAGTCACACCTAATAAGTGATACACTCAAATGAAAATGAAAACTCCCTTCTAACTCAAAGGCAAGGGAGTATCTTATTTATTGATTATCAGTCATTTATGGGGGACTACAAACCGAGGGTCTTTTCATTTTAATTTTACTTTTCATTTTAATTAATTTCAATGGAAGACAGCGTTTACAGAACAGCCCCTTTCTACCTTTACCAAAGGCTACGGCGGACAAGTTGGGCTTTTGGGTGTGGGGGGAGTTTTCAATGGTTATTTTTGTTACTTTTGTGGTCTGATTACAACAAAGGGGTAGGCTTTATGGTTGATTCTTTGGTGTTGGGAGAAATTTAGGTGGGATCAGCGCCAATTTGTGGGAGTATTTTGGCTTAAAAGAATGCGGTCTAATCTTTAAGCTAAGGCCAAATTCTTAATAATTTTTACGCAAGTACAAGAATATATGGATTATGTAATAATGATAGGGCAACTAATTTTGAGTTTGTCCATTTTGATTGTCCTTCATGAGATGGGGCATTTTTTTCCTGCCCGATGGTTTGGAACGCGTGTGGAGAAATTTTACCTCTTTTTTGACCCTTATTTTTCTTTGTTTAAGTTTAAGAAAGGAGATACGGAGTATGGAATTGGATGGTTGCCGCTAGGTGGCTATGTGAAAATTTCGGGAATGATTGATGAGAGTATGGATCGGGAGCAGATGAAGCAGCCGCCACAGCCCTGGGAATTCAGATCGAAGAAAGCCTGGCAGCGATTGATCATCATGTTGGGTGGTGTGACGGTAAACTTTATTCTGGGTTTCTTTTTATGGGGTATGGTCTTGTTTACCTGGGGGGAGCAATACTTGCCTGCGGCGAATGCTACTTATGGAATTCATGTGGATTCTCTGGGTATGAAAATGGGATTACAGAATGGAGATAAAATTTTGGCTATAGCCGGAAAACCTTTTGACAAATTTAATGATGGAAAGATCAAGCAGGAAGTCATTTTTAATAATGCGAATACCATTACAATTGAACGTGGTGGTATGAAGCAGGAATTGGCCATAGATGAAAGTTTTATTCACGAGCTGACTAGCTATGGTAATAAAGATGCAAAATTATTTATTCCACGGATGCCGTTTAAGATCACTGAGATTGGGGATGATAGTCCAGCTAAAAAAGCAAATTTGCAAGTTGACGATATGATTGTGGGAGTGAATGGTATTTCTACCCAATTTTATGATCAGTTTTATAACGAGACGCATGACAAAGCCAATACAGAAGTACAGTTGAGTGTGGTCCGTAAAGACCAGACCCTTACGATTCCTTTGACGCTATCTGAAAATGGTAAAGTGGGTGCGACGCGATATTGGGTAGACGAATTTTTTGACGTTGCGAAAGAAGAGTACCGTTTTTTACCGGCCATAGTAGAGGGCACAAAAAAAGGGTGGGATTTTTTGGGTAACCAAATAAAAGCTTTTGGCCAAATGTTTAGAGGAAAGATAAAGGCATCTGAAAGTTTGGGTGGCTTTGGATCGATTGGAAAAATGTTTGGGGATACCTGGGAATGGGAACGGTTTTGGAAGATGACGGCGATCCTGTCTTTGATTCTTGCGTTTATGAATTTGTTGCCGATACCTGCGCTTGATGGTGGCCACGTGATGTTCTTGTTGTATGAAGTGATAAGTGGCCGGAAGCCTAGTGATAAGTTTATGGAGTATGCTACGATTGTGGGGTTTGTGTTGGTGTTGGGGCTGGTGGTTTGGGCTAATGGGATGGATGTTGTTAGGTGGTGGCGGGGGTAGATGGAAGAAAAATTAGTCCCTACAGCGGAAGCTGTAAACGAACAGGGTGTATGGAAGTTTTGCTTTCGTGGACCCTGTTTTTGTTTTATTGTGGTGTATGTGTGATTAGTTACCATTAATTTAAAAAGCAAAACAACTTCATTACATGTCAATAATATTAGCGCAATCCGTCATCAACGAACTAGCGAAAGAAATAGCTCTTGGAAAGACCTGTTATATTCATAGGTATACTACAAAAGTTACCATCATAGACGAATCAATTGAAGACCCTACGGTGGCAGCAAGTCAAAAACAGGTTCAAACTGAGATAGAGAAAAAAATAGAAGATTACGTAAGAATAGATCAACCCAATAGGGAAAACGAGCTTATGATTATGAGGGATTTCCTAGAAGATTTGCCGGATCGGTCTATCCGCAAACAATTGTCAAATGCTTTGAATCGAAAGAATCCTTATCGTAACTTTATGCAGGCAGTGGAAAGCGATATCGAGTTGAATCAGCACTGGAAGAATTTTAATATTAAAGCGTATCAGCAATGGGTTTCTAATGTTATTATTGATGCTTATAATTATTGAAAGGTGGGAAGTGGGAAGTGCTCGTCAAATGGCGAGCGCGCTTTTGTGGTCATAGGACGAATGCCCTATTCCATTGATACAATCCTTTTCCCATTCTAATTTCCTACCTTAGCCATCCATACACTGTAAGCTAAATTCTGTCCGTTTTGAATGCTTCTTTTGACATTACTTTTCGTTAGAAATTCCTTAAATAGCCAAGGCTATTCGCGAAATTTATAAGTTAATTAATTTCAAAATAATCGATTCAAATTCGCACGAAACTTAAATTACGGTGTAATCAACTTTTTCCACCTTGAAGTTGTTTTAAATAAGTGCTTTGCCAAATTACAATGAAAGTTAAAATGAACTACTTCGAATTTTACGACATTCCGATATCCTTTATACCAGATGAAGCTGCTTTGCGCAAAACGTTTTATGCCAATAGCAAAAAATATCATCCGGACTTTTTCACGCTGGCTTCGGAAGAAGAACAAGCAAAAGTACTCGAACTTTCTACTCTAAACAATGAGGCGTTCAAAACCCTATCCGACCGCGACCTGCGGATGAAATACATCCTCCAACTCAAAGGCGCCATGGCCGAAGAAGGCCAAAACAAGCTCCCCCAGGGTTTTCTGATGGAGATGATGGATATCAATGAGGGGCTGATGGAACTGGAATTTGACTACGATAAGGCAGCACATCAAAAAGTAGAAACGGAGCTAAATGCGCTGGAACAGAGTCTGTTAGACGATATAATGCCTGTGTTGGAAGGCTATGAGGCAGCTGCTGCAGATGCGGGTGTTTTGGAAGCGGTGAAAGCGTATTATTTTAAAATGCGCTATCTATTGCGAATTCGGGAAAATTTAGATAAATTTGCGTCGCTTTAGCAGGAAAGGTTTTGCCTTTTTTGAAAGAAGCTACTAGTACTCTTGCCCTTGTGGCGGAATTGGTAGACGCGCTGGATTCAAAATCCAGTTCCTTCGGGAGTGGGGGTTCGATTCCCCCCGGGGGTACACAACTGATAATCAGTGAATTAAGCCGAGTTTAACGACTCGGCTTTTTTGTTTTAATTTGCTTGGGTACAACATAGGTACAACAAATTTAATCTTCCTTCCCTATTCGTAATTCTCCTTCTCTTAGACAATTCTCTTTAAACCCAAACCTAATTTTAAATGCTTGTTCTTATATTAATACTTGTTCTTATATTTGTATAGATAGAAGAAATAAACGCAACTCGCAGTTATCCAGAATAAGAATTGCAGATAGCGGAATTTTCCATACTATCAAGAATATAACAAAAACAAAGTCGAGAATAAATGGCGAAAATTTCTATTACTGAAAGAGAATATGTTGAACGAATATTAGAAATGAAAGGTGGGTATGTCTTAGATTTTTCAAATAGCACATTCCAAGAATTCATTCACCAAGTTATTGGGGTTGATGTATATCAAAAATACGAATACGAATCTAAGGCAAAATTATTGAGACGAATATTCAATGATTTTGAAAATAAATGGATAGGTAAACTTATTTTGGAATTATTGAGATATAAAAAAGAACATCTTGATATAAAACAAGAAGAAAAAAAAGACTTTAATAAAGCTCTCGATATTGCATATAGACTATTAGGTAAAACACCACAAAAGAGGAAAAACACAACAGTACCTAAAAAAGATATTCTAAAGAGTTTTGATTTTGGTAAAGCAAAAAAGCAATTTGACAAAGTTCTAAACATTGAAAGTCCTCAAAAGCGAGGATTTGAATTCGAGAAAATGTTGTATGAGTTCTTCAAAGACAACGACTTAAATCCAAGAGCAAGTTTCAAAATAATCGGTGAACAGATAGATGGGAGCTTTGAATTTGAGAGTGAAATTTATTTGTTAGAAGCAAAATGGACTTATCAAAAAACTATGAAGGCAGATTTAGTTGTCTTTAATGAAAAGGTGTCATCTAAATCGGATTATACGAGAGGAATATTTATCAGTTATAGTGGTTTTAGCGATACAGCAGTTCAAACATTCAATGATGGACGGACAGTAAGAATTGTATTAATCACAGTTCAAGAATTAGTGGTAGCAATAGAAAGAAAAATTACCTTTAAGAAGGTATTGAAGTATAAAATTAGAGCATTAGCAGAAGAAGGAAATTGTTTTAAAAATGCAATGATGCTTTAATTTTTAGAAATTGTAATTGAAAAATAAAGGACAGTATGGAACGCCAGTTAGCTGACAATAACTGAACCCCTACTCAAATGCCAACGCTCAATCAGATACTGCAACTGGCCAATAGTTCACCGCAATTAAAAACCAAAAAATCAAATGAGCCTTTACGAAAAATATAAACCTGGACTGGATAAGCTATTCACAGAGTCTATGAATCAAATAATGAATGAAGATGAATTCTATGAAAAGTCAAAAAGTAAATTTGATGCACTTGAAAAAGAGATAAAAGATTTAAGCGTTGTAAAAGCTCAGGAAGTTCTACGAAAATCTATCATTAGTAAAATCCAAAAGGTTCATAATAGAATTTTGCTAATTAGAGATATAAGAGCAAAAATCCAAAACGCAGATAATTTTACTCAAGTTTATATGTATCCAGGACTTGTTACATATTTGTATCTAACATGTTTTGACCAATTGGGCACACCTACCAAAGGTTGGCGTTTTTTTCCAAATTGGATAGAATCAAAAACACATAGAAAAGAAGTTGAAAAAATAGTTGAGGAGTCGAGAAACAAATTTGAAACTAATAATCTGGATGGAATTAAATCAATTATTAAAGACACCTACAATAAATATCATTCACTTTATGGCGTTAAAAATTCTTTTTTCAGGTTTCTTCGTGAGATAATTCCTACAGATATTAGAAACACTCTTTTAAATAGCATTGTAGTCGAAAAGTGGACTAATGAAGATAAGCAAATATTAGAGTTTGAAGTTGACGAGTTTTACAAAGAAAAATGGCTTTATAATACAAGGAATAATTATACTCATAATTTGTTTACAACCCAAACGAATCAAGCTGACGGAAAAATAATTGAAGGCAACACTTGGCTGAATCGAGAGATAATTCTTAATAATGACGGAAATGTTGTCATATGGATTTTAGATGACTTTAATTCAATATTAGAAGATACAATACTTCAAGCAATCAAAGTATTAATTGAAAAAGAATAAAAACTGCGGTGAATACTGCATCAATATCATTAAATTAGAAAGCGTATTGTTATGCGGTTTCTATCTAATATTATGCTTAGAATTAGCAAAACGAGGACTTAGAAGGAAAGCTCGAAACAACTCTTTACGATCCAAAATCCTTAACTTAATGGTCATGAACAAAAGCTCTATGTCCATAGCTACGAAAGTGGTCAAGGAGCTAATGTTCTTCGCTACGGCTATAGAGCTTAGCGATGGCTTCAACAATTAAGAGGACAAAGCAATAAGAATTAAATAGATTAAAATGATGAATGAAGAATTAAAAACGACAGTTATACATGAAATTGGACATTATGTTGCTTTTTCATTAATCAATAAAATGTTTAGTACTGGGGAATGTGTGAAAATTACAATAGCCAAAATAGAAGAAAAAGAAGTAATAAAATATCATGGATTGGCGGAAGCAGAAATTGATGACGACACAAAGGATCATGATAAAAATTTAAAACTGTTTAGTCAAAGATGTGCTGGATTAATTTATGGCTGTATATTTCAATGTCTATATCTCAAGGTTGAGTTTGAATCATGCTTTGGTTTTTTTAATAATGGTGGAAATGATTATAGAGAATATCAATCTCTAATACCCGAAGAATTCGATACAGCTAAAAGGAGAGAACTCTACGATTATTTCAGTAAATATTATTTTTTTTATCTAAAATCCAAACGGGAAGAATTTGAAGTAGTTTTTAATCTAAATTTTGAAAGTCTAATTTCAGAGGATGAAAATGGATTTACTATCGACATTAAACTTTTGAAAGAAAAGTTAGAAGCATTCTTAATTGAGCATGAAGAGGATTTTAAAAAACTAATAATAAAAATCGAAGAAATTATTACTAAATAAAAATACTCAAGCCAATAATGGTTCTATGTCCATGGCTTGTTTTAGTGTTTCTAAGGGCTTATTGTTCTAGCTATGGAACGGATTCATGCGTTGCCTACAGTCATTTCTGAACACTGCTAAAATTAAACTGATCGATTAATGCGAGATGAACTAAATAATAATATGGGATTGTATAGTACTTCATTTTTGAAGATGCATGTGCATACCGAAGAAGATTTAACAGACCTCAAAAAAGTTTCGGAATTAACTGAAGCAACATACCTTCATGAATACATACATTTCCTTCAGGACATTACAACGACTTATGGCTTCATGAATATCAGTACAGTCGTGGACTATATACGACTTGTTAACCAGACGGCTGTCACGAAAGGACAAAAGGAATTTGAAGTACCTTTTCAGCCAAAATCTTCGGACAACAATAATGTGAAAGCCAACTGGGAGTTAAAGGAAATTTATTTAGGTGGTGGGAGGGGAATCAATGATGTTCGAATAATTCTAAAAATTTGTAAATGCATCAAAATTGTAGAGAGTAATACTGGAAATAAATCAGTAGAATATTTGGTGATAGAATTTGAAGATTCTTACAAGAAGTTATACAAATACACTATTGGGGCATATTGCATAAGTGAAAGCATGGCTTATACAATTGAGCAATTTATTTATCCAGGTGTTTTGCCACCTGCTAACAGAATGCCATATGAATCAGTAAAAATTATTTGTGATTTTTTGTATCCAGATTTTGGTAATGACCCTTTAAACATTATTGCGTTATGTGATGCCTGTTTAATGTTTTTCAATCCGGGGCCGATGTTGTATGACACACTTCAAGAAATGATTAAGCAAAAATTCTCCCCTAAAATTCCCGAAGATATATATGAATTTGTTTATGAAAATGCCAAATTCAATTTTAATGGTCATACAACGATAAACCAATTATTAATAAGTTCTGGAGCAGAGGCAATTTATCAATTAAGTGGGTATTTTACAACTGAGATGTTTCTTGAAAATAGGCACTGGGTGAACTATATTGTTAGCACAGGAATGAATATTAGAATGGAGGCTCCAACATTCATTCTTGACTTTGTTCGAAATGGAAAAATTAAGAAGAACTTTCTTTTTGCTGGATTGCTCCACAAGTTAGGTTCTCCATTTGTAGTTAACGACTTATTTCAATTAACCTTTACTCCTCCAACGGGAACCAATTTCAATATTGCTCCGGAATATTTTTGGGTGATTAATCAGAATTACAAAATTTTCAAAGGAGGCAAAGTAACAGCAGGGACATATAAATGTGAAATGATTAAATGGTGTCAGGATAGTTGTAAGAATCATAAGGTTGACGACAGGACAGACGAGAGATGTAGAAATGCCCCATGGGAAAGAGCAAATGATGCTGACCCTAATTTTTGTGCATTCGGTAAAGTATGGAAAACATGGGGAATGAAAGATGAAATACCTAAAAGCAAAATTGAGTGAAGTGACTTTGATGAGCAACACCTAGAACAAACATTGGCCGAACAATTACGATTAAGCAGTATGGCACACCAGATATACAACCGTAACTACGAGAGTTGTCATAGTCTAGTGTTCTTCACTACAGCGCTAAAAATAAAACAATAAATTTACACATGTAGATATGAACTAAATAATCTATTCTTTTGTAATAATTAAGTTACAGGTACGTATAAAAATATAATACATATAAATGGATGTTGCATTAGGAAATATTGAAGAATTTGTATTAAAAATATTGAGCAGACAAGATGTCTTAAAACATAATAAAGATGCGGCGATTTCAAATATGAATCGGACATTTAAAGAATTCCAAATTGGGAATGAAGTTGCTTTTAATGAAACGCTTAATCTTTTAGATATTAATACACAAGAACTAGTTGATATTATAAGAGATTCTCTTACAGATGCGAAGAATATATCAACACTTTTAGCTTACAGAGAAGTCTTTTCTAAAGAAGATAAAACTATATCTGATAAGTTAAAGTTTATAGCTGTCTGTTACGAAATCGCATCATTGTTTAAACTGGGTAGCTATATCTTAAGCAAAGGAAAAGCTCCAATTCGTTCATTAAAAAGTCCACAAAAGATATTTAAAGGATATAAGGCAATCGGAATAGACTTTAATGTAGATAAGATTCGCGAAATAAGAAATGCTATAAATCACAGATTTGTCATTAAAGGAGATATGATTATTGACAAAGACGATAAAGAAATAATCACGGTTACTGGTTTAGAAGAGATTTATGAAAAGCTTGAAAAATGTGTTAGGTGGTATCTAAATTTTCTTGCATTTCATAGTTACTATATTCCCAAATTTGGAGTTATTCTAATCAATACAATCTATTATCAGGTTTCAGAAAATAAAGAAGAATACAAAAGTTATTATGATGGATTTAAATTAATTGCTCCCAGGTTTTCCAATAGGAAGAAAGTCAAAAAAGAAGAAAAAATTGTATTTGATAATTCCATTACTGGAATAGTGAATAGAGCTAAATCAAGTCTTAAAGAAATGTTTACGATTCGATTCACCACAAAAGTTTACCTTTCAAAAAATAGACTAAATAATAAGCCATTATACCGTCAAAATATTTCTAATATTGAATTGCAGTTGTCTAGACAAATAGGTGTAATTTGTAATCACTTGAAGAATTTAAAAGAAAATCTTAAAAATGAAAATGATAAATCTAGGGTGGATAAGACAATAGATTGGCTTAATGAAAGAAAACCTATTTGGATCGATAAATTGAAGCGACAAAGAATGAAAGTAAAATAAATAGGACTGCCAAAATCAAATTTCAGCCATAGCTACGAGAGGAGGCTGAGGCTTTCACTACAGTTCATGTCTAATCGTTAGCTGTAATTAAAGGAGTAAAATGAATTCAGAGAACAACAAAATTTGGTATGCTTCATATGGCTCCAACTTACAAATGGAAAGGTTTTTATGCTATATAAGAGGTGGTCAACCTGAAGGTAGGTTAGATGTTTATAAGGGATGTCGAGATAAAACTTTGCCAGAGGATAATGAAGAATTATACATTAATAGTCAACTTTATTTTGCCAAAAAGTCAAAAGGCTGGAACAAAGGAGGAGTTGGTTTTATTTCTAACTCGTTTGATACTAAAATTCAAACTCTAGCTCGAATGTACTTGATTAGAAAAGAACAGTTCATTGATATCATTAAACAAGAAACCAAATACGAAAAAGAGCTAAAAATAGATTTCAATGAATGTGTAAATACTGGTTCAATAGTATTTAAAGATCCATCTTGGTATGGAAATCTAATATATTTGGGAGAGAAAAAGCACCACCCGATATTCACATTTACCTCTAAGAATGATTTTGTCGGAGAGATAAACAAACCTGATAAAAACTACTTGAAAACGATTATTGAAGGGATTAAAGAAGTTTTCCCTTTTGACGATTTAGAAATTTGTGAATACTTAATGACATTAAAAGGAATTAAAGAAAATTTTTCTAAACATGAATTAATTGATTTGATAAATGAATAAAGGTAAACCATTGGATTTCTTGTTGAATAATCCATACTTGGATTTATGTTCGATTTGCGGATTAAAGAAAAAATTGACTTTCGAGCATATGCCACCAAAGGCTTCAGGTAATACGAATCCAGTCAACATTATTGGCTTGGAGAATATGACTCCATTAGGAGGATACTTACAAGGGAAATTCAAGAAAAGTCCTAAAGGAATGGGCGGTTACAAATTATGTGAAGAATGCAATAATTTAACTGGTTCATGGTATGGTGAATCCTATATTGAATTGTCAAATCAGATAAACAGGTCAATTACAGAGAACCTTGGAAAAAGTAACGTTGAATTTCTTTGTAAAATTAAACCTTTAAATTTTTTAAAACAGGTAATCTCTTTACTGTTGTGTTCTGACCAAGCAACTGGAATGTTAAGAAATGAAGTACAAAAAACGAACTTTATTTTAAATAAAGAAGAACAAGAGATATCCAACAAAATCTTCATCTCTAAAAATATCACTCTTCAATCAACCTATGGATTCAAGGGATTTACTTCTGGCTGGGACAGTAAAAATGGTTTTGCTAGTAACATTGAATTCATTTATCGACCATTTTATCTAAGAGCAGCATTTGACCAAAACGAAATTACTGAATGGTCTATGGATTTGGTAAAATTCAAAGAATACAAATACAATGAAGAAATTGAGATCGGGTATAACTTAGATTTAAGCCAATTTAGGAAAAAATAGAATACTGTTAATAATGACTCCTATGCCGTTAGCTAATCTAATCTGTCTAAAGGCAATTGTTCATCGCTAGGGCACGGAGCCATGTGTTTTGAGTAACTTCAATAAGAAATGAAAAAGAAACTCCTCTATTTAATAGTAAATTCAATAGCCTTAATTATTGCATTCATTTGGGCTTATAAAAGCAATTGGGAATTTGAGCCAATTATAGCTGTATTAGGGTTTATTGGAACATTAACAGCTTTATTTATGAGTGGCGATAAACCCCTTAATCAAAATCAAGAGTCTGGAGATAATTCTTCTAACATTCAAAGTGGAGGAGACACAACAATTAATAGGTAACATGCTCAATAAAAATCAAAACCAAGGGTCAGGTAAGAATTCCTCTAATATTCAAAGTGGAAGAGATACAGTTATCAATATCAATGTAGAGAATGTGTATATTAATTTTGGCAACAAAAAGAAGTTCGTCAAAAAATATAAAAAGATTTATGATTGGCACACTACAAAAGGTAAGGTGTTATTTCAAAAGCGTTTTCCCAACGCCAAGGAATCGCATCCATACCTTAAAATTGTGAATAATCTGAAGGTTCCCAAAGAAGCAAGTTTTGATGATTTAAAGACGGTTGCAGAAAGTGTAAACGCTGGCGCAATGTCATGGAGTATGATGACTGAAATAAACGGGGTTATGATTGGTGAAATAGCTCAAAATATGCTTGATCATATTGACCATTTGAAGGAAAAAGCATTTGCAAAAGAAGTAGAAGAAATAATTAAAGAAAAAGTTCCAGAAATTAAAGCATTAGAAGATAATGAATCAAACAAGAAGAATGTAGGAGGATTCGTATATCTAAAACAAACTTTAGCCGAATACAGTAATGATTCTTTAACTACACCTGAATATTTAGGACTGGAGATAGTTAAGGATGAGGGGGCTTTGGTCAATTTGGCGCTAAATGATAAAATTAAAATTATTGAAGTAAGATTAGAAAAAGGAGAATCAGCAACTGATCACTTTGTTGTATTAAGAATAAAGAATAAAACTTATTCACCATTAAAATTTAGGATTCCTAAGGGGCAAGTTTTTGAAAATAAGGATTTTGAAAATGGAGGACAAAACTTAGTTTCATCGGATGAACATAATGAAATAATATTAATTCCATTTGTCGAAAGGGAATTAAAGATAGACGCTTATTGTGTCAATGAATCTAAGGGTTACCCAGGGGGAGAAGGTAATGTAGCAATTTTCAAATTAAAAGATACAGATTTTAAAACAGGAAAACAATTGTGGGAACAGAGAAGAGAGTATTTAGGTCTTTTCGGTAAGTTAAAGTATGTTGATGAATAATAAGTAAAAGCTGTACAAAACAAAAATAATGAAATCGAAAATTGATCAATTTAGTATTAATGAAGATGATTCGAGAGCTATCATTTCAAGATTTTGCAGAAAAAAATTCTGGAAATACCGAAAAATGGAATGGGATAATGATATTGATGGTGAAATAGAAATATTCGATCAAGGTAGAGAAACAACTGCGAAATTTATAAAGGTGCAATTAAAAACAGTTGATGACCCTAAAAAATTTGAAGGTATTGGTGAAGTCTATAAGTTTGATGCAGATATTAAGTTTTTACACTTTTGCGATGTTTGTGATATTCCAATAATTTTGTCAGTTTTCAATATTCATGAAGAGACTGGATACTTTATTTTTATGCAGAGATTTATTTATGAACATTTGGATTTACAAAACCCCCAATGGAGAAGAAATAAGTCTAATGTAAGGGTAAATGTACCGCTTGAAAACTCCTTACAATTAGAATCAGCTAAAAGTAAACTTAAATTTATAGCGAATGAAGGAGTTAATTTAATTACTCAGTTAAGAAAAACAGCTACTTATAAGAAATACTATTCAGTACTCAAACAAGATGATAACTCTCATGGAACAGCTTTAAGGACTAGTTTAAAGATATTAGTGGAGAAATCCTTTGCCAATTCCAAAGAAGCTATGAGGATTTTAATTCCAAAAATTAATCATGAGTATAGAGGAAGGGTATATCACAGAAATCAAATTCTTGCACAAACCCACAATAATAAAGAATATGATGTTATATACATGTTTTTTTACGATACATTAAATCAAGCAAAACAAGGATTGACCTTCTGTCGTACCTTATGGATAAAGGATAACTTACCAGATGCAGCGAAACCAATGGTAAGTAAATCAAATGAGGTCATAGATGAAATCAACATCTATTGGGATTCTAATGATTCATTCGATGAGTTCATAGAAGATAACCTCCTTGATAAAGGTCAATATCTACCAATCATTGATAATGCGTTTGACAAATTCACAGGGTTATATGAGAAAGTTTTGTTCCTACATAATCAGTACAAACAAAAAATAATCATCTCAAGTGAACTAATAAGTGAGATTAAATTGATCTCGAATGATTTAGATAATTTAAACAACTCGCTGTATCCGCCCTACCATTCACACCCCACCTTTCTTCCACCTCCCAGTCAACAACTCATCCAATCGCTTCATCGATTGATCGGGTATCCGCTCCAATACATCCTTTAACCATTCAAAGGGGTTTACGTCATTTCTTCGGCAGGACGTAAAAAAGGAGTACATCATCGCTGCGTTCTGTGCGGCTTCATGACTGCCTGCAAACAAATAATTCTTTCGACCTAATGCTACGGGGCGTACACTGTTTTCTACTAGGTTGTTGTCAATTTCAAATTTTCCATCCGTGATGTAAACCTGTAATTCTTTCCAGCGATTGGCACTGTATTTTATGGCTTTTCCTACTGGGCTGGTCGGCGGATATTTTCCTGCATTATCCTTCATCCAACTACCTATCTGAGTTAATATCGGTTTGCTTTTTTGTTGGCGTATGTCAAGTCGACGAGCATGATCTGCCTTTTCTTCTCGCAGGTCGCGTTCTATTTTATACAAGCTATTGATGAGTTGTAATACTTCATCAACACCATTTTTATCATATTCGTAAGCTTCTACAAATTTGCGACGGGAGTGCGCCCAACAGGCCAACAAGCTAATAGGGAGTTTACGTTCCACTACTGGATAGGAACTATGTCCGTCCACCTGGATGTGACCATTAAAATTGGCTAACATATCCAATGGGTTATCCGATGATCTATCGTGTCGATAGTCATAAATAACCAGTTTAGATTGTGGGTCTTCGTATAACCAAAACCAACCTTCAAAACATTTTCCAGCCTTACCATCTTCCTGAACTTTGTAGCGTGTTTCATCTACCATCAGGTAGTCGGTGTCCAGTATTTTTTGTTTTAGTAAATTGTAAAGTGGTTGTAACAATTGACAGCAGGATTTGAACCAACCAGATATAGTGGTTCGACTCGGATCCCATCCGTAATCCCTTTTAAAGCGTTGAATAAGTCGATAAAATGGGAGGTGATCGATGAACTTGCATATAAAAATATACGCCAGCAAGCCCGCTTCGGGGATGCCCTTTGGGATGGGGCGGCCTGGCAATTCAGCAAGGATGATTTGCTGTTTGGGTTTCTTTGTAATTCGGCTGGTCGTTTCTTTCAAATACTTTGGTCGAACGACTTGACGGATTTTTAAAACACCTGGTGTATAGTCCAATGTTTCCGTTACTTCATCACCGATGTGCTTCAGTCCTGTGGTGTCCTGTTGTGGCTCTATCGTAATGATTTCAACAGGAAGATTGGTGGGAAGTTTATTTCGGCCTCCGTGGTTGGGGCGAGGTTTTTTTATTTTCTTTTTAACAATAGTTTCTATAACTTCTGCCGTCTGAGCAACAGGAAGATCTTCAGCAGCTAACAGGCTAAGTTGTTGTGGATCGACGAGGTGTTTATACTTCTCAGATTTGCGACCGAAAATCATTTTTTCCAGTTGCGCCAATCTAAATTTGAGGCTCACATTCTCTGCTTTTTGAGCTTCGTATTCTGCTTTATTGACTAATATTTCCACCTTATAAAGATACAAAAAAGCCATCAAAAATCAGCCTGTTTCGGAGTATCTTTTTCGCATTTTTACACTTTTTAATTGTACACCTTCCAGCAAGAAAACAACATCGCGCCAAGACAATTCCATTGTTTCTTTTTCTCCATCTACCAATGGCATCTCGAAAGTTCCCCGCTCCAGTCTTTTGTGGTAAATGGCAAAGCCACTTACATCCCACATCAATAATTTTATGTGATTTTTTCGCTTATTGATAAAGATAAAAACATCTCGACTCATCAACGGATGCCTAAACTCATTATTAACCAATCCACACAAACCATTAAATGATTTTCGCATATCTGTAATCCCCCGATACAAAAAATACCTTTGCTTTGAACTAAAACTCAACATAATCAGGCGAGTGCTTTTATTAACGGAATTAATGTCTCCAAACGCTGGTCGCCTGGCAGAGATAATTCTACCGCCCCCACTCGAAGCATGATTTCTTGTCTTCCAAAATTCAATGCTGGCTCACCCGATGGATGTAAAGCAATAAATCCATTAGGACCATCCTCTTTAACAGCAGCTCGATATTTTCTTAGCCAATAAACAAAGGTTCCTTTATTCAGTCCTGATTCCTGACAAAAATCAATTTGCGTAATTTCTCTCGACAAAAAATCTTCAATTCGTAAATACCATTTTTCTTGATTATCTTGACGTGTTGTTTTTTTCATGCCGCAAAGCTGCGCAGAAATATTGGGATGGGCAAGAGTGTGCGTGGTGGGACGCTTACTTAATACATGAATTTTAATTCTTTAATTGAAATAATAAATACATGTAAAATATGACCTACCTCTTTTGCAATCTGAAAAAGCTCATCCCAAAAGACAAAAAGAAAACAATCAAAAGCCAACTCTCCTTTTCTATAAGACACGCACATAAAACAATTCATCTCAATTCCCCACCCCCAATCGCTCAAGAGTCGCAGAATCAATCTGTCCTTCCTTAAGCCCATTCTTTTTTTGAAAATCAAGTAATGCATCTTTAGTCGCTTGATCTATTACATTATCTTCTGTTAAGTCATAACCTAGTTCTACTAGTTTTCTTTTGACCGCTAGTATCGACACACCGTCGTGTCGTCGACTAATGGCTTCTTTTAAATCAGACCAGCTTCCGCTTTCAAAAAACAATTGATTTTCAGCCAATGTCTTGGGCTTCGCTTTTACCTCTTTCTTGATGATCTTTGAAGAACTTACTATTTCTTTAAATGTTACTGTATTATTTAGAGCCGATAACTCTTGTTTTGTAAGTATTCTGTATTCAGTAGGAACTTCGACTAAGCAATAACAAAAGCCTATAGGGTTTTTAATGGTCGTTAAGTCCGATAGCTGGCCATCCTTAAAAACAAATTTGGAATGAAGCTCTCTCATCGTAAAACGATACTTACCTCCTTCACTTAGATACTCCTTTAATTCCTCTTCAGAAAAAGTTCGCTCGACACTCTTGTACTTTGGTTCTATCAATTCTAAAGTAAAACTATTCTCCTTTTTTATATTATCCCCTTCATTGTTGTCAAGCAATGAGAAGTAACATTTACCTGCTTCCAGCTCCTTATTATTTGAAGCATCAATTACAATTGTCTTTTGAGTTTTACATCCTATAGAAGCAAAAACAAGTAATAACAAAAAGTTCATCTTTTTCATAATCATGTTTATTCTGTGTTTAAGTTACAAAGAAAGTGTCAGTACTAGTTGTATAATATCGCACATAGTCTTCTGTCTCGCACACCACTACCCTACTCAAATCTGAAACAGTAACCACTAATTTTAAATAAACAGCAATACGCTTGCATTTTCAACCCTTCGTCAACTCAAACATTCCTTTCGTTGCTTCAAATGCTCATTTCAAACATTACCATGTGTTAAATACTATGTCAGTTTAAAAATTCAGCATTTAATTGTTAAATTCATATTATCATTCCGAATAATATAATTTTTTCACCTTAAAATTGAATAGTTATTAAGCTGATTTTGAAATCATTAACATTATTTTTACTGCTCTCATTTTCCAATCTAAATGCCCAAAATTACGTCAACAAGCATGAGTTGCCACCATTCGGAACACCTACAACTGAAATTGAATGGTCTGCCAACACAACAGACGCATTAGGAGCTATGATTACAACAGGCCACACAGTAGTTTCTGCTCAGGAAGTTGCAATATTAACAACCAAGCATTCATCACAGGGAAATATACTCTGGGAAAAGACTTGGTTAGCGCCATCTTTAGATCTATCTAAGAACTACGGAGTTGCTGTTGGAGTAGATGGCTTTAACAACATATATGTTGTTGGTGCTTCAAACACCAGCACAGCAGATAATTTTGATTACGCGATTGTTAAATATAACAGTGCTGGTGTTGAACAATGGTCAGTTATACATGGAGGAACTGCGAATCTAGCAGATATACCTTCCTCTATGGCTGTTGATTTGTCTGGAAATGTTTTTGTTACGGGAGCAAGTTATGGAGCTACTAGTGAAACGGATTATATGACTTTAAAGCTAAATGGAGTAAATGGAAACATAGAGTGGAATGAAAGATATAACCATAATAACTTCCATGAAGGAGCCATAGATATCTCTTTAGATAATAATGGTAACCCTGTTGTTACTGGCGCAAGTCAGTCTAGTTTGGTCGATTGGGACTTTGCTACTTTGAAGTATAATAAAACAAATGGAAGTACTATTAACGAAAATAGACTTAGTAGTTCATCTATCGGAATGGAAGCACCAACTGCTATTACAAAAGATACGGACGATAATTTTTACATAACTGGTCAGTATTTATCATCAGGAAATGGTCAAGATGTTTCTACGGTAAAACTTGATGCAAACTTTAATGAAGTTTGGAGTGTAACTTATGATGGAACGGGAGATGATGATGATGCTAATTCTATAAAAGTAGATAATAACGGAAACGTTTTTATAACAGGCTATTCTATAAATAAGAGTGGAGATAAAGACTTAATACTACTTAAATATACTTCAGATGGCGTATTTGAATGGGAACAAAGAAGAAAGCCAGAATTAAAAGGATTAGACGTCATTGGAAAAAGAAGTGTATTGAGTGAAAATGGAGCGATTTATATTGCTGGAGAATTGACGGGAGCGGATAAGGGAGAATTAGTTATTATAAAATATTCTTCTGATGGACAGAAAGTATGGGAACAGAAACATGAAGTTTCAAATCAAGGTGAAAAGAATAAAGTATCTGGCATTAGTATTTTCAATGATAAAATACTTGTATTTGCCCGTAAAGAATCAGTAGATGGAAATAAGTATTATACATTAAGGCTTGAAGAATTTGAAAGGAATAACCCTGTACTTTTTGACAATTCAAATAAACCAATTTATCGACAGAATGAGCTAATTGTAAAGTTTAATAGAAATGAAGTTATTCAATCGAATATTAATAGGTTAGATATAGCATTTGGAAGTCCAGAATTTTGGCTTACTTCAAATGCCATAACAACACTTGAAACTCGCATTAATCTGGACAGAGTTAATATGGTAAGAATTTTTAGACGACTTGACACAAATATTAATACTTCGATAACAAGAAGAGGCGAATTAATACCCGTTCCTGATTTTTGGGCAACATTCATTATGGTGTTTCCTGAAAATAGTAACTTAGGAGAATTGTCAGAAAACCTTAAGTCAATGTTTCCGTTGGTTGAGTTTTCGCACCCTAATTATATTGCAACCCCTCTCGGAACAGCTAACGATGAATATTATGCAGAGGATCAAGCTTCACTTCATGACGCATTTCCTTATGACAACGCAAATATTAACGTAGAACCAGCATGGGATTATTCATCTGGAAAACCCAACATAAAAACGGGACTTCTTGATACAGGAACAAACTTTGAACATGAGGATTTAACATATGATGATGGCACTGGAACTCAAATACCAGTTATGGTTGATGGTTGGGATTTTGAATCAAATTCTAGCTTGTTTACTATGCCTGAAAACGACATATGGGCCGATGTAGGGCATGGTACAGGAGTTGCGGGAGTATTAGGTGCAGTGAAAAATAATGATCTTGGGATAGCAGGGATCGCAGGTGGCTATCCAGACGAATCAGATTACCCTAATATTGAAGAGAGAGGAACTTCGATTTATTCCATGAGAATATTTAAGAACGAATCTATTCAAAACAACCCCTTTATCTTCAGTGACTTAGGGTATATAGCTGATGCAATATTTATATCAAGTATTGAAACTTCAGGTTCCAATTTTGGGTATGGGTTGCATATAATGAATAATAGCTGGGTCTTTAACTCTGAGTCACCTCAAAACGTCTTTACTAATGATAATATATTACTTGTTAGTCAAACAGTACATTACGCGAACAGAAATGAAGTAGTATTTGTTGCAGGTAGTGGTAATGAAGGGGGATTTGACATTGCTTACCCTGCATGTTATAACGACCCTTGGGTGATTAATGTTGGTGGTACAAACTCTGATGGCGAATATAATATTGAATCTAGCTATGGTATAAACCTTGATTTGGCAGCCCCAGCAGCTTTAGTATTAATGAAAACTTGTTCAAATCAAGATAATGATGATCCTTATACAAGTATTGGAGGAACCTCTTTTGCAGCACCTCACGTATCGGGTGTTGCAGCTTTAATGCTTAGTTATTGGAATAGTCCATCGGACAACTTAGCTCCTGAGGATGTAGAGTACATAATGCAAGAAACAGCAGTTCATTCTGATGATGAAGACTATGATGAAAAGATTGGTCATGGAAGACTTAACGGCGGTGGATCAATCGAAATGATAGATTTGAACAATCGTTTTTTATATCATTTTGACTCCGAAAATAATCAGGTGCCTAGTCTTGAATCGGAACTAATCGTTTCTGATTTTCAAATTGAGCTTGCAGAACCTTTTTTTGCCTTTCCGTTCTACAATACGAATGAAGTATATCCTGAAGGTGAGTATCTTGTAGATATCTATGAAGTAACAATAGTTATCAACCATGACCCTATGATTAGTTATCCAATTATTCATTCTTGGGAAAGACATAGCTCTTCTAATTTACTTGGATTAGCTGATGGAAGTACCTCCTTCTTTCCTTATGAAAACGTAGCTCTTATTGATGTTAATTCTTCATCCGCAGAATTAAAAGGTTATATTTATCACTTGAAAAACATTGATACAGGCCAAGAAGTAGGTTGGATGCCTTTCAATGTTAATGATATTGACAGTGAGGCTAAGTTTGCTTATTCTGTGTTAGCACGAGATGTGACAAATTATGTGAATGTTCCAATTGGTAATGAAGTTGTGTTAGAAGTTAACCCAAATCCAATGATAAATTCTGGACACTTAACAGTTAAAGTTAGTAACCCGACAGATGTAGTGATAGAAATTTTTGATGTAAAAGGTATTATGTTGAAGAAACTTTTTAATGGTAGAATAGATGAGGATTTAGAACTTATTTTTGAATTAAATAATATTCCTTCAGGAGTTTACAATGTCGTTGCTAAGAGTAAAGAAGGTCAGTTGAAATCGACTACATTCATAAAACAATAGAATTATTTTAAATTGCAAGGTAGGCCACTTTTGTTTCTGGCCTACCTTGCTATATAGTATATATTATGCAAAAAAATCATTGCTTTTTTTTAATTCTCACTTTTTTTCTTTTTTCCAGATGTTCAAAAGAGGTGGTACATACTGATGAATTGGAAAATCATAGCTGTTTTCTAAAGTATTCGGAAAAAGTAGAAAATGAAGATGTAATTTTTAACGGGAGTTGTCCATTAAGTATTTCTACTGTTTTCCCAGAAAAATATACTTATAGCTACCCGGTATTTAATCCTAATAATAGTAACGAGATTGCTTATCAACGACGAGATACAGAATTACAACATGGCTGGAATGATGAATTGTGGGTATTTAATTTCTGTACAGGTGAGTCTCGTTTTCTAACAGATAAAATCGGTTATAGTCCTGATTGGAGTGTGAAGGACTGGATAGTTTTTACAGGTAAGGATAGACAGCTCTGGAAGATTAAATCAACTGGAGATAGCCTTTTGCAATTAACAAATGCAGGAGGGTTTAACAATCACCCTTCTTGGAATAGTGAAGGAGACAAAATAGCTTATCGCCATTCTAGTAGTACATTAGGAAATCATTTTTTATTGGCAGATGAACTTGGAAAAACAATAGACACTATTTCGAATTTTCTTGTTAGAAGTTGGGACTGGGAATTCGAAAATATCTCTTTTGTAAAAGAAATTAATAACGAAGATGTGTTACAGTATTATAATTTAAAAACTGGTGAGTTCAAAATTTTAGATGTTGCTCCTATTATGGGAACTTCTGATAGTATGCTTTTAAATACAATTATTCTAAAAGGACATAAAGCAGTATTGTGGAATCAAATGAAGCAGATTGGGTATACAAAAATACTAAATGGCAAAAGAGTAATTCTAAAGAAAGGCGCAGATAATAGGTTGTATATGAACATTAGTATTTCAAATAGTAATCAGGAGGTATTAGCTGAAAGAGTTGATATAGAAAGAATAAGTATCTGCAAGAAGGAGGAAAGGAGAAATTTGTTTCTAATAAACGTTGATTCAAAAGAAGAAAGAAAAATTGATCTTCCTGAATAAAAGAGAATTTAACATCTATTCGATTTCTTAATTGCTATAAAATGAAAAATTACTTTTTTCTTTTAACAATTCTTTTATCAACTATATTTTCAACCTGCAAGAAAAAAGAGTTTGATGTTTTAACAGAGAATAAAAATGGCTGTCTATTCAATCATACTGAATTAGCGATTAATTATGATACTTTTTTCACAATGGGTTGCCCTGTCATGTTCGATGCAATCCATTTAAACAAGTATGAATACTTTGATCCTGTATTTAATCCGAATGATAAAAACGAGATAGCCTATGTTCGAAAAGATACTGAATTTAATTCGGGATGGCACGATGAACTGTGGACGTTTAATTTTTGTACTGGAGAGACCAATTTTTTGACTGATAAAATCGGATATGATCCCGATTGGAGTATAAAAGATTGGATTATTTTCACAGGAAAAGACAGGCAGATTTGGAAGATCAAACCTAGTGGTGATAGCTTGACTCAACTTACCAATCAAAGCGGATACAGCAATCATCCTAAATGGAATGACACGGGAAATAAGTTTGTTTATTTCAATGCGAATAGTGACAAAAGCCTTTTTCTTATTGCTGATGAGTTTGGCTTTAGTAAAGATACATTACCTCTTTTTGCAGCTCATTGGAATTGGAGTGCTAACTATATTCTATTTTCAAGAGGAGGAGGATCAAGCGATGTAATTTTTGGCGTATATGATCTAGAAACTAAAGATACAATTGTAATAGGTAGTCCACCGAATAACAGAATTGTTGGAGAATTAAATTATATCGAGAACAAAAATAGTTTGCTTTATAATGAGCAAGTAATTGCCTATGTGAATTTTGACACTAAAGAAGAAACGAAATTATTAATAGAAGCAGCAAATCGTATTTATGGAAGAATGGACTTATCATCTGATGATAAAACTATCATTGTCACTAGAACATATAGAAACAAGATCAATAGCTGTACAATGGAAGTCGAAACATCCTTGTATTTAGTTGATATAGATGGAAAAAATGAAAGGAGAATCAATTTCCCTGAATAGATAAATTATAAAATCTAACAAGAACGAAATCTTGTAACTGCTATAAATTAATTTCCCTCTCCTATAGCCTATTAAAAAACAACTTGTTAAGGCCAATCACTTTGATAGAGTTTCCTCATGGAGTTCTATCAAGTAGTCCAAAGTCTACTATTCCATCAATACTTCTTCCTTTGGTTTATACCATATACATGTTGGGTACTCCCAGCCTGTTACCGAGTCTATTTTGGTGATGGTTTATTCTTTTGGCAAGAAGTAGAAGATGATGATAGTATTCTGGATTGGCCAGGCTAAGTTTTTTGTTTAGAGGTACTTTTGAGAAACAGCCGGAGTCTAGCCATCTGTCTTGTACACAGTTGGCCGACTCGAATCTGAAACAGCAACCTCTCGTAATTATGCGTCAAATAGTTGTTGTGGCGTAGGTGTTTTATACTCCTACGTTTTTAGTTTTGCCAAAGTAATTCTTTTGACCTCTAGTAGTATCTCTTCAATAGGCTTCGTAGCCACCATATCATAATCCAAGACAATCCGATAAAAGGTCTTACCGTCTTTAATCCAATGATCTTCTTCCCGCTCCTTTTTTGTCGCTACATAGGTAATATTTATATCGGGTGTGCTTGGTAGCATTTCTTTGATCCTGTCCAATGGCAATTTGTCCATGATCTCTTTCGCTATGATTTTAGTTACAAACATTACTTATCTATTTTATTGAGTACTGGTCTTGAGATTCTCAAACTATCCGATCGCCTCAAGTTCTCTGGCAATGCATGATAGGAGAATATTTTTTGAATTTCAAGGATCATTACTTGTTTAACATCTCCTTCGAACTCTATTACTTTGTAAACCCGCATTTGTTCGAGGGCTTCATCTGTATAACGCCCATTGCGGTCACAGGTGTGACCATGCTGTATATAACGCTCCAAACCGGTTCTTCGTCACTTTTGGTGAAATGAAGTGATTCGGAGTCTTATTCCTAGAGTTCCAAGTAAGTGTTATCTTTCAAAATGACACTTGACACACTATTTCCAAATA